>Ga0315552_1001564_pt1 | contig 13862 bp, 9 predicted proteins | sample SalMarSW160170MG_2_FD_203102 | JGI IMG/M metagenome (GOLD analysis project Ga0315552, IMG submission 203102) | Salt marsh sediment microbial communities from the Plum Island Ecosystem LTER, Massachusetts, United States - Salt Marsh Sediment SW1601-70 ...
ATATTGAAAAGCTTCAGCAACTTCCGGGTATCGGGCGAAAGAGTGCTAATGTAATTGCTTCGGTTGTATTCAAAAAACCTGCTCTTGCGGTCGACACACATGTGTTCCGGGTATCCGAAAGGATTGGTTTAACCAGGCATGCAAGGACACCCCTGGAAGCAGAAAGGCAACTGGTACAATGGATTCCGGAAAGCCTCATACCGGTTGCGCATCACTGGTTGATTTTGCATGGCCGGTATATCTGCCAGGCCCGTAAACCAAAGTGCCCGGAGTGCGGTCTGAAAGAGTATTGTGCTTTCTATACGAAAACCGTCAAGGATAGCATCACACAGAAATGAAAAAAATTTACCTGGATTATAATGCCACCACTCCGCTGCATCCGGAGGTGGCGGAATGCATGAAGCCTTATCTGGACAGGTATTTCGGGAACCCATCGAGTTCACACTGGTTTGGTATTGAAACCAAAAAAGCAGTGGAACGAGCGCGGTCACAAGTGGCATCTGCCCTTGGGTGCGATCCGGATGAACTCCTGTTTACCAGTGGAGGAACGGAATCCAATAACATGGCATTAAAAGGTTATGCCTATGCACACCGGGAGCAAGGCAATCATATTATCGTTTCATCGATCGAACATCCTTCGGTTATTGAAGTAGTTAAATACCTGGAAAAGAATGGCTTTCAGATAACCTATCTGCCGGTTGACAGCAATGGGATAATCATCCTGGAGGAGTTAGAGAAAAGCATTAATCCCGGGACGATACTGATCAGTGTCATGCATGCAAACAACGAAGTGGGAGCTATTCAACCCATACGGGCTGTTGTGGAGATTGCAAGGAAGCATAAGATCGCAGTTCATTCCGATGCTGCCCAGACAATAGGAAAGATTGATGTAAATGTAAAAGAGCTTGGCGTTGATCTGTTGTCGGTTGCCGGACATAAACTGTATGGACCAAAAGGGATCGGGGCACTTTTCATTAAACGGGGAACAACCGTTGAGAAAATTATCCATGGAGCAGATCATGAAATGAACCTCAGAGCTGGAACGGAAAACGTCCTTGAAATTGTCGGGTTGGGAAAAGCCTGCGAAATTGCCATTAGGGACCTTGGAACGGTTCCTCTTCATCTGAAGAGAATGCGAGACCGGCTGGAAAAACAACTGGTGGAGGGAATTCCTTCAATCCGGATTAACGGGGATCGGGAAAAACGGCTGCCAAATACCACAAACATAGGATTCCCGGGAGTTGAAGCGAATACCCTGCTCTCCGAACTTCAGGAAATTGCAGCTTCAGCCGGAGCTGCCTGTCATTCGGATCAGGAAGAAGCATCATCTGTCCTGATGGCAATGAATGTTCCATCGGAATACAGCATGGGCTCCATTCGCTTCTCCACCGGAAGGGATACAACGGAAAGTGACATCGACCGGGCTGCAAAGGAAATTATCGGTATTTTCCGTAAAATTAAATCGGAGACAATAGAAGAGGTGTTGCTTCATACCCCGCAAAAGAATGTGAGATTAACACAATATACGCACGGATTGGGATGTGCATGCAAGATTCGTCCACAGGATCTGGAACAGATTATCAAAAACATGCCAGCTCCCTCCGATCCCAATGTTTTAATCGGGCTTCAGACCTCGGATGACGCTGCGGTTTACAAAATAAATGAGGAAACAGCACTGGTTCATACCATCGATTTTTTCACTCCAATTGTGGATGATCCTTATCATTTTGGAAGAATTGCTACGGCAAATGCACTGAGTGATATTTATGCTATGGGGGCGACTCCGGTTTTTGCCTTGAATATCGTGGGTTTCCCCGTGAATCGTTTGCCGTTAAGTGTTCTCGAACAGATCCTGGATGGAGCCAACCATACAGCTTCAGAAGCCGGCATTGCTATCCTCGGCGGACATTCCATCGAAGACACGGAACCAAAATTCGGATTGGCTGTTACGGGACTGGTCCATCCGAAACAGATTATCTCCAATGCCGGTGGCCAGCCGGAAGACCTGATTATTCTGACCAAACCGATCGGAACAGGTATTCTTTCGACAGCAATGAAACGAAAAATGCTTGATCAAAAAACGGAAAACGAAGCAATAGAGATGATGGCTTTACTGAATCAAACCGCCGCTGCCCTGATGAAGGATTATCCCGTTTCCTCCTGCACCGATGTTACAGGATTCGGACTGCTCGGGCATCTGCTGGAAATGACAAGAGCAAGCCAGGTTGATGCAGAACTGTATGCCAATCGTATACCCCTGCTCTCCAGGGTTAGAGAGTTTGCTGCAGCAAACGTCATCCCGGGAGGAACATTGAACAACATGAAATACGTCGAAAAAGACACAACCTGGGACTCCGGAATATCCCTCCTCGACAGAGCAATCCTGTCAGATGCTCAAACATCCGGTGGGTTACTCATCTCCCTTCCGGAAAAAGATAGCAGGAACCTCCTTAAGGATCTTCACCAAAAAGGGATTAAGGAAGCAGCAATTATCGGAAAAATGATACGAGCAGGCACCGGAAAAATAACGATCAAACAATCATAGATGATTTAACACGTCAGGATATCCTCCCTCATATGTACATCCCGTTGATTATTATAAATTTTTATTATCTTTCCTCTGTTTTCAGACTGTTGCAGACGTTGACCAATTCATTCGCTTCATCAGGTATATGCTATTTAATAGACCGGTAAAGGTTATATCCTTTGCACTCATTTTGTAAGACAATATGGGTAAAAAACCGACATATCAGGAACTAAAGGATTTAAATGAGAGACTAAAGGAACGAATCAAATTCCTTGAGAAGAGTATAAAAGAGCTTGAAACAGATCGGACCGACCAGGCAGAATTCATCGCAGAAAGCCATTCCCCTGAAATCTTTTTCAAAGCATTTCACTCGAACCCGGCCCTGATGGCAATCAGCAATTTTCGCAATACAGCCTATATTGATGTCAATAAGGCATTTTTAGATGCTCTTGGGTATGAACGGGAAGAGATCATAGGTCGTACATCTGCCGATTTGCAGTTATTTGTAAATATCGTACAGCAAAACAAATTCCTTTCTGATCTTCAAAAAAGAAAAAAGGTCCGGGACCATGAAGTGAAGATCAAAACAAAATCAGGTGATCAGCGAATCGGGTTGTTTTCTGCGGAGACCATCATGCTGAATGATGAGCCCTGTCTGCTCACTATCATCAACGATATTACAGAGAGAAAAAAGGCGGAAAGAATCCTGAGGCAAGCTGAATCAAGGTACAAGCTCATATTTGAGAATATGAGCAATTGTGTTGCTGTGTATCAGGCAGTAGATAAAGGTAAGGATTTTGTGTTCCTGGAATTTAATGCTGCTGCAGAAAAGGTTGAAAAGATCAGTGCGGGTGAAGTAATTGGCAGAAGGATAACGGATGTGTTTCCCGCTGTGAAAGAATTCGGGTTTTTCGATTCACTGAAACGGGTATACAAAACCGGAGAATCGGAAATTCTTCCAATTTCATTTTATAAGGATGGCCGGATTTCCGGATGGAGAAAAAACCTGGTTTATAAACTCCCCACAGACGAGATAGTCGCAATATACGAAGACTATACCGAACTCAAACGACAGGAAGAGAACCTGAAACGGAGTGAACAGCGGTTCAGGGAGTTTGCCGAGCTCTTTCCTGCCATTGTCTGTGAAGCAACAATGGCAGGGCACCTTTCCTATGCAAATTCCTTTGCAGTGGAATCGTTCGGATACACAAAGGAAGAGGTAAGGCAGGGGATAATATTTGATGATCTGCTCACCCCCGCAGGTTTCAGGAAAGCCCGGTTTCAACTACTGCGCCAGATCAAGGGAGAAAAGATCGATGCTTTCGAACTGACTGCCGTCAGGAAAGACCGGAGCACATTCCCTGCATTGGCTTATGTCGATCCGATCCTGGAAAATAAAAAACCGGTTGGATTTCGGGGTGTTATGTTTGATCTGACTTCCCAGAAAAAAGCACAGGAGGAACTGCAAACTGAAAAAGCACTGCTGGAACACCTGATTGAAAGTGCACCGGAAGGGATCGTACAAACGGATAACAGGGGGAAACTCCTGCGGATGAATTCCGAGTTTGTAAAACTGTTTGGATATACGAAAAAAGAAACAATTGGTAAAGAACTGGATAAACTGATTTCCTCCGGTAACCTATTAAAAGAAGCACAACGAACAACAAACAGCATTGCCAGCGGGAAGACTGTATCCATGGAAGCGGTAAGAAAACGGAAAGATGGAACGTTGATTGATGTTTCACTCCTGGGAACCCCGGTAATAATCAAGGATAAACAGATTGGCATATTCGGTATCTACAGGGATATCAGTGAACGCAAGAGGATAGAAAGAGTCCAGCAACTGATCTATGAGATCTCCAAGGCTGTCCATACTACCGAGAACCTTGACCAATTGTTCCAGATCATTAAGGAGCAGCTCTCAACGATCATGGATACAAAAAACTTTTTCATCGCCTTATATAACAAAGAGACCGACTCCTTAACACTACCTTTCTTCAGGGATGAAAAAGATCAGTTTGACAGTATCCCTGCCGGGAAGACACTGACAGCCTATGTCATCCGGCAGAATAAACCGGTATTGGCTGATAGTATACTCATATCCGAGCTGGAAGAAAAAGGGGAGGTCGAGCTTGTTGGAACACCCTGCAAAGTATGGTTGGGAGTACCCCTGCGGGCAGAAGATGAAATCGTTGGCGTGATCAGTCTCCAGAGCTATGATGATGAAAACGCCTTTTCTGAACGGGACTTGCAAATTCTTCAGTTCATTTCCAGCCAGGCAGGACTATCCATCGATCGAAAGCGAGCCGAACAAAACCTGATTATTGCAAAACAGAAAGCGGAAGAAGCAGCCATGGCAAAACAGCAGTTCCTCTCCACCATGAGCCATGAGATCCGAACTCCTCTTAATGCGGTGATCGGGATGACACACCTTTTATTTCAGGAGAATCCACGGGAAGATCAGCTTGAATACCTGAATGCCCTGAAATTCTCCGGAGAAAATCTCCTGGTCCTTATTAATGATATTTTGGACTTCAGCAAGATCGATGCAGGGAAGGTGTTCTTTGAGGAGATCTCATTCAGCATCAAAGAACTTATTAACGGGATCAAACAAACCTTCATTTACAGGACAGAAGAAAAGGGATTGAAGCTGATGGTGATGGTTGACGCCGGTATTGCCGATTATGTTTTGGGGGATTCAACCAGACTCAACCAGGTGCTTACAAACCTGATTGGAAACGCTATCAAGTTCACGGAAAAAGGTTCAGTGAAAATCGAGATCAAGCTCGTGAAAGAAACCAACCGGCTGGTCGAAATCGAATTTTCAGTTCAGGATACCGGCATTGGGATCCCTGCCGACAAACTGGAATATATTTTTGACAGCTTTACACAGGCAGGTCCTGATACCACCCGGAAATATGGTGGAACAGGACTGGGCCTTGCCATAAGTAAAAAGCTGCTGGAACTGCAGAACAGCGATCTCATGATCGAAAGTACCCCGGGAAAAGGTTCGAGGTTCTTCTTCCAGCTGACTTTCAAAAAAAGCCCTGAAAAATCAACACAGGTGCTGACCATGGACCTGGAAGAGAAGTTTGACCAGTTGAAAGGAAAAAGGATATTGCACGTAGAGGATAATGAGGTTAACCAGATTGTGGCAGAAAAATTACTGGTCAAAAAAGGCATTCAGGTGGATCATGCGGGAAATGGGAAAGAAGCCCTGGAGAAACTGACGAAAAATAATTATGACCTGATCCTGATGGATTTGCATATGCCTGAAATGAATGGTTATGAGGCAGCAAAAGCCATACGCGTTGACAAAGATCCAAAAATCAGTTCGATCCCCATTATCGCAATCACGGCATCCGTCATGATGGAGGTTCAGGAACAGGTCCAGGAATGCGGAATGAATGATTTCATTCTCAAACCATTTAATCCATACGAATTGTACCAAAAGATCCTGGTCCTGCTGATATAGGTATAGCTTCTATTGCAAAAGTTGCGAAACATCATTATCTGCAAATGCGTTCATGATTACCCAAAAAGTGTAAGGAAAAATGAGTGACAACAGATGGAACCTGCAGGGAAAGAATGCCCTTGTTACCGGCGGTACAAAAGGCATTGGCAAAGCCATTGTCCGGGAATTTATTGGCCTTGGAGCCAACGTTTTTACCGTTGCCCGGAACGTAAAGTACCTTACCTCTCTGATGGAACACATGAGCGGTACAAATCAGATTGACGGACTCACTGCCGATGTAAGCCAAATGTCTGAACGGATCAGGATCATCGACAAGGTAACAAAGAAATGGGACCGGTTGGATATCCTGGTCAATAACGTTGGCGTAAACATTCGTAAAAAAACACCTGAGTATTCAGTTGATGAATACGATCACATCATGGATACCAACCTCCGGTCTGCGTTCGAGCTCTGCCGGCTTGCCTTTCCCCTGTTAAAAAAATCAGAACAGGGAAATATCATAAATGTTAGCTCAACGGCCGGTTTGACCCACATCCGTACAGGTGCAATCTATGGCATGACAAAAGCTGCGTTGATCCAGCTTACGAGAAATCTCGCTGCCGAGTGGGCTGAATATAACATCCGTGTAAACGCGGTTGCACCCTGGTATATTGAAACACCCCTGGTAAAAACGTTATTGCAAAACCCGGATTACTTCACGGAGGTCATTTCCAGAACTCCGATGAAAAAGATTGGGAAGCCGGCTGATGTTGCCGGTGCAGTATCTTTTCTTTGTATGCCTGCATCTGCTCACATCACCGGTCACTGTATCCCTGTAGATGGAGGATTTATGATAAACGGGTTTTAAGTGGTTGCTGGTTCCTGGTTCCTGGTTGCTGGTTCCTGGTTGCTGGTTTCTGGTTGCTGGTTCCTGGTTTCTGGTTTCTGGTTTCTGGTTTTTGCCAAAGGTATCCTCCCATGGGGATCGTTCACCGTTAAAAATCGCAGGTGCCAAGGCTGAAACCCGTCCATAAAAAGAAAATGGAAGCTGATCATAGAATCTCGCCCCATAATCATACCCGTATCCAACTTCATCATTCGTTAATCCCTGCAAGCCGGCTGGGATGTTCCTTGTTCTGCCATTGGCACCCCTACGGGGGATATTCAATGATATAGATTTGATTTAAGAACAAGGATCAACGATTTTAGATTTTGGAATTTATTCCTAATAATCCTTATCCATAATACCCCTGCCCATAATTATGTAATCCCTGCCTGACCAGCCAGGTTGTGCAGAAGGCAGAGCATGGATTGTTGTAGAATCAAATATGACAAGAACCACCATGCCCTGTAGGGGATGGATAATTGAATTGATTTTTTATTCTTTGTTTGGGCGTTCACGCCCTTCTGCTTATAAGAAGGTTGATCGTCCTTCCATCGTCATACAGTCACATGGTCTCTCAGTCTCAACTCTTTAACTCTGTACTCCTTTATCATCCGTATCCGCCAACCGGCGGATACGGATGATGAACTCTGTACTCTCTTATTTGCAGTATTTGTAAAACAGCTCGGATGCTTCCTTATTTCCTTTTTCCGCGGCATTTCGGAAATCATAGCAGGCATGTTCCGGATCATCGATAGCAAGGTATGCTTTCCCCCGGTGCAAATAGGTATCATCGTTTGACGGATCCAGATCGAGTGCCATTCCGAAATCGTAAATTGCATACCGGTATGTGCTTGCTTCCAGATAAGCTTTTCCACGGGAGATGAAATAAGCCGGATTACTCTGATCAATTTCAATCAGTTTGTTAAATCTTTCCAATGCTGGATATAGTTTGCCCAACTTCTGGTTCAGTTGTCCTGACAGAAGCAGGGCTTCCAGGTCATTATCGATATAGTCCAGGTAATGGTCAATATCCTGCAGGGCATCGGTGTAATTTCCGGCTTTTTCATGGACCAAAGCTCTTTCAGGATAGAGATGAAGTTGAACCGGGTTGAGGTAGATGGCTCTATTCAGGGCTTTCAATGCATCTTCATATTTTTCCATCCCGACGAGAATGGCTGATTTTGTTTCCAGGTATTCCAGGTTATCTTTCTGATAGCGCAGTGCCAGGTCACAATTGGTGAGTGCCTGTTTAAATTCCTGCTGTGAAGAAAATACTTTTGCCCGTAAATGGTAATAGACGGGGTTTTCCGGATCCAGCCGGATCTGTTCATCCAGTTTAGCCAGTGCTTCCTTGTAGGATTTTTTTTCCATGAGGTATTCAACATCACGAACAACCTGTTCACCGGGTGTGTACCAGTCCTTTCGCCAGAGGGCTCTCCATTCACTGCTGCTTTCGACAGGCTCAAATGCTTTATCCAGGAAAATCTTCTTTTCAGGAACCCGTTGTTCTGATCTCAGGTGCTTTTCAAGATACTCCACTGATTCTTTAGCACTTCCCATCTGTGCATAGGTGCGGGCTAATCCCAGGTTCCCACTGCCAGGGGCGATCTGTTCAGCTTTTTCAAAATCAGCAATAGCCTTTCCCGATTCCGAAAGATTAAAATAGGCTTCTGCTCTGCCAAGGTATGCAGAAAGATTTTCACTCTTTTCCAGTTCCAGGTATTTTGTAAATTCAGCGACAGCTTCAACGTATCTCTTTGTTTGCAGGTTTGCCATACCGCTGGTCAGCAGAACCTGAGGATCCTGAGCCAGAATGGTAAATGCAAGGGTGAAAAAAAACGGAATTGTTGTCAGAAACCTTCTCATGGTTACGATCTATTTTTCATCCGGGAGTTTAGCATCCTTATCGGTAATTACATGGATAAAACCACTGAGGTTACGCACCTCTTCCCCGGTGAGTCTCATTTCATAAACATCACAAAAATAGTAGTACACTCCCGGGGAGACATATTTATCGTTATAGGTTCCTCTCCATTCGATGAGCGGATTATCCGTTTCAAACACCAATGTTCCTACTCTGTTATAAATCTTCATATCAATCCGAATAATGGTCCTGCTGTTCGATTTTGAATAGAGAATGTCATTGATATCATCGCCGTTAGGTGTAAAGACATTGGGGATCTCATAAAAGGAGCAACTGTCAACACAAACAATGGGTTGTGAGAAGCCGCTTTCGTTATCAAACGAATCAACTGCAGTAACCGCATAGCAACCTGCCATGGTAAATCCGGGATCATGGATGAATGTATTTATATCGGATGGGATTGCCGACTCCAGAAGTTCCATATCGCCATCCAGCAAAGGTTTATAATAAATATTAAAACTCACTACATCCTCTTTATCAGCAGGGTTTGAGTATGACCACATCAATTCATTATAGAGACTGTCGCAGTTTGAAAGGACAGTCAGGGAGGGGGGCATTGGTGGTTCCATATCCTGGGGGATACCACAGTTTTCCTGGGAGAAATTGATCAGTGGATCAATGATTCCGCTCAGGTTGTATGTTCCTATGGTTTTTACCCGGTAGCAGTACTCAACGCCATTGACAAGATTCAGGTCAATATATACTGAATCCGGTGTAACATCCAGGGAATCAAAATCCAGTGTGAGGGGATTATACCGATAAATAACATACTGGTAATTAATCCAGGGAACATTTTTCTGACAGTGGAGGATCATCTTGTTATCTCCGGCAAGAATTTTTAGAAACACAGAGGAGGCCTCATCCGGGGATCCAATGGGAAAACGGTTCGGGCTATCATTATACAATACCACCTTATAAAGATAGCCCCGGTCGACCGTATTGGTTACACCGGTATCCGTATACGTGGTATCTGCCAGGTCCGGAGAGGCGACTGAATCAATCAGTGTGAAACTCTTTCCCCATATTCCATCTGCCCTGTAAATTAAATACTTATATGGTCCCAGCGCTCCGTATTTCAGCTGGATGGTATCCGCATCGGGTTTTGCCCATGCCACATATATCGAACCATTATCCGTATCAGTATCGATCACACTGACGTTGGTTATGATTGGTAAGCCCTCAATCAATACCGAACAGGCTTCATCCGATGCAATGCTTTCAGCACCATTTTCAAAAAGAGTCACAACCATATAACAATACTCAGTCCCTTTATGCAATCCTTCGTCCTCATTGGTATCAATGTAAACGGTGTCATTCCAACCCGATGTTTCTCCGATCAACTGATATCCTGTATAGGATGGCACACCATTTTCACAACTGTCAGGAATATATCCGTAGTGTCCAACGCGCCGGTAGATCCTGTATCCTGCTACCGACTCACAAACACTGGGTGACCAATGAAGACGGATGTATTCACTCGTAGGTACGGGAATCAAATTTTCAGGAGGAGGCCCCAGGACAGTAATGTTGAAATTATCAATATCAACCAGGCTCAGGTCCGGGTTATTATCCTCAACTTTATAAATGACGGAATAGGGTTGTTCACGAACATGGCTACAATTGGTTTCCCACCGGAAGTTGGAGGTTATATACCCGGAATCTGAATCTATTTCAGTAAATTGAGCCGGAGACTGATCGACAAGAAAAACACCACCTGAACCGGTATGAGATACCAGGTCGTTATCGGGATCTGTGCTGGTGATCGAAAATTCAATGGTATCCCCGGCAATAACACAGAAATCACCTATTTGCTGATTCACCGGGGGATTGTTATCTGAATTGTATACTTCAATCTGCATATCCCGTACAATATTGCCAATCTTTATTCCATGTCGCCACTCCTCTACATTCATGGCTATGTTATAAATCAATTTGAAATCTTCTGCTGTAACATCTTCCGGTCCGCTGTACATGGGACTATCCCATATCAGGTCGCCCGTTACAGGATCTACGTAAAGGGTATCACTGGCTGGCGGAAAGGTGTAATTCTCAATCGGTAAACCATCTTCCTTGGTACAAACGGTAAGGGAATAAGAAAGACTATCCCCATCGTAATCGAATGCTGAAGGATTATGCACAAATATATGATTCAATGCAGCCTTGTCAATAGGAGGATTTAACAGTACCGGAGTGTTGTTATAACCAATAGCCGGATTAATCATCAGGGTGGTTTTGATGGAAAAAACAACATTCACTGAATTGGGAATGTTGACAACACCGTAATTCCGGTTTGGGTCCTGTACAACAATTTGATATATACCCGGTCCAGGGTAAGTGTGGGTGGTTACGTATTTGTTTCTTTTATAAAAATTGGGCAGGTAAACCTCTTCAATCCTGGGAGCCACCGAAAGGGTATTATCCCCCCAGTTTACCTCAAGGCTGTTCCTGTCTGCGGCACTTAAGGTGTAAGTGAAGGTGGTGATTGTAATCTCAAAAGTCAGGTCTGAGATCTGTCTGTAGGTAATCTCCCCCGCCCTGTTATGCGTGGCAAAACTCTCTCTCCCCAGCAACAGAACAACAAAACATATTGCTAACAAATATTTCATACGGCAAAGTTACTTAATTCCTAAAACTCACGACAGGCCAACGGGTAAATTTATTGTAAACCTGTCTCATGGATTTAACTCGATTCTAAGATCCACTTTATCCTTCCTGAACTGATACCCTCGTTCAAAGTCAAGGTATTTGAAGATCAATAAGTTCATTTGATCATCAAACATATCCATCATAATTGCATTGTGGATAGTGGCAGATTCAATTTTTTGTTGATGACCTGTAAAAGAGTAAAATAACCAGACAGAATCCTCATTTTTTCTTTTTCTTTCAAACCGTGGATCCATTTTCCCCTCATCGTTAACCATGAAACGAAATGAATCAGAAATGTAGCGGTTAAAATAGGGTATCTGATCTTCCGGTTTGGGATCTTCATTTATTTTCAGCTCAGCACCATATTTATTGAAAAGGATGGTTTCAAAATCATCGGTGAAGATTTTAAAAGAGACTGAAAAATGTTCTTGCTCCTCAACGTATTCAATACTGGTAACAGAAACATGAACGGGATGGAATAGTCCTGAAAAACTGTAGACCAATAAGAAACTGATTTTCAAAATGAAGGTCACAGGCATCATGTTGAACCGGAAAATTGGATAAAATTGCTACTCTATTGCACTCAATGAACCATTGACTGCAAAAATCGGACAAAACTGCAATAAAAATTCTTTTTTTTAATCCGGGGAGTCATTCACGTGTTCGTTCTTCATCTCGAGGATGGCTTCTATCCCCAGCCTGTAAGAATCCAATCCAAAACCCATGATACTGCCGCTACAGGCATTAGCTATAAAGGAGACATGACGGTATTCATCCCTTCCCAGGATATTGGTTATGTGAACCTCAACCGCCGGTGAGTCTATTGCTGAGAGTGCATCAGCAATGGAAACGGAAGTATGTGTGTATCCGCCTGCATTGATTACGATTCCATCAAAGGAAAAGCCAACTTCCTGGATCTTATCAATCATCTCACCCTCGATGTTGGACTGAAAATAATCGATCTGCACGTGTGGATATCGTTTTTTCAGTTTCTTAAGATAACTTTCAAATGGTGTATCTCCGTACAACGATGTTTCTCTTTTACCAACGAGATTCATGTTGGGGCCATTAATAATTTGGATTTTCATAACGCTTAAATTATCTTGTGAAATAGATACAAAGGTAATTTCTTTACAGATAGTTCAAGCTGACATTGTTATATAACATGAATAGCACATCCTGGGACAAGCTTATCGGTGAATACACTGTTTTTCTTAGGCTGGAAAAATCGTTATCAGAAAATTCCATCGAAGCGTATATCAATGATGTGAAAAAGCTTGACCGGTACCTGGAGATGACCGTTACATTGATCGAACCCGAGCAGGTTACACTCAACCATCTTAAGGGATTTATCGAATGGATTAACAAACTGGGAATGAGTCCGAGGACACAGGCACGGGTTATTTCAGGGATCAAAGGCTTTTACCGGTTTCTGTTGCTGGAGGATATTATCCAGCACGATCCCACAGCCCTTATCGAATCACCCAGGATTGGCAGGAAACTTCCGGATGTACTTTCCGTTGAGGAGATTGACAGGCTCCTTGCAGCGATCGATCTCAGCAAACCGGAAGGTCAGCGAAACAGGGCCATGTTGGAGACCCTGTACAGCTGTGGCCTCAGGGTATCCGAGCTGATTGAGCTAAGGATCACAAACATTTTTTCTGATCTTGGTTTTCTGAAAATTATTGGAAAAGGGAACAAGGAACGACTCGTGCCAATCAGCCAGAAAGCCTTGAAAGAAATTGATCTCTATCGGCAGGATCGAAGAAGATTACCCGTCATCCATAAAGAAGCCGAAAATATACTATTCCTGAACCGTAGAGGGAAAAAGCTTTCACGGGTGATGATCTTTACCATTATCAGAGAGCTTGCAAAAAAGATCAACCTGAAAAAAAAGATAAGCCCCCATACATTTCGACACTCGTTTGCAACCCACCTGATCGATGGAGGAGCAGACCTCAGAGCAGTCCAGGAGATGCTTGGGCACGAATCGATTATCACCACGGAGATCTACACGCACCTTGACCGGGAATACCTCCGGGATACCATTATCCAATTTCATCCCAGATCATAGACAGGAAAGTATCTTTGTTTGAAGCAAAGAGCTCGTTAACCCCGGATATTTTGCCAATCTAAATAAACATATCCTTCATTCGGTTGTTAAGTCTCTTAAAAACAGGCCATTCAACAGAAATACATTGGGCCATATTTTGCCTTATTTCAAATAAGTACACCAAACCGGAAACAATTTTGTGTAATTTTGTTATTTGATAAAAACCTTTGTTCGGAGGTCGATTGAGGTATGATAGATATCATTGGAACTTTTTTAGGTGATCTGGTTGACATTATCAACGAAATGTCGCCTTACCTGATCCTGGGATTTCTCTTTGCAGGAATACTTCATGTATTTTTTCCCAGGGAGAGA
>Ga0315552_1001568_pt1 | contig 13847 bp, 6 predicted proteins | sample SalMarSW160170MG_2_FD_203102 | JGI IMG/M metagenome (GOLD analysis project Ga0315552, IMG submission 203102) | Salt marsh sediment microbial communities from the Plum Island Ecosystem LTER, Massachusetts, United States - Salt Marsh Sediment SW1601-70 ...
TTCAAACCTGAACCGGTAACCACCGTTCAATAAAAACACGATTGAATTTGTCGTTTCATCCCACTCCCAGTCTTTATTCTCAGCATAAAGACCTTTAAATCTGTTGTAATCAATCAACATACCTGCATACGGTCTGTTTCTCTTATCACCGAAGAAATAAATTACCCCTGCTCCAAAAGCAAATCCCTTCAATTCATCCAATCCATCATTGTCATCATTCACTACATAGGAAAGTAAACCTAATGTAGGAAATCTTACATGTGCATTCAATACCAGGCTTCCGGTTAATCCTGCTTCTACAGAAACAGATGGGCCGAATTGGAGAAAACCGATTGGATTGACTGAAAGGGCAAATTTGGAAATGGGGTATTCCTGACTACTGGCAATGAGTGGAATTACCAGAAATAACATCATTAGTAAGCATTTTTTCATAATAATTAGGTTTTAAATGATTGATTGTTAAATAATAATTACACCATTGTTTAATAACATTAATCAGCATACAGAAATCGCATATTTATGTTCATCTCTTGTCATATATTTTGTCCTAATCATACCTGGACATCATTGATTTAAACTCTGGATCGTGCAGTAAATCCTTAAAAAAAGGAGAATATTTTATTTCGGTCCAGCCATATCCACGATCCAGTCCACTTTCTATCCACTGTAAAGCCTTTTGCTTTTCTCCCATAATAAGAAACACCTCTCCTGTGTAGAAAGCATTTTCAGGCGTCCATTCTTCCGGATTATCCGGAATATTACTATGTTCCAGATAATAAGTTGCTGAATCGGTCTCGCCCATTAATTTAAAATAATAAACCATATTGATAGAAACACCGGGATCCAGTTTCAGATGATTGCGTGCAATATCGATGGCTCTCTGAAATGCCTGATTGGCCAGTTCCTGTTGTTGTGACCAGAAATAAGCCACTCCCAGAGTTCCGTATAAATGGAAATTTTGAGGTATATATCGTAGCGCTTTCCTGTAATAATGGATCGCCTGGTCAAAATTTCCTTTATAAAAATATACCGATCCAAGATTCTTAAGAATCTCCCCATTTGTACTGTCTGCTTCGAGGATTTGTTTGAAGACAATAATAGCGTCATCGAAATCTTCATTTGTCACATAGCAAGCGGCAAGGGCATTGAGAAGGTTGTGATTTGTCGGGGCAATGAGCAACCCCTTTTTTATCTCTGCAATTGCCTCATCATAACGGGATGTATAGTAATAAAATACCCCAAGATAATAATAGGGATGAAAAGAAGAGGGGGTTTTAGAAACCGCTTTTCTATAATATTCTTCGGCTGTATCATATTTTTGCTCCATTTCATAGAGATATCCCAATTCAGTGTATATCAGGCTATTATTAGAATCAAGTTCTTCTGATTTCCGATATAGTTCATGAGCTTCTGCATATTCTCCTCTATCAACAAGAGCGGAAGCCAATGAGATCAATGCATAGGGATCCTGATCATTTAATTGTACTGCTTTGCGACTGTAACTCAAAGCTTCATTGGTCCATTTTACATTTGAAGTATAATGGTATTTAACGGTAAATGCCTGTGCTAAACCAGCATACGCCAATGCAAATAATGAATCCTTTTTTATTGCAAGATTGAAAAGATCAATTGCATCATCAATTTCCTTCACGGATTGACTTTCACGCAACAGACCCCGACCTTGAAGATAAAGCTCATTGGCTGCAAATGATTTTGAACCACCAGCAGTTAAAATTTCAAACATCTCAGATTCAATCTGTAATCCCAACATGTCAACCATCACCAGGATAATTTCATCCTGTAGAATTAAATTATTATCCTTTTGATAATCAAGTTTTTCTGAACTTATCAGGCGTTGTTTTTTCGTGTCAATTAAATTGAGGATTAATCGACTGGTCTCACCATCCATCTGTATACTTCCTGAGATAACCATGGAAGCTCCAAACTGTTGTCTGGCTTCATTTGCAGTAATCGATTCAAGAATTTCACTGGCAGGAATTACAGAAAACGATTGCTGAGCATTACCCACTTTGGTGAGCATGTAGGTAAGAGATTCAACCAATCCACTGGCAAAATGTTTAACGTCAGAAGCTTCTCCAATAATTTTCAAGGGCAAGACAGCGATTGTATTTCTCCTTGTTCCACTGAGTGGAGAATCATCTTTGAAAATTTTGGGATATAGCAGGATGCCAATAATAACGATAAGAACAGCAATGAACATGTTACTGGTTCTTAGTCTTTTGCGTGCTTTAAGTGTTACTTCCTGCTCCTTTATAACTGATTCTGAAGGCTCTGTTTTAATGATGCCTTTCGGAGTTATATCGTATATCCAGGATATGATCATGGTGATGACTGCACCGATGATCAGGAGGTAAAGAACGATATTAACGGACCAATCCGGCAATCCCCAGCGGGGGAAAATGATATCCACTGCTTCAAGGATTATAAAAGCAGTGCCTGCATAGATTGCCAGTGTTCGAAGGACATTTCGTCTTTTTAATTCCTGCCAGAACTGAAAGAATGAATTGGATTTCTTTTGCATCAGGGGAAGTGTTGTGTCAGGTAAATCTAATAAAAAAGAGAGAATCAATCAAGAAACGCCCATAAGGATCAACGCTCTCGTACAACGACTGTGGGTAAGGCTTGTGGGCTGGCAGTTCGTGGTACGAGTTTGTGACTTAAAATGGCTGCTGCTACCTTCCGGTCCAAGTTTTTTTCCCCTAAGAATAATGATGGCAGTTGGACCGGGTATTGGCTGTGGACGCGAACCCCATCATAGAAGCCGGGGCTATTATCTTTCAAACTCCTCGCAACCCGACTTCAGTTCGGGTTGCGAGTATGCAGAAGTTGTACCCCGAATTCAAGGCGCACGGCTAGTGTCGGGATACGACCGGCTTTTCTCGTCGCTCGACTCAAGTTCGGGCGACGAGTATTTTGTAGATCAAGAGTCGTACCCCGCATTTACGCGAAGCGATTCCTATGGAAAAATCGGGGCAAAGGTGCTCGATTCCCCTGACGCTCCTTTCAGTCGGTCAGGGCCTACGACTCGGTCAGGATATTCGACTCGGATAGGGATCGTCCGGGCGGGAACGACATAGAAGAGCAGGGTATACTCAGTTCGAAATCCGAAATCCAAAATTCTACCCTTCCTTTTCCTTTACCGGATAACTCTCCCCGGAATACCGCACTTCAGCCAGTTTGATGATGCCAAAAATGAGCGCTGCAGAAACCACAAGAACAACCAGTGTGCCGAGGGATTTCCAGATGATATCATCCGCCACAATTTCCCATATGGAAAGCAGGGCAAGTATGGTAAATACAATTACCGCAAGGACAAAGGCCATAGCGATAACGTTTCTGATTTTATGCTGCATTGTATACCTTTATTACAATTATGGAATAAAGGTAGTAAAATCGTTGAACATAAATCCAGGAGTCTTCAAGGATATTAAATCCTGAGTTTAATGTTTATTCTTTCAAGAACTCCGGTAATTTGAACGATCAGCAGGGCAAACAGAACGGATTTTATGATCCCGACCGGTCCTGTTCGTAAACTCAACGGCAGGGATATGCTGGTCAGTGCCAGGACAGAATACCAGTAGTAGGGAATGAGATAACAGGTGAGGGTGCTGGTCCCTGCAGCATCGATGAGTGTGAACCATTTCCTTCCATTCCGGATGTCAATGAGTAGATAGAGTATACCGAAAAAAAGGTAACTGATCCCGGAGCAGATTCCGATCCATGCCGGGGTAGCCCTGATCTTTGAAATCCCCCAGAGTGGACGTGTCCCAAAACCAAAAGCGAACATGATAATGGCCAGCGCAAGCATGGCCAGCAGAAATTGCATTGCGGTTGCCTTCTCCTTCAACTTTATGTAAATTACTGAGGCGGTAACTCCCGCCATAGTAAATGCCGGCATGGAACCATCACCAACGATCCAGACGTATTTTTTTACTCCGGAAAGGAAGTCAAGCCATCCGGCAAATGCACCCACATTAAACAGATTGAAAAAGACCAGTCCGGCGATGATGATTGCCAGGTTAGTTCGGGCAAAGAGGTAAATGAATGCTGAGATCAGGTATGCCCAACCGATCAGACCAAGGATACCCCACCAGTAGGCTCGGATCCATACCGGCTCTTCCGGTGTACCACCCCTGTAAATCGATGCCAAAAAGACCAGAAGCAGAATCCCGGTGATCCTGAGCCCTATAAAGAGACTGTTCATCACTCCTTCCCGCTTGGGATAGCTGTTCCAAATCAGGAAGAAACCGATCGTGATCAGGATCTCCCACCAGTATTTGTTCATCCATGCCAGTTCTGAATTATAATTTTCCAGATTGACATGGAATACACCCATAATGATCAGTGCTGCAGAACGAAGCAGGATGTGATAGGAGATCTGGGAGATGGTTTGACCTTTTTTCAGGCGGTTATTGATTGCAAAGGGGATGGACAGTCCGACAATGAAGAGAAAAGCAGGAAAAACCACATCCGCCAGTCCCATAGCATCCTCATCTGCAGCAGCATGTCCAAGCCAGGATGGGATGTCTTCAAGGGTCCAGAGGTCATTTACAAAGATCATTAAGAGCATGGTCAATGCCCTGAAAACATCAATGGATCCGACCCTGCCCGATAATTTTTTCATGGTGAATTACAGGTTAAAGAAAGTTAAAAGGTACTTATTCAATTGGCTCTTTATACATTGCCTCAAAGAGTTTTTTAAAGCAGGCGACACTATTTTCATCCTGATTTCGAGGGGGTCGTTTACCATAAAATTGATCCAAGTATCGCTCAGCATCGGACCAGACTGTTTGCATCATTCCCATACCAGTCGTTGCTCCGTCGATTAACCGGTCACCCCAGATCCACAATTCCCGGTCATTCTGTGCCAGGTGATCCCTGATGAGCCTGACCTCTCCGGCAAATAATTCCGCCTTATCCCTGCCTCTGCATCTGGGACATTTATCATCACCGATGTAAAACACCTCATCAATCGAATCCTGGGAAGAAAGTCCCTGATGGATCATAAATAAAATGACGAACACAAAGAAAAATTTGCGTTTCATGGTTTTATCGTATTAGGATTTGAAATTAAAATTGTCAAACCAGTCAGGATGACAAGGTTTAAATATAATAAAACAAATGGTATGTGGGAAGGGAGAGACGAAGAGAGGGAATGAATTTGTGACTGTGGGACGCAGGGAAGGAGAGAAATGAGAGGTGAGTGATGGACATAATGTTATTGAGTTATTGGGTTATGCCATGGGCATCCCTTATGGGATTGAGTTATTGAGGTGTCTGATTGGAAAGTAAAAGAGCAGGTGGAATGGTTTTCAAATCCTGGTAATTTTCGTTATTTTACCTTGGATTTTCAAACAAAAGCGCTGATCATGAAAGCAATGGTGTTACATAAGGTTACTGATCTGTCGGTTGACAGCAATCCCCTGGAATTGGTAACGATGCCTGATCCCGTACCGGGTGAACGAGAAATTCTCCTGGAGGTTACAGCCTGTGGGGTTTGCCATACCGAGCTGGATGAGATTGAAGGGAGGACGCCACCGCCTCACTTCCCGGTGGTTTTGGGGCATGAGGTCGTTGGCAGGGTTGTGGAAACCGGTACAGGAGCTAACCGGTACAGAAGGGGAGACCGGCTGGGTGTTGGCTGGATCGGATCAGCCTGCGGGGCCTGTGAATATTGCCAGTCGGGGAGTGACAATTTGTGTCCTGAATTTAAAGCTACCGGCAGGGATATACATGGTGGATATGCTCAATACATGACCGTTCGGGAAGACTTTGCCTTTCCTGTCCCGAATTTCTTTTCCGATGTTGAAGCAGCTCCGCTACTCTGTGCCGGTGCAATCGGATACCGCTCACTGAAGTTGTGCAGCCTGGTGGATGGCCAGCAACTTGGTCTGACCGGTTTTGGTGCTTCGGGTCATCTGGTCCTAAAGATGGCAAAGCACCTCTTCCCGGGAGCAACGATTCATGTGTTTGCCAGAAGCCCTGAAGAGCGGCAATTTGCCTTGGATCTTGGAGCGGAATGGGCGGGTAACATAGAAGAAACCTCACCGAAAAGACTGCACGCCATTATCGATACAACGCCGGTTTGGAAACCGGTGGTCCAGGCGTTGAAGAACCTTACTCCGGGCGGCAGGCTGGTCATCAATGCGATACGCAAGGAGGAGGTTGACAAGGAGTACCTGCTGAAACTCGATTATCCTGACCATCTCTGGATGGAGAAGGAGATAAAAAGTGTGGCGAATGTGAGCAGTAATGACATTCGGGAATTTCTGCTGCTGTCAGATAAGATGCAGATCAAGCCCGAAACGAAGGAATATCCGCTGGAAGATGCCAACATAGCCCTGATGGAATTGAAGAACCGGAAGATCCGTGGGGCTAAGGTGTTGGTTATGAAAGGATGAAGGATAATGGATGAAGGATGAAGACAGAGGGGAGTTGAAACAGGTGCTTGGTGCTCGTTCCCCTGACGTTCGCTATGCTCAGTCATGATCTTCGACTCGGTACTCGGTAAAAGAGGTGAGTAATGAGAAGTGGTTACGGGGTACGGGTTACGAGTTACGGGGAGAGAAATGAAGAGAGATGAGAAATTTCGAATTGCGAACAGTAATGCGGTTTAACCAATGAAACCGAGAACCCAGAACCCAGGACCCTGTTTTTTTTCATCACACCAAACCCCCTTTTCCTCACTTAAAACCCTTGATTAATGGAAATCGTAGAGATTTGACGATACTTTTCATCTATCTTTACGTATCATGTGGTAACGTTTGAAAATTGGTACAATCCAGGTTGATTTGATTTTTTATAAAACCTGGTTTATTGCTGGACCAGTCGCATTCTTAATAAAATGTCCGAAATGATAAAATTTTCCAACTTTTCAACAGATAATCTGAATTCATATTTTGTTATATTGCAAGATTTTAATTCAAAATCCGGTCAAAAGGCCAAATGGAGATGACAGAACTGACAAAATCATACAGTTTGCACTGTTACGCATGCAACCAATCATTAACTAACTAAGTCATATTTAAAAACTTGGACATATTTTTTGTCGATTTTAACAGGACTTGACGATAAAAAACCTAATGAGAAGGTGCCGATCTGATTTTATACAGATTTTCTGGCTCCCGGTGGGTTTATTGTTATGTTTAAACGCATGTCACATATGGATATACTATTTGATGCCTTTTCCAGGTTGAAATGTTTCCCTGCTATATACTCATTCTATACACTGACATACCGGTATCTGACTGCCTTTTTTTTCATGGTGATTATTTCAGCAACCATTTCCCTGGCTCAACCTGCCAATGATAACATCGGTTCTGCTCAGGTTATTTCCATTGATAATTACTGCTCAGTAGATGCTGAATTTACCACATTGGGTGCTACCGGTGATGGCACTGCAGCATCATGCTGGAATACAGCTCCTGATCGCAATGTCTGGTTTACTTTTCAGGCTACGACAAATATGGTAAACGTTACCGTTAAGCGGGGTGGAACCTATGGAACTGTTCGCCGGATCAATGTTGCACTCTTTGAAAGTGATGGTACAACCGAAGTATCGTGTAACCTCTACATCGGGGATAATGACAATGTTACAGTGGGAAGCCCTAATCTTACTCCTGGCAATTGGTATTACATTGTTGTTGATAACAATTATGGTCCCTTTGCAGGTACCTTTACCCTATGTGCTGATGACACGGTAGATTATGATTATTACGAGGGAGCTGTTGAATTGACTGATATCAGTGACTGGACATCACCGGATGCAGCTTATACCACCTATGGAGCTACTGTTGCTCCGGCAGAAACTGCACCAGCTTGCTGGAATACATCTCCGGATTATACACGCTGGTTTACGTTTCAGGCAACAACATCGGAAATCAACATTGAGGTCAGACGGGGAGGTGTGTATGGAACGGTCAGGAGGATCAATGCTGCTCTTTTTGAAGCTGATGGAACAGCGGTTGTTAATTGCAAACGGTATATTGGTGATAATGACAATGTCACCATTGGTGCTGTCAATCTGACTCCCGGGAACTGGTATTACCTTGTGGTTGATAATAACTACGGTCCATACCGGGGTTCCTTCAGCCTGTATGTTGATAATCAGGCAGATTATGATTACTATGAAGGAGCAATAGAACTCACTGATATTACTGACTGGTGTTCAGCTGAGGCGGCCTATACTACGTATGGAGCTACTGCAGTGCCTGGTGAGACCAAACCCACCTGTTGGGATACCAATCCGGACTATACCCGGTGGTTCAAATTCACTGCAAACACAAATATGATTAACGTTATAGTTAAAAGAGGATCCACCGGGACTATACGGAGAATTAATGCTGCCTTGTGGGAATCTGATGGAACCACTCCGGTTTCGTGTAATCGATATGTGTATGATCTTGACAGCGTTGTTGTAGGTTCAATTGATCTCATTCCCGGAAACACCTATTACCTGTCCGTGGATAATAATTATTCAGGTTATTGCGGTTCCTTTATGTTATGTGTTGATAATCAGATGGACTACGATTATTTTGAAGGTGCTAAAGATGTTACCTATCTAATAAATTCTTGTTCCGGTGACGCTGAGTTTACAACCTTAGGGGCAACCTCACCTCCAACAGAAACTGCCCCATCTTGTTGGGATACAGGTCCGGATTACACCCGCTGGTTCAAGTTTGTAGCTACAAAACCCGCCATTAATATTGAGGTGAAACGGGGAGGTACCCTGGGAACTATCCGGAGAATTAATGTCGCTCTCTATGAAGATGATGGAACAACTGTTCTTGATTGTAACCGCTATGTATACAATGATGATAATGTTGAGGTTGGATATGAGGGACTCACCGTTGGGAAATGGTACTACTTTGCAGTCGATAACAATTACAGCGGATACCGTGGGACCTTTACCCTATGTCTGGATGATGAGGTTAGTTATGACTATTATGAAGGAGCACTGGAATTGGGTATCATTCATGACTGGAGCAGTACGGATGAAGTATATACTACTGTAGGGGCAACACCAGACCGGAATCCCGGTAGTACCTGGAATACCAATCCTGATTATAACCGGTGGTTTAAATTTACAGCAACCACCAGCCATATCCATGTTGAAGTCAGGCGTGGTGGAACCTATGGGACAATCCGAAGAATTAATGCTGCTATCTGGCAGGCAGATGGGCTGACCGAAGTAGCCAGTAATCGTTATGTCAACAATGACGATAATGTGGTGGTCCAATCGATGAATCTTATTCCGGGCAATGTTTATTATATCTCTATAGATAATAACTATTCCGGTTACCGTGGTACCTTTTCATTGTATGTGAATGACCAGGTTGATTATGATTTTTATGAAGGAGCAAAAGATGTTACTTATATAATTAATTCATCTTCAGATCCGGGAGAATACACCACGTTGGGTGCTACTCAGGACAAGGTTCCACCACCCGGCTGCTGGAATACCGGACCGGATTATAACCGCTGGTTTAAGTTCCAGGCTACTTCACCTGGAATTAATGTTACGGTAAGGAGGGGTGGTGCCTGTGGTACAATTCGCCGGATTAATGCGGCCATTTGGGAAGCTGATGGCACTACCGAACTGGCTTGTAACCGGTATGTTGATGATGATGATGACGTTGATGTCAGCTATGAAGGATTGACTGTAGGCAACTGGTATTATATCTCTGTGGACAACAATTACAGTGGATACCGGGGAACCTTTACCCTGGAACTGGATGATGCGGTCAGTTATGACTTTTATGAAGGAGCCATTGAATTGACTGATATTCATAACTGGGAGTCAGATCCTGCTGAATATACAACAAAAGGAGCCACTGGAGATCGTAATCCGGGTCTATGCTGGAACACAAGCCCGGATTATAACCGATGGTTCAAGTTTGTTGCAACCACACCGGTGATCACTGTTGAAGTTAAACGGGGAGGTATTTATGGCGATATACGACGGATCAATGCAGCCATCTGGGAGGCTGATGGAACCACCCCTGTGGCATGTAACCGATATGTGAATGATGACGATAATGTAATCGTTGGTTCTAAAAACCTTACCCCCGGGAACACCTATTATATTTCTGTCGATAACAATTACAGCGGTTATCGTGGTTCGTTTACATTGGCCGTCACGGATGAGATGGATTATGATTTTTATGAAGGGGCTTACGAGATCACAGACCTGAACAACTGGCAATCTGCTGATGAGGAATTTACCACGATCGGTGCCACTGCTGACCTGAATCCGGGATCCTGCTGGAATACATCTCCGGACTATAACCGATGGTTCAGGTTCAGGGCAATCAGCCCCGATGTTACTATCCAGGTTCTGCGAGGAGGTTCTTACGGGACAATTCGACGGATCAATGCCGCCTTATGGGAAGCCGATGGAACCACCGAAGTTGCTTGTAGCAGATATGTTGCTAATGATGATAATGTTACCATAACCCATTCAGGATTAACCGTTGGTAATTGGTATTATATTTCAGTGGATAACAACTACAGCGGTTACCGGGGGACGTTCACCCTGGCTGTAAACAATGTTAGCAGTGATGAATTCTGGGCTATTGCCGACGATGTCTGGGATGATTCGAATACCTGGTCCTATTCGGAAGGAGGGGCACCGGTTCCCGCAGGGATAACACCTTCCTCCGGGAATGTTGTTCATATTGGAGGGTATACGGTTACTGTAGATGATGCTGATGTTGCCTGTGCTGAGTTGTTAATTGAAGTCAAGAACAATACCACGGCTCTTATTGTGGATGGTGTAGAACTTGAGGTAGTGGGGAAAGCCACCATAACCAATCCCGGCAATAATGTTGATGGATTCATTGAAGTTACAAGTGGAGGAACGCTTATTGTTAATAGCAACCTTGAATTTAACCGAAATGGAGGGAATGACTTGTTAAGTTTGGAAATTAATGGGAATGGATCGGCAATATATATCAACCAGGACCTTATCATTACCAGCACTGCCGGATCTGTTTCTGAGACACAGGTCAATATGTCCAATGCCTCTTTATTGGAGGTCAATGATAATTTACGTTTGAATCATACCGGTGGTGAGAAAATATTGTGTGGGATTCGTAACAGTGCAATTATCAGGGTTTTCAAGGATATTGTTTTCACTGCAAGCGATGTTGACAAGGTTGAAATTGAATTACTACAAACTTCTTCAATAGAGATTGGCCGCAATTTCGTTCGGGGAACACCTGCTTACGGAGTTCTTGATTGTCAGGAAAATTCGACCGTAATATTCAATAGTTCCGATTACAAACAAACCATTCCTGAAAATGCAGGTGAAGGAACAGATGGATTTACCTACAGGAGTATTGAAATCAACAATTCCAGGATTACAGTTCCTCAAATCAGTCTGGAGGGAGATGTGGTTGTAAATATGGATTTAAATTTGATTGATGGAGTTGTTCATACTGAATCCGGGAAAGTACTAACTCTGGCAAGCGGAGCAACCCTTTCAGGTGGAGGAATAAACAGCTATGTCGAGGGGCCTTTCGAAAAATTAGGTAATACAGCCTTTACATTTCCTATCGGTAAAGATGGGTTGTATCAGCCAATCCAGATATCCGCTCCTGCGCTGGTTACGGATGGCTTCATAGCCGAGTACTTTAACGATGATCCTGATGCGTTATACAGTCGCTCTTCAAAAGAAATTACCATTGATAATGTTGCCGATACGGAATACTGGACCCTTGAGAAATCAGCCGGTAGTTCCAATGTAACTGTTACTCTTGCGTGGGATGGTGACGAATCCTGTATCAGCGATCTAGTTTCACTGAAAGTGGTCGCCTGGGATGGCAGTCAATGGACTGATCTTGGAAATGCGGCTACAACCGGAGATGTGTTTAACGGAACGATCCTCTCATCCGGAACAATAGATGAAGTATTCAACCCGGTAACTTTTGGTAATCCATATACTGCCGCCGACTTTTCGGGTTTGGCCGGGCCTTATTGCCAGGATGCTGCACCCGTGGTGTTAACCGGTTCACCCCAGGATGCAAATGGTACCTTTACCGGTCAGGGAATAACTGACAATGGGGATGGTACTGCACTTTTTGATCCGTTAGCTGCCGGTGCAGGAACCCATACAATCACCTATACTTATACGCTACCTGCGGGATGTGGCGGATCGACAAGTCAGGATGTAACAGTATATCCTGCTCCAACGACTACAATGACAGGGACTGCTACCATCTGCCAGGGGGTTCCTACCAATATTTCCATCTTTTTTACAGGAACCGCCCCATGGGATGTAATCTATACAGACGGAACCGATATGTTCAATGTGGTTACATCCAGTAACCCGTATATATTTTCTACAAGCGTTCCTGGTACTTATCAAGTAACTGATCTGGTTGATGGTAACGGATGTATGGGAACGGTATTTGGCAATCAGGCAATCATAACAACCTATGCACAACCGGCAAAACCTACCATTTCAGTAGTTACGGGTGTGCCCGATTTTTGTGATGGCGATAGTGCAACACTCGAATCGACTGCAGCAGATTACTATTACTGGTCAAATGGCACCACAACTCAACAAAATGTTATCAAGGAGACAGGAAATTATACTGTTCAGGTCTATAATACGTACGGTTGTTTGAGTGAAGTCTCGGATCCGTTCCCGGTAAATGTTTACGATCTCCCGGTACCTACACTGGTAAGCAGCGATGCAGATAATACCATTTGTGCAGGCGAGCTGGTGATATTTACAGCCGGAGGTGGGACTATCTATGAGTTCTTCGTCGATGGATTCAGTTTTCAGGGACCATTAGCAGCAAATACCTATGCCACAACAACGCTAAATGACGGAGAGACCGTGACCGTTGAAGTAACCAATGCATACAATTGCTCTGCATTAAGTGCAGGAATTACAACCACTGTTATCATAGATGTTACTCCACCCAACATAACATGCCCGGGAGACCAGGTTGAAATTCCGGATGCAAATTGTGAGGTCATACTTCCTGATTATACAGGATTAGCCATTGTTACTGATAATTGTGATGCCACACCTGTTGTCACCCAGAATCCCATTCCGGGAACAATTATTAGCAGTCCGACTACAATAACTCTGACTGCTACTGATATAGGGGGAAATAGCGCCAATTGTACATTTGACGTTACCCTTAATGATGTTACTCCACCGATTGCTGTCTGTCAGGATATAACGGTTCAATTGGATGCTACAGGCAATGTAACTATTGCCCCTATTGATATTGATAACGGGAGTTCGGATGCATGTGGAATAGCCAGTATGATATTGGATGTTACTGATTTTACATGCGCTGACGTTGGTGCCAATACAGTCACACTAACCGTTACCGATAACAATGGTAATCTGGCAACATGTAATGCTATTGTGACTGTTGAAGATGTTGAAAATCCGGTAATTACATGCCCGGGTAACATTAGCGTAAATGTAGATCCGGGGCAGTGTGAAGCTGCAGTTATCATTCCGGTTGCTACGGCAACAGATAATTGTAGTGTAGTAATAACGAACGATCAGAATGCTGGTGGTGCAGATGCCAGTGATACCTACCCGGTTGGTACGACTACTATTACTTTTACAGCAACTGATGTAGGAGGGAATACAGATTTTTGTTCAATGACTGTTACGGTTACGGATAATGAGCCACCGGTGATCAGCAGTTGTCCTGCTGACCAGGGACCGCTGGCAATGGATGCCGGTGCGTGCGGTGCAACAGTCACCTGGGTTGATCCGACAGCCAATGACAACTGCGACGGAGTAGTAGCTGTGGTCAGAACCGATGGAACAGGACTGAACAGCGGTGATCTCT
>Ga0315552_1001574_pt1 | contig 13823 bp, 25 predicted proteins | sample SalMarSW160170MG_2_FD_203102 | JGI IMG/M metagenome (GOLD analysis project Ga0315552, IMG submission 203102) | Salt marsh sediment microbial communities from the Plum Island Ecosystem LTER, Massachusetts, United States - Salt Marsh Sediment SW1601-70 ...
CGGAATGAACACCCTGTGCGTCTCCCGTCTTTGTCAACGGGCTCCGACCTCTCCATAAGTACGGGGCGAAGATACTTTACTATTGTTGATGGTTTTGTCAACCATCAACGAAACCTATTATACCAGGGAGGAAACATGCAGCAAGACAATCAAGTAAAAACGATCAGCAGCCAACACAGAGATTGCCCTTTCAGCTTCCGCTGTCCAGAGGATTGGGAGGTGAGGGATCTCTCCAGGAAAGATGAGGCAAAGTTCTTCCTGCGCGGCCCGCTCGACCCATCAGGTTCCCTGTTTGCCTCCATCACTGTGCGAGCCTGGCCGGGCGAGGAGCGCACCCCCTCTCAGTTGGCCCAGGAGTGGATCGGGCGCCGCAGCGCCTTCCGCACCTTCCGCCTCCTGGCCCGCACTGAGACGAGATTGGCGGGCGCAGAAGCCGTCCAGGTAGACGCTGTCCACGACGTGCCCCTGCCCCTGGGCGCTGTCAACGCGAAGATGGTTCCCGTCCAGGAGCAGGTGATCTTCGCCACGTGCGAAGGAGTGGCTTACGAGCTCACCTACCGGTTCATCCAGGCCCACTTCCAGGAGCACCTGCCCACCTTCGAGGATTTGGTGATCTCCTTCTCGCCGGGAAGGTAACAATGACCACTGAACTGCACCGTCAACTCATGGCCCTGGCCTTCGAGCTCACGGAGCGAGGGGACGAGCACCTGGCAGCGTGGATTCAAAAGTGGATCGCGCACGAGCAGCGGGAAAGCAAGAAACGACCACACAGGCGAGGAGTGAAAGTGAGACTGACCTCCACGGGGCGGCCGGCGGTACTGCCGAAGGTGATGGTGAATGAGGCTTTGAGGGAGGCCGAAAGCAAGTAGAATCACGAGGCGGGGGAGGCGGCGTTTGTCCCTTGCTGGGGGCTATTTTTGCCTATTTGACATAGACGGCCTTTTGTGGTACGATTTACGTAATCTTTGATGAAAGGAGGTGAACTCTCGCATGGCTAGGGTAACTTTGCCCCTCTTGGGTGTGAGCGCTACTGGCAAGCTGGGACAGGCTATCGTGTACATGCCTATCCCTCACGCCCGCGACGGGTTGACCAGTGTCCGCAGGTGGCTCAAGCCGAAGAACCCGGAGAGCGAAGCTCAGGGTGACGTGCGGCTGAAAGTCAAGGCTGCTGGGTACGGCGTGTCCTTCATCCAGGCTAACTCCGTGCTGGAGACGCAGCTCAAGGCCGCCACGCCAGCAGGCAACATCTGGAACGCCTACTTCCTGAAGCAGTGCTTCGGGTCTAACATGGCCAACATAGATGCTGCCCTGACCGCCTGGGACACCGCTGCCAACTCCGCCAAGTGGACTGCCGTGGCCACCTCGCTGGGCATCCTGGACGCCGACATCACCTACGCCTCGATCGACCCCATCACCAAGGGTGAGATCCTCTTCCTGCATGCCGCTGCTGCCTACGACCTGGAGCTGGCCATCGCTCCGGCCGAGCCGCAGAGCATGACCTCGGACGACGTCCAGTCCTTCGGCGCAGCCTATCTGGCCGCGTAGCGAACGCCCAACCAGGGGAACGAAAAAACGCCCGGCCAGGCGGGCGTCTTCATTCCTCGTATGTTCATCTCCGATCGAAAATCATCTCAACGCGATGGCCAGGAAGCCTGCCACGCCGGTAATCCCCCCCACGATCAGAATCCACGCCTTCAGGCTGGCATAGCCCTTCTCTAACTCGCTAATGCGATCCTCGTGCTTTCCCTGACGCACCTTGAACTCCTCGAACATGGTTTGTCGCACTTTAGAATCGCTGTGCATCTCGCGCACCGCTGTCTCTACATTGGCAAACCGGTCGCCCAGGCCGAGGCAGGTCTTTTCCAATACCTCCAAGAGCTTCAGGTCTTGCGCTCGTTTGAGCTCCAGTACCTCATCGAGGTGTACCTGGTTCTTTCGATACTCCCCGCGTGTCAATGATTCTGCGCCCTCCTCTGTCGAAGACGTTCCAGGGCTATCTCTGCGATGTTCGACTTCTTCGTTCACTAGAACGTCTCCCCTCGTTGCTGTTTTCACCACGGACAGGACGGCCAGCCGACCAGGTCGCCGCTCCCCACGACGGACTCACCCACGTTCGCCTCTCCGATGGCACCGTCCAACACCTGGCCCACGAAGTAGTTCCACGAGTTCAGGTGATCCACCGCTGCGGCGTCGGCGTACTCGGCCTTCAGAGCGGGATCCACGTCAGGCCAGATTTCCTTCGCCTCCCAAAACAGTCGCCTTCGGGCGAGCTGAGCTTCGCTACGGGCGTCGCGCTTCCCCTTCCACACACCGGCGGTGGTGTAGCCCTCGCGTTCGCGGTACACCAACTGATTCGCCAACATACCGTGGGCAGACACCCCAAGCAAAGGTAACGTCACTTTAGCCATGCTTTTTCACCTCCCAACTGATCGAACTGCTCGCGGTAACCTATCTGCTATCCTCGTGGCCTTCGGTGACGATGTCAGTATGCCGGATTCCAGCGGCATCGACAACTCGTTTTGCGGCCAGAGGCCATATATGCTATAATATAAATCGGTGGTTGATCCTATCGGGTCCCGACGGAATCTCGGCGAACTGAGGGAGGTAATGGAAGTGGGTAAAATGTCCACGATGACCTTGATGGAACTCATTCAAGACATCCATGCCATGGATGAAGAACTCTGGCATTATGAAGCTCGTTACGGCCTTCGTTCTCAGTACTTCTATGAGCTCTACGAAGCCGGACAGTTGCGTGACGAGGATCCAGCCGAAGCCCGTGACTACACTGATTGGGCTGCCTGCTACGAGATCAAGAGTCATCGCGAGAAGCTCTATGATGCCCTGGTCAGTGATATATTGCAGGAAACAAGATCGCAACAGGCTGTTTCATTGTCCGATCTGAAGCTAATTCTGAAACCCAAGGCAGTGCCTGTTGGAGCGTGATCCGTGCTTTCCTCAATCGAGTCATACAGTCAGGCCATCTACGTTTTTCTGGACACAGCGATCACTGTGCGCAGGCACACGATACGCATGTAACTTCCCGCTTCACCCCTCGATATCCTTCAGCCGCCCCTTGATCCTCTCTCCCAAAGCCTGCCAGGTGTACCTCTCCCGCACGATCTCACTTCCCTTCAGAGCCTCAGCTTTCCAGTCCTCACGGTGCTCATAAGCCCTGCGCATCAGCGCCCTCAAGTGTTCGTACTTCGGCACCGCCCACCGCGAGTCACGGTACAGCGGGATGTCGCTCCGGCACTCCACGAGGTCGTAGTCCAGGAAGTGCATCCCAGGGAGAGGGATGCCCTCCGTGTCCTTCCCCCACTCCGTGGGCGCGCTCCAATCGGTGACGATCACCGGCACCCCACAGGCCAGGGACTCCAAAGCAGGCAAACACCACCCCTCCCCGCTCGTGGGCAGGACGAAGCAATCCGCCTGGGTGTAGAGCCCTCCCAGTGCCCAGTCCGGCACCGGGTGCTCGTAGATGAACACCGGGGCCGAGGGCTCCCGCAACCACCACCTGGTCTGATACGGGATTCGCTCATCCTGATGACGACGCTGGGTTTTGATGAACAGCCCCACGTTCTCGTCCTTCGAGAACTCGTCTCGGAACGCGGTGATCAGCAGGTCGGGATTCTTGCGCACTCCCCACTGGAAGTTAGAGACAAAGAGGTAATCCACTGGTGGTCGCTCCGGCCAGGGCGCGATCCCTGGATGGAAGTAGCCCGGATCAATGCCCAGAGGCATCACAGTGATGGGCACGGTGATCCCACTCTTCTGGAGACGCTGGCGGTCAATCTCGGTCGGCACCCAGACCTCGTCTACCCACCAGCAGCCGTCCAACCACTCTTTGGGCCAGGGCTCCACGTCGCTCATGGTCCACCCGATCTTGTACCGTCCAGAGGCCCGACAAAACCGCGAAGCGTGCTCGATGATGATCTGGGGCATCATAGGATCGCCCATCTCCTGCTGGCAATCCCTCAGCCACACATCAGGCGGCGGCGGCACCTCTCCAGGAACGCGCCGCGCATGTTGGAAATGCGTCAACACGCCGGCGTCCAGAGCCGCCCGCTGTGCATGACGAGACCAAAACTCGTACCCTGTAGCCGCAGACGTCCCGCCCACCCACGCCACATCGTGTGAAAACCGTCTGTCGAGAGCATTGCTCCACTTCGTCTCGAAGATCTGATGGCTCTTACGATAAAGCTCTCCAGGTGCAGCGATCCGATTGGCCGTCGAGCCTGGGCCGGTGTGGATCACCGCTACGTTACCCAGGGAGGCTACCCGCCAACCTGCTTGCGCTGCCCGCAGGCAGAAATCGGAGTCCTCGAAGTAGGCGAAGAAGTCCTCGTCGAGAGGTCCGACAGCGGCCAGGCAGTCGTGCTTGATGAAAGCGCACACGAAGGGCACGACCTCGCAGAAACGCAGGCCTGGATACTGGCCCACTGGACGCTCGCCCGCGCTCCAGGTCTTCCCCAGGTGGCGGAAAGGCGTATGGCCAGCGCCGTGGGCCTCGATGCGCCCGTCACGCATCAGGATCATGGGGCTGACCACGCCCAGGTCTTGTTCACTGTAAGCCCACTCCCAGAGCATCTGAAAGACCTCCGGGTCGGGGAGCAGCACGTCGTTGTTCATGATCACCACGTCGTTGCCGTCCCGCACCTGGGCCAGCCCCGCGTTCACGTTCCCCGAAAAGCCGAAGTTCTGGTACAGCGCGACCAGCTTGACCGTCAGCGAGGACTCTTCCGCGGCCCCGCGTACAAACTCCGCCGTCCCGTCGGAGGAGTTCCCATCGGCGACGATGATCTCGTCGTCTTCGGAGAAAGGAACCGATCCCAGGGAGGCAAAGAGTTGCTGCAAGAGGGGGAGTCCGTTCCAGGTTGGTACGACGATACTGATTCCCATGTTCTAACCTCCACTTCGTAAGTACGCCGACCGAACACCCGCGCCGCGTCCCGGTCGGCCATCCAGATGTCCAGGTTGCTGTCTCCGATCTCGGAGCCGCGATCCACTCAAAACAACACCCGCCCGAGCTCCGGCACGGCAAACGCCGTCCAAAAGGGAAACGACGGCCCGCAGGCGCATGCCCCGTCGAAGACCCTGATCCCTGACGCCGTGATCCCATCGCCTCGCATACCGTCGTCGTGCGAGGTATAGGCCGTGACTGTCATGCTGATCACCGTCGTCACCACGATGACTGTCTTCATTGCAGCCCATCCGCCACGATGTGCGCCAGGTGCGCCAGGCAGAACCCGACCCAGGCCGCCGCGACCACCGGCGCGGGCGTCAGGCTCAGTTGGCCCCTCGACCACAGCCACGCCAGCAGCGTCAGCCCCGGCAGGCTGGGGAGCATGAGCAGAGCGATGACCAAGCTGCCCAACACAGGAAAGTGAGACACGCCTCGATGGTGGAGCAGTGCCCCTGGCCAGAAGCCGAGCGACAAGGCCAGCAAGCCCAGACAATGCCGCACGAAAGCCACCAGCAGTGACAGGGAGTCCCGGCTCCTGGGGTCTCTGAACCAGCGGGATTCGGCGTGCGTCACCGTCAGGAAGTCCACGTCGGGGGTGACCAGGTACACCCCCAACCATCCGCCGGCCAGGAATGCCAAACCGAGGTGAAAGGCGCCGAGGCGCTCAGCGACGATGAGTGCGACGACCCCCTCCGTGAAGAGCAGTACACCTGCGATTCGCTCGTGCCAACACCCGTCGCTACGGCCAGTATGCACCGTGGGGTTCCCTGGTTTCAGCCTCCACCCCCCTGCTTTTCTTCTCGATCCCAAGATTGTCGAGCCAGGAGTGGACGACCTGCGCACCGCTTCCCATCAGCAATCCCGTGAGCACGAGATCGGCCCAATAGAACACCACCTCGTTGGCTGGTCTGAAGTCGAGCAGCACGGCCAACTGTGCGAAGACCCCGATGCCCATGGTGATAGCCACCACGATGCCCAGGATGCCCAGCACGTAGTCTTTCGGCGACTCACCAGGCAGCAAGTCTACCAGCCACTGGAAGTGGGTGACGATCTTCTCCAGGGCTGCCGACACCGCCACCATGAACAGGAACGAGCCACCCAGACGAGCAGCCACGTCCCACGCTCCGATCTCGAACGACGGACTGGCTGCATAAGCCACCGTCGTGGAGAGACCGACCACTACAACTATCGTCGCCACGACCACCGAGAACCTCGAAACAACTTTCCGCATGACCGAAAACCTCCTTTGTTTGATATGAGTTGCGGAGAACAGACGTTCTACTCGCTCTCCGATGAGTACGCTGGTTTCGATACGCCTTCGACTACCCAACCCAGGTCTTTCACCCAATCGTCGCCCAACATGTCTGGATTCGCATCCACCAGGTGCGCCAGTTGGATGGCCAACCTCCCATCGAGGTGGGCCTGCTTCGCCTGGTCAGCCGCCTCTTTCTCCGACCACTTCGGTCCAGGCGTGTATGTGAACGCATAATGAGCCAATCTTCTGAAAAAGAGGGAAGCGTCGAATTCACTCTCCACGAGCCTGCACCTGGATCTCGTATGAGTGGAAACCGGGCCGGCATCCGGGCCTCCAGGAGAACCAATTGCCCTTTTGACAGTATTCATTCCCCAGGTCCACCCGCACGTTGGTGAGCAAGGGAGCTTCGTCCCCTCCAATCCAGATCCGGTATCGGGTCGGCACGCCGAGAGAATCCCATTCGACCAGGCCGAAGCGCGAGGTGAGACCACCGAAATCGGGACGGTCGTAAGCAATTCCGTACGACGGCTCGGTGTCAAAACGAACCTCCACGCCCTGCACCGGTGCACCCTCCTGGTCCACGACCCACACCTGGATCATCTTGCCCGACCATCCGAAGCCTCCCTCGTTCTCGCAGGCGTCTCGCTTCCGAACCTGGAGTACCTTCCAGCGAGGATGCTCCGCGTCCCACACCGGCCCGCATGACCGGAACGTGGTGTGCAACTCAGTGAGGGGCACGTCCTCACTCACTGTCAGTCTCAGAGCATACCCCATCAGGTACTGGTACCCTGGCACCACTTCCCGATCCTCTTTCGCCCACTCGTCGCAGCTCCAGGCCAGCCTGTACCCCCGCTCCTCCGCAGGGCCGGCGGGGACCTGTCCCATCGTCCAGGATCCCCCTCCGTCCCAATCGTTCCCCCTCCAGAACTCGACCTGCAGAGCACCCTTTGGGAGGCTCTCCCACTCCTCCCACGGAAACGAGATGGCATCGAAGGGTACAGTGGAGTAAATCTCCACCGAGTCTTCTACCTTGGAAGGCAGGATCGAGGTCAGCGCTCCCTCGTGGTATTCTACCTTTGTGCGTTGATTGCCCTCCACGCGGAAGATCCAATACTGTGGGGGTTCGGTCACTCCAGCGGCCAACTGAGCCTCAGGCAAGCCCACCACGGGCTCCGGCCCCAGCCCCAACCTCCATCTCATCCGGGCAGCGGGGTAGTAATCGGTGCCGATGAACCACCCCGACACGATCACCAGGACAGCGACGCCCATTGTGACATAGAATCTCCATGTGAATTTCATTTCAAATTCTCCTCTCTATACTTGAAACCAACCAGAATCCGAATCCCACGGTCGCCAGGAGATGAGCTCGTTGTCCCTCAACGATCCTGGGAACTCCGACACCTGCGTCTCCGTCTCCCACACCACACGCGGGAAACTGACCTGGTCGCGGTGTGAATGACGCTCCACCTCGTGCCACCAACGGCAGCTGAAATCCGCCATGCGCGGTGTATGCTTGCGCAGGATCACCGTGCAGGCCCACAGCCCGAATCTGGGAGGAAATCTCGCCCGCCGATACGCCGTCAACTGCCGATGCATCACCCCTCGGTCTGCCAGGCCCATCTGTACGCACACTCGCCCTTCTCGGTAAGCACAATCCCGGTCGGGGTGACGGAACACGGCGATGTCAGAGCCGGGCTCCAGGAACTGGATGAGCTCACGTGGATCCACGAGCAGCTCCACGTTGGAGTCCAGGTACAGGGAGTAATCAAAACAGTCGAAAATCTCCGGCCAATAGATTTTGACCTTTCGGTTGCGCTTCGGGGGCGAGAGAGAGTCCAGATGCAGTTGGATCATGCGGTACGCACTCTCGCCCTTGAAGTCCAGGTCGGTGTAGCAAACCGCCTCTACTTCATCGAGGGGCACCACTGGCTGCAGGAAGACGTCGGGCTTCCCAAACACACCGGTGTACACCACCATGTTGCTCACGAATCGCCGCCTTTCAAGTCTTCGACCGAGGTCTGTCAGACCTTCGACGGAGGTCTTCCTCGTAGTCCGTGTTAGCCTGCCAGAAGTCTTCAGGCCACTGGTGCTTGTATTCCCGCAGCTTACGGGCCATCTTCTTGGCCATGACGTACGCATCCACCAGCCGAGCCTGCATTTCCTCTCTCAGGTCTTCGCTGGTCACCTCCGACAGGTCCCAAAGCTCCCGCAAGACCTCACAGATAGTACGGCACGGGGCAGCCTGTCTCTTGATTTGCTCGATGACCTCCCAATGGCTCACTTCACCACCTCACAGCCACTGTAAGTTTGCATTGACACAATGACGTCAGGCAACTTCGCCAGCTCCTCTTCTATGGCACGCCTTTCCTCAGGATCCTCTGCCTCTTCCAGATGTGCCGTCAAAGCCTCCCTGCGCTCTCTAATTTGCGCCAGGATCGCATCCATGCGCTCCTGTTGTTGTGGCGAGAGTACCTTGCCTTCCCCTATACCTTCCATGCCTCCCTCCTCGGTCAGACCTTTCCGACAGCCGCCATCAGCTCCTCGTAATTCAAAACGAAGGAGCGCAAATCGCCAGGATTCTGCTTACGCTGCGGGGAAGTCAGCGGGGCCGGGTACAAATCGAGAAAACGATACAACCGGCAATCCAGGTCTGGTGAGAGTTGCGAGATTTCCTCTCCCTCGTACCCTACCATTTCCTCGTACGTCACCTCCAGGTACGGCCCGCCCTCGAACAGGTTGCGGAAACCCTCGATTTGCGCCTTCACCCACTGGATTTGACGCGCTACCCAGGCGACGTCAACCTCCATCTGGACAGGCTTCCACTCCTCGTAAGCGTGGTCCGAGGGGCGGCCGGTCCGTTTCTTGTGGCGGTTGATCCAGTTCGACACTTCCCGCCGCACGTGATCCTCACGGATGAGGTGAATGATGGACACCTCGTTCATCTGCAGCCACAAGATCACTGGCGCCGTGATCTGGTTGTACATCAGGCGGCACACCCTGACCTCGGCCTCTCCACCCTCGAAGAAGTCCTGCAGTGTGCGAAGGGGCCAGGGAGGGGCTTCCCTCAGCACCTCCCCTCCGCACTCCACGTCGGGATGAGAGGCCAGGCACTCTTCGAGCAGGCGCGTCCCCGATCGCTGCGTGCTCAGAATCGCAGCCCACGTCCTGCTCTCCGAGTCGCCCGGCCTCGCCAGAAGGAGGGGACCACCACGCACCCCACAGACCACCCAACCCAACCCGTGGGGCACGTCTTTGGCTATCTCGTACCCGTCATTGAAGAGCTTATCCAGGAAACGCAAATGCAGCGTCTCCACGTCCTTCCAGGGGAAAGCGTTGCCCCACCGCTCAGCCTGCTCTTTGGTGTGGAGCTCCACCGCCCAGGCTTCCGGCTTGCGAAAGAGCTCGTCGTCCAGGTCCAGGAGGAAGCCTTCGCAGCCCTCACAGTCCACCTTGACCACCTGGGCCGACTGCGAGGTCAAGAGTTTGCGCCAGTCGGCCACCGACGAGATGCGCATCTCCACGGCCTGGAGACTCCCCCGCTGGTCGGCCAGGGCCTTCAGACGCCGGAACGAACGGGGGTCGCCCTCCACGGCGATCACCCCCGCTGCTCCCTTCGACAGGAAGAGGTCGGCTGTCGAGCCATGTTCCGCGCCCACGTCCAGCACCACCTTGCCCTGAACGGGCAGCCAGCCCCAATGGGTCTCCAGATCCAGATCCTCCCAGGGTTTCACCCGCATGGTTCACCTCACCCCTTAAACAACTGAGACACCTGCCAGAGTTGGTCAAAATGCTGCGCGAGCCGCCCCGCGCAATTCGGGTCACGAACCAGTATCGAGACCTCGAAGTTGCGCTCCAGGGCGTAAGGCGTCCAATTATGACTGCCGACGATGGCAATCTCGTCGTCAATTATGAGCATCTTGGCGTGGCATGTCCTGCTGGCTCCCAGGGTATGCACCTCGACCCCGCGATCCTGCAGCCACTGAGCGGCCTGACGATTTAACGCCGGCGCACGCCACCCACCCCCGGCGGAGTTGAGCAGGGCCTGAACCCTCACCCCATCCCGCACTTTCGCCGCCAGCTTGATGCACAGTTCACGAGAACTCATCTTGGCCGACTTCCCTTTGACCTGCACGACGAACTGTACCGCCTTGATAGATAACCGTGCGTTCTCCAGGATGGCCGGCACACGCGAGAGATACTCACGTGCGACCAGGAGCTCTGTTGCTCCCATGGGCAAACCTCCTACAAGCCCGGCCGCCAGGCCCGCGGGGTGGGCCAGGCTCCCGCAGGCCCAACGGCCAGGCACACATTTGCGTACACCTCCTGGGTGAAATGATACCACAATTTGGGTTTCTTGTCAACAAGCCATAGATACAGATGTCCAGACAGTTTAAGGTTACTACCCCCTGGGGGCTTGCGTCCTTTCCCCAGCGGCGATATAATATCCATAGGCTGTTGACACCATTGTCAGCGCAACCATAACACATAAGGAGGTACAGCCATGGAAGCAGACAGAGCATTAACCCGCACCACCGCAGGGGTGCAAGCGCTCGCGTCCAGGCGCCACCTCGCCATCGAGGGCCTGGAAGACCTCACCGTTGAGGAAGACCTGATCCTCCCCCGCTGGAGGGTGGTGCAGTACCCCAGCACCATCGAAGGACAGCCGGGCCAGTTCAACGACAACCTGACCGGGGAGCTTCGCCACAAGCTCGAACTGATCGTGCTCAAGGTCATGCCCTCGCGGGCGCGTTTCGACGATGACCGTAAGCTAGTGTGCATGAGCCAAGATGGCCACTACTACTCTGGCGGCAAAACGTGCGGGGGTTGCCCATACGCCCAATGGTTGGCACATTGGATCAGTTTCAAACCTGGACTCAAAGAACTCCAAGAACAAGGCATCAAGCTCTCCATCAAAGCCAAAGAGGACCTGGCACTGCTGCTGTTGGAGATAGAGAAACTGCACAAATTTGTCGCCAGCATCAGCGAGGAAGGAGAGGGGCCATGAACAAAACAAAGATCGAGTGGGCCGACTATACCTGGTCCCCGATCACCGGCTGCACTAAACGCTGCTCGTATTGCTACGCCCACCGACTGGCAAAAGGGCGGCTAAGAAAGCTCTATCTTTCCAATCCTAACGTCGCCTCTGGCTGTGATCCAGCCGATCCTTTCTCCCCACGCTTTTGGCGAAATCGCCTGGACGAGCCCTGCACTCTCCGTCGCCCATCCAAAATCTTCGTTTGCAGCATGGGTGAGATTTTGGACCCATCTGTACCCTGGGAATGGACAGAGGAAGTCCTCGCCACCGCTGGTGAGGCCGATTGGCACACCTTCCAGTTTCTGACCAGGCAGCCATTGACAGCTCAACAGTTCACATTTCCTGGCAATGCCTGGGCAGGAGTGACCATCGAGAACGGTGGCCTCATTCCCCAAATCAGGTTACGCCGATTCGCAAGCGTCGAAGCACCAGTACGCTTCGTCTCTTTCGAGCCCTTGACAGGTCCAGTAACGGTCATCCCTGAGTGGGCCGACTGGATCATCGTCGGGGCCATGACCGGCCCAGGGGCCGTGAAGCCCAGGCCTGAATGGGTACAGGGCCTCATAGACACTGCGGACAAAGAAGGCATCCCCGTTTTCCTCAAGGATAACTTGCACTGGCCGGAGGTTCGCAGGGAATGGCCGAAAAGAGGATGAACCATGCCCCACCTTGAATCTTTCCGTAAGTCCAGTATGGGCCTTCACTTCCGCATCCGCCGCGATGAGGAATACTGGGATGCCGTAAGGAAACTCGCGAGACGACTTGGCAGTTCCTTAAAATACGCCCCATCCAAACAGGAATTCCACACTCCGGCCACATCCCGCGCCCAGGTTCAATTGGCCTCGATCTTCCCAGAAGAGTGGGAAATCATCCAGGCCACCGACGCCGATACGATCAACTTCACGACGAAAGGGGAATGAGCTATGGCTGAATTACGTTTCAAGCTCACCCGCTCCCGCCGCTGCTGTTGTTACGGTCACACCAACACGTTCGAGATCGAGGGGGCGGACGAGGCATCCCAGGAATGGCTGTCGGACTGGACCCTGTACTGCGACACCTGTAAGGCATTGACCTTGAGCTTCAGCCAGTGCCGAGCAGTGAGTCGGCAAACACGATCAAAAGGCGCTATCGCTTTCGTCGTCCAGGTTCCGATTGACATGAAGATCGTAAAAGGGAGAGGTAAACTTTGAGCGAAAGGGGGTAATGAAAATGGCAAAAGAACAACAGGTTCCCAGTGACCTGGACGCGACCGAGCAGGAACTCTTGACTATGCTACAGCCAGGAGAATTGCTCGAGAAACTGATTGCCAGGCGATTGACGACCGAGCACCTTGATGGACCACCGCTCACCAGACGGCTACGCAGCCTGGCGAAGCGCGGCCTCGTGGCTCACATTCCCGCACCGCATGGGTCGCTCTGGTGCCTGACCCGCGCAGGGAGAGAAGTAGCGCAGGCCCTACAGCAGCAGGGTGAAACCATCTCCGAGGAGGCACGATGAGCACGCCGATCAACGAGTTGCCGCCACTGCAACGAGAGATCCTGATCATCATGCGGCGTCAGAAGTGTTCTACCAGGCGAATCGCCATTTCCCTGAAAGCGGCAGGGCTGGATTGCCCTGAACCCTCACCTCACTTGCAGGCCCTGGTCGAGCTTGAGTTCGTCACTTGCGAAGCATCAGCCGAGGAGGGGTTCTGGTCGCTGACCGACAAGGGCAAGGTTGCAGCAGAGCTTCTCTGGTTCGACGAGAAGTTCGGCGATACCGCACAACTGTTCAGAGCAATGAGCGGGATTTGAGTGGGGTCAAGCAGGAGGTTCCAAAACTGTTCGAGGAGAGCGTGAAACCAGCGTGAGGACCGTCATTAGCGAGTCACGACAAGTCTGCGAAAAGAGTCCAAGACGATTCTGAAAACAGCCATTAGCGCGTTACCTGAAGTCGGCGAAAAGAGCGTGAAACCAGTGTGAGGACCGTCATTGGCGCGTTACCAGAAGTCCGAGAAGAGAGCGTGAAACCAGCGTGAGGACCGTCATTGGCGCGTTACCAGAAGTCCGAGAAGAGAGTGTGAAACCAGTGTGAGGACCGTCATTGGCGCGTTACCAGAAGTCCGAGAAGAGAGCGTGAAACCAGTGTGAGGACCGTCATTGGCGCGTTACCAGAAGTCCGAGAGGAGAGCGTGAAACCAGCGTGAGGACCGTCATTGGCGCGTTACCAGAAGTCCGAGAAGAGAGCGTGAAACCAGCGTGAGCACAGCCATTAACGAGTTACCACCAACCCAACAGGAGATACTGATCATTCTTTGGCGTCAGAAAGTCTCCGCCGACCGCATAGCGGTCACGCTGCGAGCCAACGGGGTCGAGTGCGACGACCCCGTGCCACACTTGCAGGCCCTGCCCGAACCCGAATTCCTCACCTACGAGGCATCGGCCGAGGGGGAACACTGGTTCCTGACTGACAAGGGCAAAGTTGCAGCGGAGCTTCTCTGGTTTGATAGGCGATTCGACGACCCCTCGAAGCTGTTTGGTGCGTTAGGGCGGCAGGTCCCTCTCCTCACCCCCTCGTGATGAGGTCTATCA
>Ga0315552_1001579_pt1 | contig 13803 bp, 14 predicted proteins | sample SalMarSW160170MG_2_FD_203102 | JGI IMG/M metagenome (GOLD analysis project Ga0315552, IMG submission 203102) | Salt marsh sediment microbial communities from the Plum Island Ecosystem LTER, Massachusetts, United States - Salt Marsh Sediment SW1601-70 ...
CGCCGTGACTGCGGGCGCCGGGGCTGCGGGCACCGTGCACACAGACAAAGAGGCTGCGGGCGCCGTGCACAGGGGAGCCGTGCACAGGGGAGCCGTGCGCACGGGAGCCGTCTACGCGGGCAAAGAGGCGCCAGAGGTCCATCTCGTGGTCCAGGACCAGGGCTACGGAATCGAACCGGAAGAGCTGGAGAAGATCTTCGAGGAGTTTTACCGCACCCGGAAAGCCCGGGAGCTGGAGCGGGACGGAACCGGATTGGGCCTTTCCATCGTCCAGCGCGCCGTGGAATCCCTGGGCGGCCGTCTAACCGTATATTCGGAATTGAACAAGGGCACGACCTTTCATATATTTTTACCTGCAGGAGGAGAGAATGAGCAAAATTCTGATCATTGACGATGACCTGGATATTCTGGAAACAACGGGTTCCCTGCTGGAGTATGAGGGTTTCCAGATCCATTCCGCGGATACCGTGGACAAGGGGATGGAGATGATCGACCGGATCGCTCCGGATCTGATCCTGTTGGATGTGATGTTCCCCGAAAAAAAAACCCGGGGTTTCGAGGCGGCCGGGGAGATCAGGTCGAAATATCCGAAAATTCCCATCTTTGTGCTCACCGCCATCAACCGGGAGTATGCCTTCGATTTCGATAAGAAGGACGTACCCGCCGATGAGTTCATCAACAAACCCATCAAGATTGACAGGCTGGTCAAGCTGATCCGCAACTACATCTGAGCAACGCCCACGGCCTCCGCGACATAATCGCAGGCCCGGATCAACTCCTCCCGGTAGACACTGTCGTCCAGCCGCCCGAGGATGCGACGGGCTCTCCCCATCTGCTGCAGAGCCTTCTCCACGATATCGACTCCTCTGCTGATCAAAGCATCGTGGTCCCTGTGATCGTCCAGCAGTTGGAAGGCCAGCCCGAAGGCCATTCCGAACTCGGCCAGTTTCCGCGTCACTTCCGTATCGGCTCCGGCCAGGATGGCACCGCTGTGACAGCAGGCAGACATGAGCACGGCGGTCTTGTTTTTAAGGATGTTGAGGTAATCCGGAAAGTCGAGGGATAGTTTCTCGTCGATCGTCCGCTGTTCGATGATCTCTCCCAGGCACATGTTTCGGGTCGTATCGCAGTACAGCTGGTAGATCGCCAGATGGCGCTCCCAACTCGGAAGCTTGAGGCGGGTGATGAGGGAAAAAGACTGAGCGTAGAGGATGTCCCCCACCAGCACGGCTGTCTGATTCCCGTGCTTGCGGTGCAGCGCACTCTGACCGCGCCGAACCTTCTCGCCGTCAATGATATCGTCATGGATCAAAGAGGCGGAATGGATGAGTTCCACCGCCGCAGCCAGCGTTATCAGCGATGCGTTCAACTCTTTTGAGTCCCCCGACGGGTCCCATCCGACCATGCCGGCGGACAGCAGCACCAGGGCCGGTCGGAGCATCTTTCCCGGTTTATCCAGCAGGTGATGGACAACGCGGTCTATGTGTACGGCCTGTTCACCGTTCGTTCCCCAACTCTCTACGATCAGATCAGCCTGAATGTTGATCTGTTGCTCTACAGCCCCGAGGTAGGAAGAGATCGAGGTGAACAGTTCTTTGCTTTTCATGCCGTGTCCCTTTGACGCAGTTGGCGTAGTCTCCGAAGGCAACGTAGTTAATGTAGATCGACTTCCGCTTCGTGGCAAGCCTCATCCGCGGCAAGAGTCACAATGAAGGTCGTTCCCCTGTTCACCGCACTCTCCACTCGGATCGCCCCGCCGTGCAGCTCGACGATTCTCTTCACGATCGCCAGTCCCAAACCCGTACCATTTTCCGTGAATGCCTTGGCGTTGCCTGCCCGGTAGAAGTCGTCGAAGATCCGAGGAAGATGCTCGGGCGCAATCCCGATCCCGCTGTCGGTGATCCGTGCTTCGACCGTATTTTTTTTGTCCGTATGCTTCAGGGACACGGACACCCTTCCCCCCTCGGGAGTGTAGCGAAGGGCATTGCCGAGAAGGTTGTTGAACAGCTGCTCCATGGAGATGCGATTTGCCCGGAGAATCACCTCGCCCCCGTGGTTCTCGAAACTCAAAGAGATGCCTCTCTCCTGGCTCTGCTGCCGGAACAGCTCTACTTCTTTTTCGATCACCTCTACCAGATTCACCGTCTCCTTCGGCACTTCGCTCTCGGTACGCATCCGCGAGACTTCGAGCAGATCGCGAACGAAGCCGAGCAGGTGCCGGGTGCGGACGTTGGCGCGCTGAACCATGTCACGGGTCTTTTCTCCGATCGTACCGGTAAAGCCCTGCAGCACGGTCTGCAGGCAGCCGTCGATAGCCGCCAGGGAAGACTGAATATCGTGGGAAACCACCAGCACATACTGCGATTTCAGCTTGTCCTGCTCCGCCAAAAGCCGGTTGGAGACTTCCAGCTCCCGCTCCCGCTGGTGGAGCATTTTCACGATGGTCGTCGTCAGATATACGGCGATGTAGAGAGTGGAAGAAAATGCGACGAACCGGCCGATGTAGCCGGTCAACGACACGACCCCCGCCGCAACACCGGCGGAAGACAGCGAGGGGTAGGGCAGCAGGTTCAGGAGTTTGAGGGCTATAAGCAGCCCGAACAACAGGGAGGCGAAGGTGGCCTGCAGGTAGGCGGAGCGGTTGGTGAGCAGGATACCGCAGATGATCATATGGAAGATGTAGTAGAAGACAAAGGGATTTTCCGGACCGCCGGAAAAACAGATCAGATAGGTAAGCAGACTCAGGTCTATCAGGATTTGAACATTCGCCAGGCGATGGGCCTTGTCGATCCATCCCGGCGTATCGATCTGCCGTTGAAGCCGACGATTGATGGCGTAGCAGGCGCCGTTGTAGAAGACCAGGAACAGGTTGCCCAGGTAGAGGGGCAGGAGCGGAAGTGGGATATGCAAAAGGAAGCGAGCTCCCGTGATAACCAGGGCAAGACCGGCCGCGGCCAGCCAGCGCAGGACGATGAACCAGCGTATTTTCCCCCTGAGATCCTGCTTGAGTATGGCTGCAGCCGATTCTCTCACAACACCGCGCCCCCCAACCGACTCTCTTGCTGGTATCAGTCGGCTTCCTCGATCGTAATGGTCTTGGTCGGACACACGTACGCGCAGGAGCCGCAGCCGATACAGCTCTCCGCCACCCTCTCGAAGGGCGGGGTAACCTTGCGCGTGATGCCTCGATCCTTGAAGCTCAAGGCGTAGCGCTCCGGGATCTGCTGGCAGACGCGCACGCATAAACCGCAGAGGATGCAGTTGGTGACTTCCCGCCTGGGCGCCCGGTGCAGGAGATAGTGGCCCACCACGTCGAGATTTTGCCCGTCGGGTTCGACGCCCATCTCCCGAGCCAGCTCGAGTATCACCTGTGATTCCGGACAGCGGGATAGGAGCAACTCGATGACGAAACGCCGCGACTCCAGAACCCGTTGAGAGCCGGTGGTTACCACCATCCCGTCTTCGGCGGGTGCCGTGCAGGCGGGGACCAGCCGGCTGCGATTCGGTGCGGACCGGGAGGCCGCTTCGACCAGGCAGATGCGGCAGCCCCCGTAGGGAGCCAGGTGTTCGTTGTAGCAGAGGGTGGGAATCTTGATCTGGAGCCTCTTTGCCGCCTCCAGTATCGTCAGCTTCTCTTCGAACTCCAGATTCTTTCCGTCGATCGTCATGGTGGCCATCACTCGACCCTCACCGCGTCGAAGTTGCAGACGCTGTAGCACATGCCGCACTTGATGCATCGATCCTGATCGATAACATGGGTCTGTTTGCGTTCTCCGGAAATACAGGCCACCGGGCAGTTCTTGGCGCAGGCGGTGCAGCCCGTGCAGTTTACCGGATCGATCGAATAGGTGATCAGGGCCTTGCATACCCTGGCCGGACAGCGCCCATCCCGGATGTGAGCCTCGTACTCGTCGCGGAAGTAACGGATCGTGGTCAGAACCGGATTGGGCGCGGTGTTTCCCAGCCCGCAGAGGGCGGTCTCCTTGATCTGCCGGCCCATTTTCTCAAGCAGCTCGATGTCCCCCTCCCGACCCCTGCCCGCGGTGATATCCTCCAGGATGTTCAGCATGTGCCAGGTACCCTCCCGGCAGGGAGTGCACTTTCCGCAGGACTCCTGCTGGGTAAAGGAGATAAAGTAGCGGGCCACTTCGACCATGCAGTTGTCCTCGTCCATGACGATCATGCCGCCGGATCCCATGATCGAGCCGGCCTGGACCAGAGACTCATAATCCACCGGTGTATCCAGCAGGCTCTCGGGGATGCAGCCCCCCGAAGGCCCGCCGGTCTGGACCGCCTTGAATCTCTTGCCGCCGGGAATACCGCCGCCGATATCGAAGACGATCTCCCTCATGGTGATGCCCATCGGCACTTCGACCAGGCCCGTGTTGTTGACCTTGCCCACCAGGGAGAAGACCTTGGTGCCCTTGCTCGTGTCCGTGCCGATCGCTGAAAACCACTCGGCTCCCCGAATGATGATATGCGGCACGTTGGCCCAGGTTTCCACGTTGTTGATATTCGTGGGTTTCCCCATGTAGCCGTACTGTGCGGGGTAGGGGGGGCGGACCCGCGGTTCGGGGAGCTTTCCCTCCAGGGACCCGATCAGGGAGGTTTCCTCCCCGCAGACGAAGGCTCCGGCTCCCTTGCTGACCGTGATATCGAATGAGAAATCCGAACCCAGTATCCGCTCCCCGAGCAGCCCGTACTCCCGGGCCTGCTCGAGCGCCTGGGTCAGCCGTTCCAGGGCCAGGGGGTACTCGGCGCGGATGTAGATGAAGCCGTGGGTCGCTCCGATGGCGTAGGCGCCGATCAGCATTCCCTCCAGCAGGGCATGGGGATCGGATTCCACGATCGAGCGGTCCATGAACGCTCCCGGATCCCCCTCGTCGGCGTTGCAGATGATGTATTTGGCAAATGCCGAGTCGCCGTCCTCCACCACCCGCGCGTTCCTGCAGAACTCCCACTTCTTCCCGGTCGGAAAACCCGCGCCGCCGCGGCCGCGCAGGCCCGAGGCCTTGATCTCTTCGATCACCTGTTCGGCGCTCATCTCGGTCAGGGCTTTGGCCAGAGCCTGGTAGCCGCCCAGGGCTATGTACTCCTCGATTTTCTCGGGATCTACGGTCCCCCGATTCGACAGGGCGATCAGCTGCTGCTTGCCGAAAAAGGGAATGCTCGCCATCTTCGGGATCGGCTTTCCCTCACCCGGCCTGTACATCAGCCGTTCCACCGGCCTGCCCTCTAGGAAGTGCTCCTCCACCAGATGGGGTATATCCTCCGGCTTGAGCAGCTGATAGAAGATGTCCTCCGGTTTGACGACCACGATCGGCCCGTTGGCACAGAAGCCGTTGCAGCCCGTCGTTACCACCTTTATACGGTCCTGGAGCTTGTGTTTTTCGATCTCGGCGATCAGGGCTGCCTTCACCTTCAGCGAATGGTTCGAAACACAGCCCGTACCGGCACAGACCAGAAGATCGATGTTCTTCCCCCGAGTGCCTTCCCCGCTTCGAATCGCGGAAACGGAGGCGTATTTCTCTCGAATGAGCCGGATGTCCTCAGGTTTCAACTTCATTGATTCTCGCTGATCTCCTGCCGTATCGATTTAATCAATCTGGTGACCTTCTTCTGGTCCATCTTGCCGTGATATTCTCCATTCACCGTGACCAGCGGTCCCAGAGCACAGGCCCCGACGCAGTTTACGGTTTCCAGGGTGTAGTCGCCGTCCATGGAAGTCTCCCCGGCCTTGATCTGGAGATCCCGTTCGACGGTTTCGACGATTTTTGCGGCTCCGCGAACGTGGCAGGCGGTGCCCACGCACACGCAGATGTGCTTCCTGCCGATCGGCTCCAGCCGGAAGGAGCTGTAGAAGGTGGCCAGGCTGTAGAAAATGCTGATCGGCACGTCGATCAGCCTGGATACCTCCTGCAGCACATCTTCGGGCAGGTAGCCGTACTCCTGACTGATATCCTGCATCACCGCGATCAGGGAGCTCTTCCCGCTCTTGTAGCGCTCGACGATCGACTGGAGTTTCTCCGTAACTTCCACTGCCATGTATGCTAAAACCTTCCCTAATGAATAATCACCCGCCAACGCTTCTTGGTGTCGAATTTGTTGTTCAAGGCCATCTGACGCACGATCGTCAGATAATCCGGAATGGAAATGGCCACGTCGTTCTTGACCTTGACCTGGCAGGCCAGCCGCATGCCCTCCAGCTTCTCCTGCCGGCTCATGAAGATCTCCTCGGTGGGCAGGATCTGTCCCCCCCCGGTTTGTACCCTGACCTTGCAGTAGCCGCAGCTGCCTTTGCCGCCGCAGGAGGAGTTGATCTCCACATTGTTGTCGATCAGGTAGGAGAGCAGGGTGTTGCCGCCCTGCACGTCGAGCTCCTGCTTCTCCTCCCCCCGCGTAACCGTTATCCTGCAGCGGCCGTAGGTCACCAAGAGCCGGTCCGCAATGGCCAGCAGGATCGTTATGACCAGGAGTATGGCGTTCATGAGAATCAGAGGCATGAAGTTCATTGCACGTTCACCATTCCCGAAAAGCCCAGGAAGGCGAGGGCCAGGATCCCGGCCGTCACCATGATGATTCCGGGACCTCGCATTCCTTTGGGGATGTCCCCAACCAATTTGAGTTTCTCATTGATCGCCGCTACGATCACTATGGCCAGGGTCCAGCCCACGGCGGATCCTACGGCGAACACGATCGTGGTGAGGAAATCATATCGGCGGATCACCATAAACAGGGAAACGGCCAAAACCGTACAGTTCACGGTGATCAGGGGCAGAAAGATACCGAAGGCGGCCTGGAGCACGGGGAAAAAGCGCTCCATGATCATCTCCACCAGCTGTACGGAGGCGGCGATCACGATGATGAACACCACGTAGTAGATCAGGGTGCTGCCAGTGGGCACCAGGATGAGGTTGTAGATCGGCCAGTTGATCAGCGCCGTCAACGTGATTACGAAGATGACGGCAAAACCCATGCCGCTGGCCGTACGCAGGCTCCGGGACAGAGAAATAAAGGGACACATGCCCAAGAGGTATGTCAGGGCGATGTTGTGGGTAAGGATGGCGGCCAGAAAAATCGTCAACAGCTGTACGGCGATCATGCTCCTCCCCCTATTCCGCTTCCATCCCGGCCAGGCTGCGGCCGATCCAGATGAAGATCGCCAGCACGAAGAACGCCCCCGGCGCCATGGCCATGACTACCCATTTGGTGAATCCCTCCGGCATGACCTGGAAGCCGAGGATGGTGCCGAATCCCAGCAGCTCCCGGACGACCGCGACGCTGACCAGGGTATAGGTGTAGCCGAACCCGTTGGCCAGGGCGTCGATCAGGGATTGGCCGATTTTATTCTGGATGTAGAAGGCTTCGGCCCGCCCCATGATGATGCAGTTGGTGATGATCAGTCCCACGTACGGGCCGATGGCCTGGCTGATATCGGGAAACAGGGCTTTGAGCACCCGATCGACAACGATCACGAAGGTGGCGATTATGATCATGTAGGTGATCATGCGAACCCGGGTCGGAATCAGCCGGCGAAGCATCGCGATCAGCAACCCGGTGGCAAGGAGCACGAAGGTGACCCCCGCACCCATGGCGATGGCGTTCTCCACTTTGTTGCTGACCGCCAGGGCCGAACAGATGCCCAGGATCATCGAGAAGATCGGGTGATCCCGCCAAACCCCGTTGAGGAAAGTCTTCAAGCTCTGGCCTTTGCCGAGGGTCGCACTTTTCATCGGCTCTCTCCCTGCCTGATCTCCGGCACGGTTTCCTCTATGTTTTCGTTCAGAATTTTGACGAAGGCTTCGCTGGTCATGGTGGCTCCGGTGATCGAGTCGATCTGGTTGTCTGCGCTGCTCCTGCCCGGCTGCACCAGCTTCAGCCCTTCGGCGAAGCGCTTGCCCTCGAATTGAGCCAGATACTGCGGCTCGGTGATCCGGCTTCCCAGGCCCGGGGTTTCCTCCTGCCGGCTGATGGTGACGCCCTCCAGGGTCTGGAAGTTCGGCTGGATGGCGACAATGCCCTCGATCGGACCCCACAATCCGGATCCGGAGTAGGGGAAGGCGATGTTGCCGTCCTCGGCCACGTAGTAGGTCGTTCCGTTTCGCTGCCTCTGCTTCACTTTGTTCGCAAAAGTTTCCTCCACCTGGTCCGGTTCGAATGAGATGCTGAGAGCTTTGAGGATACTCGATTTGGTGGCGATCTCCTCGTTTTTCTCGATGACGGGGGTGGTGAGGTAGTTGACCGCCACCAGGGCGGCGGTCAGGATGCTGCCCAATGCGAGGACGAAAACGATCATCAGGATCTTGTCTTTCATCGTTTCGCCGGCCTGTACTTGAGATTTACGACCAGATTGTCTATCAACGGCGTGAAGGCGTTCATGATCACGATGCTGAACATAATCCCTTCAGTGAAACCGCTGAAGGTGCGGATCACTACGGTGATGATTCCGCAGCCGAACCCGAATATGAACTTCCCGGGCTTGGTTGCAGGGGAGGTGACCGGGTCGGTCGCCATGAAGACCGCGCCGAACAGCAGCCCTCCTGAAAGCAGCTGAAACAGCGGCGGGGCGAAGGTCTGCGGACCCAGGCCGTGCCCGATCAAGGCGAACACCGCCACCGTGGCCAGGTAGCTCAAGGTGATCCGCCAGCTGGATACCCGGGTCATCATCAGCAGCACGGCTCCGGCAATGATACCGATGCGGAACACCTCCCCGGTGCTGCCGGCCACCTGGCCCAACAGGAGGTCCAGGTAGGGAACCGTGGTCTGCGCGGAGCGGTAGACGGCCAGCGGGGTGGCTGCGGTGATCGCATCGGAGAAGGGCGCCCGCCAGGTGGCGGACATGATCTGCGGGAAGGCGATGGTTATGAAAATCCGGCCTACCAGAGCAGGATTGAAGATGTTGCGTCCCGTGCCGCCGAACACCTCTTTACCGAAAAAGACCCCGAAGGCGATGCCCACGGCCACGACCCACAGGGGGGCGGTGGGCGGAAGGATCAGCGGGAAGATGAGTCCCGTGACCAGGAACCCCTCCTCGATCTCCTTCTTGCGGATCAGGGCGAACAGCACCTCGATGATGCCCCCCACTACGTAGGAGGTCAGAATCATGGCCAGAACGTACCAGCCGAAGAACACCACCGCGGCCACGGTAGTGGGAACCATGGCCAGGATGACGGTGGACATGTAGCGCTTGATCTCTATGTGGTCCAGGAAATGGGGCGCCTGGCTGGTGGTTTCCGTGCTGCCGAGCACGATCCCCTCGAGGGTCTCGATCACCGGTTTGAGCGGTCGAAGGACCCTGGTTTTTTTCAGCCCGTCGAAGAGGTCTCTTACGATTTTCATGCTCCCTCCTCCCCGACGACCGGGGCGCCGGTACCAGCGGGAGCGCCGGCTGACGGAGTACCGTCGGTAGCCGGACGGCCGTCAACGGCCGGAACGCCCTTGAGGGCCCTGCTCCTTACCTCTTCCGGGCGGGGATCGAGTCCTTCCGCCTCGAGCTTTTCCTTTCCCTTCCGCATCAGCTGCGCCAGGGGGATCTTCGAGGTGCACACGTATGTGCAGAGATTGCAGTCGATGCAGTCGAAGATGCGAAGGCGAACGAGCGTCTCGTCGATTACATCCCGCTGCACGTAGCGGTGCAGCAGGTGGGGTAGAATACCGGCGGGGCACACACTGTCGCAGTAGGTACAGGCGATGCAGGGGCGATGTTCCCCATGGAGGTTGGTATCCACGGTTTTCGCGAAGGGAACGAAGTTGGCGAGGAAGGTTCGGGAGTAGGAATCCGTGCGAAACCCCGGCCGGGAGAAGGCCAGGGGCGGCGCCTGTTTGCCTTCGGGGATGGCAATCACCGCCGCCATGAGCGGATCGACCACGCCTTGGTTCACGATGTCCCCGGTCAGCAGACTGTTGCGCACGATGCGCCGCGGGTGCTGCTGCTCCAGATACGGATCGAGCACCTCCTCCAGGGGGGCCCCGATGCGGACGCGCAGGTGCGGGCGTTTGGAGAAGCCGCCGCCACCCAGGGCAACAACCCGCTGGATCGCGGGTTTTCCCTCGACCACGGCATCCCGGACGTGCAGGAGGGCCTGGAGGTCGATCACCAGCACCCCGAGGTTGAGCGCGGAGTAACCGTGGGGATACTCCTCTCCGAGCACCGCCGGGATCAGAACCTCTTCGCGGTGGTTCGGGTATTTGGCCCCGACCGTGTGCAGGGCAGCCTGCTCGAGCCCGTTATGCCGGCAGGCCTGCCGCAGCCGCTGGAGCAGGGATCTCTGCTTCCTGCCGCCGACCAGGTGCACCGCAGCATTGGGCATGATCTCCGACAGGATTGCCAGTCCCTCGGCTGCCGTGCCGAGGTCTCTGCCGTCGAGCAGAGCGGAAGGGGCCGGATTGAATACCTCCGCCGGGACGACTTGAAGCAGGATGTGCTCAACCTGCCGGGGTTCGATTGCCGCACTCTTGAAGCGGGTCGGGATGCCTCCGGCAACGGCGCCGGCAGCCCCGGACAGGTACACCAGTTTCTCGAGCACATCCGCACCGAGGTTCTTCCACTGCGCCGAGTATCCCTCCACGGTCTTCCAGGAATCCGTGCCGTCGCTGCGGATCACCACGGTTTGCCCCGATTCCCGGCTTTTGCGTATCTCTTCGACCTTTCCGTTCACCGTAGCGAGGACGGGGTTGCCCAGAGCTTCGTCATCCCGGGCGATGATCCGTCCCGCGGTGACCGGCTCCCCCTCTTCGACCAGCGGACGAACGGGAACGGTTCCCACCGGTCGCAGGTCGAGCGTCACCGCCGGGGGGACCCCCGCATCCGCGATTTCAGGCTCAGGCTGCCCGGAGAAACGGGTAAACCGATAGCCTCCGGCAACTCGTTTGTGCTTATTTCCCATACATCCTCTGTGCGGTCGGCTCACTCCCTTCTGCATGGAGGAAGTGGACCTGTCCCTGCTCGTTTTATACGGCTGCCGAGACTACCAGTTCTTCGGGCCGCTCTTGATGGTCATCTTGCCGCTGCCCGGATTCAGGCTGTGGCAGTTGAGGCAGGCGCCCTGGTAGTGATTGACGAATGCATTGTCACCGGGATTGCGGTAGTGATGCTTGTGGGTGATGAGATTCAGAGGCCCCGCATTGGTCCCTTCTTTGTGGCACATCAGACAGTCTTTGGGAATAATCTTGACGATGGCGTCGATATTGGGATGTCCATCCACTTTGGCCAATTCGACGCTGAGCCGGTAATCGTTGCCGCCGGATACCTTGTGGCAGTCCACACAGCCGTTGGGATGATCGTCGGCCACTGTGAGCCCCGGCAGGAACGGCTTGTCGTTGTCCGCGCCGACCAGAAACACCGTCACGGTGACCACCCCGGCAACGAGCAGGAGAAAGAATAGGATCTTGCCTGCTGTTTTCATCTCATCTTCTCCTTCCTTTTGTCAGAAATCCGAAAATACCGTACCCCCCCGCCCTTTGGACGGCTACGGGACCTTTCGGCCTTGACGCAGAAAGCGCTAAAAAACATTAGTGAATCAGTTCACAATCCACTTACACTACTGTATAATAATGCGGAATTCAAGGGGATATCGGCCGATTCCGCTAATATAAGCACGATTTACTATATACTGTATTTTAAATATTGGCAAGAGGAGGAAAGCCATGTTTTGGAAGGATCCAAAGGGTCTGAAGAGCATTCCCATGTACTCCAAGATCGGAATCAGCATCCTGTTGATCGTTGCCGGAGTCGGGTATCTGTTGGGATTTGCCAACATCATCACGACCTATTCGCCGATCGACGAACATCCGGGCATGTCCGTCGCAGACATCCGCATCGCCTTCTACGGGGCCCGCGAAAAAACACGGCTCGAAAAAGCCATCGACGGCACGATGAAGGATTACTTCGTCGACCAGGCGGGGTATCAGGCCACCAAGGAGTGGATCGCCGCGGGCGGTAAGGAGGGGGATTTCCCCCGAATCAAGGGGATCTTCGACTTGTCCTGCAACACCTGCCACTCCGCCGATGCCCAGGTGGCGGGCGTGGTGACCGTGGAGTACGAAAACGTCGCCGAGTACCTGAAGCAGGATACGGGCAAGAGCATCCCCCGGCTGATTTCCCTGAGCCATACCCACGTGCACGGCACCCTGCCGGTGATGTTCGCCCTCATCTTCATTTTCAGCTTCACCCTCTACAAGAACTGGATCAAGACCCTGGTCATCGCCTTCTCCGCAGCGGCTATCCTGGTTGACGTTGGGTCTTGGTGGGTGGCCAAGCTGGCCGGCTTTTTGGCTCCCGTGGTGATTCTGGGTGGACTTACACTGGCTCTGGCCAATGCGGCGTTGATCCTTTTGCCTCTCTACGAGCTGTGGATTAAAAAGCGGTAGGGCGGGGCCGCCCTCATCCCTGAAATCCAATCCCTCCGCTGTCGGGCCTGCAGCCGGCGGCGGATTGGTCTTTCCCCTGCCGGTTGACCACCCGGGACTTTTACCCCTATTTTTATCTAGAAACTGCAAACTCATCACCTCCGGAGGAGAAACATGAAAAAGCTCCGTCTTTTTTCCATATTGTCTCTGTTGATCTTCGGCGCGACGGTCTGGGCCCCCGCCGATGTGATCGTATCTCACGCCATCACGATGCGGGGGAATCCAAAGTACCCTGCGAGTTTCAAGCACTTCGACTACGTGAATCCCGATGCTCCCAAGGGGGGAACGCTGGTGCTGTACTCGATCGGAACCTATGACAACTTCCACCGTTACGCCCAGCGTGGCCTGGCGGCCGATGCCAGTACGTCGTTCTACGACACTTTGATGACCTCCAGTGAAGATGAGATCGAAGTCTACTACGGTCTCATCGCCGAAAAGGTGGAGTATGACAGTGATTTTCGCTGGATCATCTTTCACATAAATCCGAAAGCACGGCACCAGGACGGCAAGCCGATCACAGCCGATGATGTGGTGTTTTCGTTCAACAAGTTCTTCGATGAAGGGGTGCCCCAATTCAAGCAGTACTACGCCGCTGTTGAGAAGGTCGAGGCCCTGGACCGTTACCGGGTGAGATTCACTCTCAAGGAAGGCAGCAAGGAGATGCTGGTTTCCCTGGCACAGCTTACGATACTGCCCAAGCACTATTGGGAGTCTAGAGATTTCGCCGAACCCCTGACCGAGATACCTGTGGGAAGCGGTGCTTATACGGTAAAGGATTACAAGATAGGGCAGTATGTGGTCTACGAGCGGCTCAAGAACTACTGGGGTATGGATCTTCCCGTCAACAAGGGGCAATTGAACTTCGACTACATACGATACGACTATTACAAGGACGAGCGGGCGGCCTTTGAAGCCTTCACCGCCGGACAATACGATCTTCGCGAGGAGAATATCGCTCTGAACTGGGCCACCCTCTACAAGGGACCGAACTTCGACGCAGGCTACATCAAAAAAGAGGAAGTCCAACATGAAATTCCCCAGGGCATGCAGGCCCTGGTCTTCAATATCCAGCGTCCGATTTTTCAGGACCGGCGCGTACGGATGGCTCTGAACTACGCCCTGGATTTCCAGTGGATGAACACCAATCTGTTCTACGGCCAATACACCCGCACCCGCAGCTACTTCCAAAACACGGACTACGAGGCCAAGGGCCTGCCGGGCCGGGAGGAGCTGAAGATCCTGGAGCCGATCCGCGGCCAGATCCCTCCCGAGGTGTTTACCACGGAGTACCAGCCGCCGGTCACCGACGGCTCGGGAAATATCCGGGGAGAGCTGCGATCCGCCCTTGCCCTGCTCAAGGAGGCCGGATGGGAGATTCGCGATCGCAAACTGACC
>Ga0315552_1001607_pt1 | contig 13643 bp, 18 predicted proteins | sample SalMarSW160170MG_2_FD_203102 | JGI IMG/M metagenome (GOLD analysis project Ga0315552, IMG submission 203102) | Salt marsh sediment microbial communities from the Plum Island Ecosystem LTER, Massachusetts, United States - Salt Marsh Sediment SW1601-70 ...
GCCAAAACCTGCCGCGAGCAGAAATGTCTTTTTCATGCTGTAGGTGAGCTGATAGGCCGCCGCCGCCGGGTTCAAAATCAGGCTGAAAATCAGAATGCCGCCGACGGAACGCAGGGTGGCGGTGATGGTGGCACCGGTTAAAAACAGGATGCCGTATAATATCGCGGTGGCCGGTATACCCACCGAGAGCGCCATATCACGGTGAAAGACGGTCGCCTGTATCTCCTTATAGAAGACAACTATCAAACCTACCACCAGAACAGCAACGACCGCCAGCAGGATGACATCGCTGCGGGTATTGGTGAGAATGCTGCCCCACAGCAGTTCCAGCGCCCCCGATTTTGTGCCGGGCATCAGGCCCATGAAAAGAAACGCCAGGCCGAGCATGAGGGAAAAGATAACACCCACTGAGGTCTCGGGGCTGAGCTCTCCGCGGTCGGCCAGGGGGCCGACTATGGCCGCGGCCAGCAGGCTGAGGACAAAGGCCCCGATTAATGGATTGAAGCCCAGCCACAGGCCAAGCAGTGCTCCGGCAAAAGCGGCGTGCGACATGCATACCCCGATGAACGGCATGTGCATCAGCACCACGAAGACGCCGATGCTGCTGCAGGCAACGCCGCCCAGGAACGCGGTAAGGATGGCGTTCTGCATGAACTGGTATTCAAAAATGGACAAGTAAATACCTCACGCCAGAATATTTTGCGTTCGCCGCTTCTTCACCTCGGAGACCGGCATATCATAAAGCCGACCCAGGTTTTCCTCGGTGAGCAGTTCTCCGGGGGCGCCTTCGCCCCAGATTCTCCCCTCCTTCATAAGAACGACACGGCCACAGGCGACGGGCAAGCAGCTCAGGTCATGGGTGACGAAAAGAGTGGTGAGGCTCCTGGTCTCATGGATTGCCCTCACCAGTTCCAGAATATCGGCCTGTGCCTTCCAGTCCAGCGAAGCAGTCGGCTCATCAAGCAGGAATATCGCCGGCTCCTGCGCCAGACAGCGGGCAATGGCCACCCGCTGCTGCTCACCACCGGAGAGGTGACCGATGGGCCTTCGAGCAAGATGGCTCATGCCAACGAGCTCCAGCATCTCATCCACCACCTCCCAATCATGCTTTTTCGGCCTGACCATCAGGCCCAGCAGACCGTAGCGCCCGATCATCACCACCTCGCGCACGTTCATGGGCATGCGCGGGTCGATGTTCTGCACCTGGGCTACATAGCCGACCTTCTTCCGCAATGAATGGCCATTGCCGGGAGAAAGCTGGTGCCCCAGCACCTTTACCTGCCCGCTGAGCAGCTTGCCCAGCCCGTTGACCACCGTCAGCAGCGTCGTTTTGCCAGCACCGTTGGCTCCGATGACGCCGACGAATTCTCCCACCTTTACCTTAAGCGACACTCCCCGCAGGGCCACGTCTTCCCGGTAGGATACCACCGCGTTCTTGATATCAATGACCGCTTCGCTCATCTCATACCAGCCCGAAAGCGCTCTACCGGCCTAGCGCCGCCAGCAGAAGCGCCACGTTGTACTCGATAGTCTTCTCCCAGGTCTCCGTGTTCTCATAGCAGTCGGGGAAGTTGGAAAGGATGACCCGGGCGCTGCCAAGCTCCTCGGCAATGCCGGCACCGGCATCCTGGCCGCTCTGCATATTATCGATAATCAGGGTTACCTCGCCCTCTCTCCCCTTGTCCACCAGTTCTTTGACCACCTGCGGTGTCAGCGAGTCGGGTCGGCCAAAGATAGCCACGATATTGAAGCCGGCCCATTGTACAAACCCTTCCTGCTGGTCGGCACACAGCACGTTGATTTCAGCAATGTTCGCCCCGGCCAGCTTTTCCGCCATTTCCGCCCCCATAGCGTTGACCGACGCCTTGAAATCATCAGCATTCCTCTGAAATTCAGCACTGTGCTCAGCGTCAGCCTGGCTGATAATGCCGGCGATTATCTCTATTGCCTGCGACTGTACCTCCGGCGTCATCCAGTTGCCCGGCACGTCAACCTTGAAAACATTCAGGTCAGGATTATTGGCCGAGGTTATCAAATCATCGGTGAATTTCTCTCCCTGCCAGCCATGCATGAGAAAGATATCGGCGTCCGCCAGCTTCTGGATGTCGCCCGGCTTGACGTCAAAATGGCCCGGACACTGCGCCGGAGGAATGATATTGATAACATCCACATCTTCACCCCCCACCCGCTCCACAATCTGCGCCAGCAGCGAGGTGCTGGTAACCACCTGAAGCTTTCCCGTTTCTTTCGACGCACACCCGCCGGAAACGATGCTCGCCAGCATAGCCAGAACCAGAACAAGGCACAATAATAAATAACGTTTTCTACTCATTATTATCTCTTCCTCTCTCAATTAATTATAGACAACTGTATGCAACTGCAATCCATTGCATTAACAGCTTAAAAAAATTTTATCTCTTTCCAGACCTGCCTTATTTTTATTGCTTTTATATGCATTTGCAAATTAATGCAATAATCAGGTAAAAATTTTTTATTTTCCATGATTTCTGCAATCAGCACAGAGGCCGAAGAAGGCCAGGTGCCGCATATCGGGGGCAAAGTCATAATCCCGCTGCAGCACCAGCTTCACATGGTCCATCACCGATTCATCCAGGTCAATTACCTTGCCACACTCCTGGCAGACCAGATGGTGATGGTGGCCCTTGTCCGCCGGATGATACCTGACCCTCCCCCCGCCGAGGTCGGTCTCGGTTACCAGGCCAAGCCGATGGAGCAGCTCCAGCGTCCGGTATACGGTGGAAATATTGAGGTGAGGATACTTCTTGACCACCTGGGCGTAGATTTCCTCGGCGCTGATGTGATTATCGCTGTTCGCAATGGCCGTCAGGACCATCATGCGCTGCGGCGTCAGCCGGTAGCCCTGCTCGCTCAAACTGGTAAGCATATCGACCGTCTTTTTCATACCCGAAGAAACACAGTCTGTTAGCTGGACGGGAAAAGTTTAGCAGAAAAAAGACGATTTTGCAAGCTTTTGCAAATAAAATTATTTGCAGTTGCTACTAGCCCTGAATTTTTTCGCGGCTATCCAGCATGATGGTGACCGGGCCGTCATTATGGATTTCAACCTGCATGTACGCCTGAAATCGCCCGGTGGCCACCTTCAGGCCGGCGGCTTTTGCCTGCTCCACAAAGCAGGCGAACAGTTCCTCCGCCTTTTCCGGAGGCGCGGCAGCAATGAAGCTGGGTCGCCTTCCTTTTCTGGTATCGGCGAGGAGGGTGAACTGGCTGACAATGAGCATCTCGGCCTGGACATCAAGCGCCGACAGGTTGAACTTGCCTTCGCTATCGGCGAAGATGCGCAGGTTGACGACCTTTTGCGCCAGATAATCGGCATCTTTCTCGGTATCGCCGCTGTCCACACCGAGCAATATCACGAGCCCCCGCCCTATTTTCCCCACTTCCTCATTTCCCACGGTTACGGAGGCCCCGGTAACACGCTGCAGGAGCGCTTTCACCAGACTACTTCCCCTTTTCCTTGCCTGATACCTCTTCCTTGCCCTTCTCCGGTTTCCCGTGTTCTTCCGGTTTGCTGTGTTTACGACTATCGGTAATATAAAAACCGCTGCCTTTGAAGATGACGGGGGTGGAATGAATGACGCGCCGAGCTTTTCCCTGACAATGCGGGCATATTGCTACCGGTTCCTCATCAAAGCTCTGCTTCCTCTCGAAACGTAACTGGCATTCGCCACACTCGTACTCGTAAATGGGCACGCTTCACCTCACGCCTTTTTAAAAATTATTTTACCGCATTAGCTTCAAGGGAGGCAAATACAGGTTGATAAAATCCACGGAATTCCCCTAGACTAACGACCGAAAAAGAGTTAAAATTTAATTAGTGATAATGATGATGGTAACTTCGATATGAATCCAGGAGCTAGAGGCTTGGCAATATGGAGACGAAGCGCTGTGCCAGATTAGGCCAGTGCTTCTTACATTTAAGGAGGGAAGGCATATGCAGTCCAGCTTGATCGGGAAGATTGAAAAGGCCAATCGATATGCTCAGGAAACCGACCGGGTAACCTTCACCGAGCTTGCCTTGAAATTCCGCGGCGAGAATGACACCTATAACACCAGCTATCAAGATGGCAAGTGGCATTGCTCCTGCCCTTTCTTCTCTATGTGGGGCCTCTGCAGCCATACCATGGCGCTTCAGAAAATCCTGGGCGATATGCTTCCCGCTGAGGCCCAGACACCACATCACGAAATTGTGCGGTAACGCCAGCAAGCTGGCTTGCTGCTCGCCGACCGCCTTTTACCAGCTGTAATCTGCGGAGGACCGGGTGACATTCATTGAAAAGCTGACCGGAGCTACGAAAAAGAACCAGAGCCTTCTCTGCGTTGGACTTGACCCTGACTCAAACAAGATGCCGGAGAACGTCAGCGTTGCCGAGTTTAACCGGGCCATTATAGAAGCTACCTCCGACCTGGTCTGTGCCTATAAACTCAATTTCGCCTTCTATGAAGCGCTGGGTGATGATGGAATGAGCATCCTGAAACAGACGAGAGGCTTCATCCCCGATGCTATTCCAGCCATCGGCGATGCCAAACGCGGCGACATCGGCAACACGGCTAAAGCCTATGCCCGGGCTATTTTCAATCACTTCGACTTTGACGCCACCACGGTAAACCCCTACCTCGGCTATGATTCCATAGAGCCGTTCCTGCAGTACCGTGAGCGCGGTGTTTTCATCCTCTGCCGCACCTCAAACGCCGGCGCCGTTGATTTCCAGGCACTGAATATTGAATCTGGAGATAATAAGCGTCTTCCTCTGTTCGAGATTGTTGCCCGAAAAGCCGCCGAATGGAACGTTCACGGAAATATCGGGCTGGTGGTGGGGGCTACCTGCCCCGATGAGCTGAAGGTCATCCGCGAGCAGCACCCTGATATGCCGCTTTTAATTCCCGGCATCGGCGCCCAGGGTGGAGACCTGGCGCTGACCGTGCGCTACGGCGTTGACCGCCACGGCGAGAAGGCAATTATAAATTCCTCGCGTCAGATTCTCTATGCCTCAAAGGGAAAGGATTTCGCCCCGGCGGCGCGCCAGGCGGCCATCGAGCTGAGAGAACAGATAAACCACATCAAAGAGACCACCTCCTGATTTGTACTTCCAGCCTGGAGCCAGAGCCATGGACATAAAAATCGGCGATACTGTCCGTTTGAAGAAAAAACACCCCTGCGGCAGCTACGAGTGGCAGGTGGTCCGGGTTGGTGCTGATATCGGCATAAAATGCTTACAATGCCAGCGCCGCGTGCTCCTGCCGAGAAGCGTCTTTGAGCGCCGGGTAAAGGCGGTTATCTCCAGAGAAGAACCCCTGACCCGCAAAACAGCCAGTGAAAGTATGAGGGAGCTCGAAGAGAAATTAGCCGATTTGCTGGCGCGCTGGCCCGCCCACTCGGTGCCGCTGCCCATGTGGCAGCAACGCGAGGACCTCGAGGAGGAACTGGAGAGATTGAAAAAGGAGACGGGAAAAGCCGGAGATGCCGGGTAAGATAGCCCTGGTAGTCTTTGATAAGTGCCAGCCAGAAAAGTGCCAGCATGGTAACTGTCTGGCTCTGTCGGCCTGCCCGCACAAACTGATTAAACAGGAAGCTCCCTATCACAAACCCATGTTCCACCCCTCTACCTGCCAGGGCTGCGGTGACTGCGCCCGCGCCTGCCCGCTGAAGGCGGTGCAAATAATGAGAATGTGAAAATGAATGCCCAGAAGCCGCGCCGAATAATGCATATTGACCTTGATGCCTTCTTCGTCTCCGTGGAGCAGGTGCTCAACCCGGAGCTTAAGGGCAAACCGGTGGTCGTGGGCGGCAAGCCGGATAGAAGGGGCGTGGTGGCTGCTGCTTCCTACGAGGCCCGCGCCTACGGCGTGCATTCCGCCATGCCGCTGCTCACCGCCAGCCGCCTCTGCCCCCAGGCCATATTCATCGAGGGCAATTATCAGCGCTACCGTCAGGCATCACAAAAATTCATGGCGATACTGGCTGACTTCTCACCCTATCTCGAGCCGCTGGGCATCGATGAAGCCTATCTTGACGCTACCGGCTTCGAATCGCTCCACGGCTCAATAAAGAAGATGGCGGAGAAGATAAAGCAGCGCGTGAAAGGCGAGCTGGGACTCTGCGCCTCAATCGGCATCGCCAGCAATAAGGTGGTGGCCAAGGTTGCCTCGGAGGCGTCCAAACCGGACGGACTGCTGGAAGTGCCCGCCGGTGGAGAGAGCGCTTTCCTCGCCCCATTGCCGGCGAACAGGCTGCCCGGCATCGGGAAAAAGAGCGAGCCGGTTTTGAAAAACCTGGGCATCAGCACCATCGGGCAGCTGGCGACATCGCCGGTGGAGGTTCTGAAGAGCCACTTTGGCACCTACGGCAAACTTATCCACGACCATGCCAGCGGCATTGATGACCGTAAAGTGGAGCCTCCCGCTGCCGCCAAGTCCATCAGCCGGGAGACCACCTTCAGCCGGGACACCAGAGATACGGCAATGGTGCAGGCGACACTCCGCTACCTCAGCGAACGGGTGGGCAGCGAATTACGTCAGGAAGAAAAGCTGGCGAGGTGCATCACGCTCAAACTGAGATACGCCGATTTCACCACCACCACCCGACAGCAGACGCTTCTCCAGCCCAATGATGCCGACCAGGCGATATTCGAGACCGGCGTAAAACTGCTGAAAAACGAACTGCTCCACGGTAGACAGGCGGTCCGCCTCATTGGCATCGGGGTGTCAAATCTGGTAAAGGTCGGAAAGCAACCGGATATGCTGGACACGAAGGGAAAAAGGCTGGAACAGCTAAACACAGCCATTGACCGCATCCGCAAAAAATACGGCTTCACCGCCATACAGACGGGAAGAACACTTCAGTTAAGGGATATTTTCCCGGAAAGCAACGACGGCTACACGCTCCACACGCCGAGCCTGTCAAGGTAAAAGGCAGAGAAACGCTTGACTCAACTTACGTCCAGCAGCCGCTTCTGCCCTTCTATCTTCTGAATATCGGTGATGTCCTGCGTCACCTCAAGGATACCGCGATACTTCCCCTCTTTATCCCGCACGGCAAAGTACCTTATGTATACTTTGCGCCCTTTAAGGTCAATCCAGAACTCGGCGACGTTTCTCTTACCCGACTTCAGTCCGCTGACTACCTGGTTTACCTCGTCCAGGCTATCTTTGGGGTGACAGTTCTGCACCTTGCGCCCGATGACCGCCGGCGTCCGCCGGAATATCCTCTCGTCATGCTTGCTGTAATACCGCACCGTATCGTTTTCATCAACGTATGTCACGTCCACTGGCAACGCATCGAAAATCGCCTCCAGCAACTCACCGGAAAACTGCTCCAGCATCTTTTACCTCCATTAACCCGATGTAGATGTATATTAGCACGCTGTTACGCTGAAATCCAGCTTCTTTTGCGGGTGTCTAAGAGGGGCGCCAGCCCCTCTTTTTATTTCCCTCCCCCCTCTCCTTTCAAGGAGAGGGGGACAAAGGGGGTGAGGTAGATAAAATAATCCCTCTTGTAATCTCCACCCACAGCCATTATAATGTTTGATAACTATTGCCTAAAGAAGGAGACCCGTCATGCCATCATCCTACGCCTTTTTTAGAGGGAAATTCATCCCTCTTGCCGAAGCCAACATAAACATCATGACCCACGCCCTTCATTATGGAACAGCCGTCTTTGAAGGTATCCGGGGCAACTGGAACAGCCAGCACAAGCAGATCTACCTCTTCCGCCAGAAAGAACACTATCAGCGGCTCATCAACGGCTGCAAGGTAATGAGAATGAATATCCCCTACGGTATCGATGAGCTGTGTCGGGTCACGGTGGAACTGGCCCGGAAGTGCGCCTTTGAACAGGATATCTACGTACGCCCTCTGGCCTACAAGTGCAGTGAGGCCTTAGGTGTTCGGGTGCACGATATTGCTGACGATTACACCGTATTTATCATTCCCTGGGGACGGTACATAGACGTAGATAAGGCGAAGTGCTGTGTCTCGGCCTGGCAGTGCCCCACCGATAATTCAATTCCGCCGCAGGTGAAGATAATGGGCCATTACGCCGGCAATGCAATGGCCAAGTCAGACGCGGTGGAAAAAGGGTTCGATGAGGCAATCCTGCTTACCCATGACGGTTATGTCGCCCAAGGCAGCGGCGAAAACATCTTCCTGGCAATCAACGGGAAGTTAATCACGCCACCGACCTGGAACAATATTCTGCCGGGCATCACCCGCGACTGTGTAATCACGCTGGCGAAAAACGAACTCGGTATCGAGACGGCAGAGAGGCCGATTGACCGCGCCGAACTCTTTTTCGCCGATGAGGTCTTCCTCACCGGCACGGCAGCGCACGTCACGCCGGTCGCGGAAGTAGACCATCGCCAGGTGGGTGACGGGGAAATCGGCAAAATAACCAGGCAGCTACAGCAAATCTACTCTGATGTAATACGAGGGGAAAACAGCAAGTACCTTCACTGGTGTACGCCCGTATACGAGAAATAGCTCAATCCCTGACTGGACCGACCTGCCAGGCCCTGGTCAGGCAGTGAACCTGGCTGCACTGCTCGAGAGCTGTGGTGATGTTGTAAGCTTCATCAAGCCACTGCCCGATGGCAAAGCTGCCGTGATTGTGCACCATGATTATCCGGTGCTGCTTCAACGCCCTGGCCACAATATCAGCCAGGCATTCCCTATCCAGCTCTTCACTCCAGCCCACCACCGGCACGGTGCCGATCAGCGAGAAGTCTTCCATACTGGGCACGATTTCCCTCTCCGTTATCGAGAGGGCAACCGCATGAGGTGGATGGGCATGAACTATGGCGAGGGCCTGCGTTTCACGGTAAATCGCCCGGTGAATAGGCAGGTCGGTTGAGGCCAATGGCGTGGCCCGGTTGTTCTTGCTGACGCCGGTCTCAATCAGGTCATTTTCCGCAAGACAGTTCAGCATGCCGCCGCGGCGGGTAATTATGACCTGGTCTCCCAGCCTGATGCTGAGATTGCCACTGTTTGAGGAAACGAGACCCCGGGCAAATAGGTCCCGACCCACCGTCTGAAACTGCTCTGAAATCATAGCTCTCTTTTCAGTTATACCGCATTGGCATTATTTACTTCAACTTCCGCTCAAGCACGGCTGTAAATAATTTATACCCAATGCCCAGAAAAAATCAAATCAAGTTTATAATGGCAGACGTGGAAAAAGCAAATCGAGCTATGATTTACTTTTTATTCTTTATGCTGGTTTTCCCAGCTGCCGGATGACGGCAATAACCCTCCCCTGAATTTCAATATTCCGCGGGTCAGCATAGATGGGTTTCATCTGGCTGTTCGCCGGCTGAAGGCGCACGCGCTCAGGCTCGATGTAGACTTTTTTCAGGGTAACTTCCCTTTCTGCTTTGAGCCAAACCGCCGCCATCTCGCCGTTATCCACCGTGCTGACATACTGCATGAGCACAACATCACCATCATTTATCAGGGCATCAACCATGGACATGCCCTTGACTTTCAAGGCATAAATATCCTGCCTGCCCCGGGCGATGTCGGCCGTTACCTCAAGAAAATCGGCACCGGCCGCTGCGTCCCATGTTCCCGAATCGGGTACCGGAATCGGTTCCCCGGCAGCTATCTGCCCAATCACTGGTATTTGTACTTTTGCTGCTAACGCCGAGGCACGGCCAAGCAGTTCAATGCCGCGCGATACCTCAGGGTCGCGGCGTAGGTGGCCCTCTTTTTCCAGCACTTTCAGATGGTAGTCAACCACTGATGTTGAGCTGATGCCGCAGCCACTCTGTATATCCCTTACGGTTGGCGGATAACCTCTTTCCTCCATAAACTGAAGGATAAAATCAACGATCTGCCGTCTTTTCACCGATAATTGACTTTTCATTTCATGCCCTTTTCATGGAGAACAACTGTTCTATATAAAATTTATAATAAATGGAATACGTTGTCAAATAAAAAAGAAAAGAATTAGCGAAAGGGCGCTTTTTAGCGTCGCCCGGCCTGGGAAAACACCTGTTGCTGCGACTGAATTGTCTCCAGTGCCAGCTTGTCCATCTCAAGCTGCACCGGTATGGGGTAATCACCGGTAAAGCAGGCCAGGCAGAACTGGTCTCTGGGCAAAGCAACCGCTTTCAGCAGACCATCTATGCTGAGATAACCAAGCGAATCGGCACCAATAAACCGGCAGATTTGGGGTATTGACTTCTGGGCGGCTATCAGTTCGCCGCGGGTCGCCATGTCCACGCCGAAGAAGCAGGGATAGCGAATCGGCGGCGCACATATGCGCATGTGGATTTCTTTGGCCCCGGCCCGCCTCAATTCTTTTACCACGCTCGGCGTGGTGGTGCCGCGCACAATGCTGTCATCCACCACCACCAGCCTCTTGTTGTTGAGCATGCGGGGGAGCGGGTTGAACTTCAGCTTGACGCCCAGGTCCCTGATGCGCTGGTCCGGTTCAATAAACGTTCGTCCCACATAGCGGTTTCTGATCAATCCCTCGCCGATCGGAATACCGGACTGGTGAGCATAGCCGATACCGGCGCTGGTTGCCGAATCAGGCACGCCGACAACGAGGTCGGCAGCCACCGGATGTTCAATTGCCAGCCCGGCACCCATCGCCTGTCGCGCTGGAGACAGCAACCGATCGTTGATTACGCTGTCGGGACGGGCAAAATAAATATACTCGAAGATGCACAGTGCCTGCCTGTCATGCTTACTAGGATAACTCTCAATACCTTTGGCATCGATCTTGATGATTTCACCCGGCTCAACTTCGCGGATAAACTCGGCACCAATGTGGTCGATGGCACATGTCTCCGAGGCGATAACCCAGCCGCCGTCAATTTTGCCCAGACACAGCGGGCGTACCCCCAGTGGGCCACGGACGGCGAAGAGCATGTCTTTGGTCAGGAGCGTCAGCGAGTACGCCCCCTTCAGCCGATTCATCGCATAACGTATCTTGTCTACCCAGTTATCCTCCGGTGCGGAGAGGATGAGGTTGGCGATTACCTCACTATCTGTGGAGCTCTGGAAAGTGTAGCCCTGTTCATAAAGCTGCTCAAACAGGAACTCGGCATTGACGATATTGCCGTTATGAGCTATGGCAATGGCATTATTTCCTTTGCCCACCACCATGGGCTGGACGTTGCATGCCTGACTTGAGCCGCGCGTGGAATAACGATTGTGACCGATGGCGATATTGCCGCTGAGATGGTTGAGCGCTTCCTCGGTGAAAACCTGAGCGACCAGGCCCATCTTGGCGTAAACGCTGAGTTTCCTGCCATCGGCGGTGGCAATGCCACTGCTTTCCTGACCCCGGTGCTGCAGAGCAAAGAGGGCAAAATAGGTAAGGCGACCTACATTTTCATTGGGAGCATAAACACCGAAAACACCGCAGCTTTCTTGCAACTTGTCCAGCTTCTTATCTCCGGTCCCGATTGACCCTGCCACCATTAATTATATCCCTCTCTGACTTTCGGGTCAAATCAGCCTGCTCATGCAGACACCTGGCAATGTGTCTTCAACCAGCCGATTACCTGTTTCATGGCGCGCTCGTTCTGTCGCAACCTGTGTCCGGCACCATCGATGATAGCGAGCTGCTTCGGTTCTCCCGCCTTTTCCTGAAGCCGCCGGGCATGGCTGACATCTACCGTTTCGTCCCTGTTACCGTGAACAATCAGCAGGGGACGGGGGGCAATTCCGGCAACGCAATCTATAGGGCGAACCTCATTGAAGCCACTCCACCACTCCTCCACCGATGCCGGGAAGCCCTCGTCACGAATCACGCCGATACCCCGGAAATGGTCGATAACCTTTTGCGGCTCATCGACCTCGCCGATAAAGGTGAATTCCGCCGGGCAGGCGCAGGCAGCTACACCGGATACCCGTTTATCCTGAGCCGCCACGCATATGGCAACTGCCGCCCCACCACTGAAGCCGAGCAGAGATAAATGCGCCCGGTCCATCTCGGGCAGTACCCACAGGTAATCAATCGCCGCCGTTAAATCATGCGCCCAGCCCGCAATATCGAAGTTGCCTCCGCTCTCCCCGGCGCCCCGGAAATTGAAGATGAAGGCGGCAAAGCCATCGCGGCTCATCCTCTGCGCCAGTTCTGGATAACCGCCATCATCCGGGGCCTTCGGCTTACCCGATGGGATGCCGTGGCAGATGCAGACGGTGGGGTACGGGCCTTTTCCTTCCGGCAGGTAGAGCTGCCCAACAATCGGAATGTTATCAACGGTGAGAGTAACCCTTTTTATCATTATGTCAAATTCAAGCGCACAAAGAATTCCCTGTTCCCCGATGAGCCGAGAATGGGTGACGCGACCAGCCCTCGCAGGCGCAGATTCTGCGCCACCACCCATTTGATGAAGCGCCCCAGAACCCGGGCGTGCAGCTGCGGGTCTTTGATTATCCCTCCCCTCCCCACTTCCGACCGCTTCGCCTCAAACTGCGGCTTAATAAGCACCAGCAGGTCGCCGTTCTTCTTGAGCAGCTCGACCACCGAGGGTATCACTTTCGTTGCCGAGATGAAGGAGAGGTCGATGGTCGCCAGGCCGACCTTCTCCGACAGGGATACGGGATAGCGGGCGTTGATTCTCTCCATGACCACCACCCGTGTGTCCTGCCTCAAACGGTAGTCAAGCTGTCCGTAGCCCACATCTATGGCGTAAACTTTCTTTGCCCCCCGCTGGAGAAGGCAGTCGGTGAAGCCGCCGGTGGAAGCACCGATGTCCGCCGCCACCATCCCCGAAACGTCCATCTGAAAAGCGTCAAGGGCGTGCGCCAGCTTGATACCGCCGCGGCTGACGTAGGGCAACGGCTCTTTTACCGTGATTTCAGCTTCTTCAGTGATGAGCATGCCGGGCTTGGCGGCCGGACTCCCGTTGATTAAAACCTCTCCGGCCATGATTAGAGCCTGGGCTTTGGCACGGCTTTCCGCCAGCTCCCGCTCCACCACCAGGGTATCAACGCGCTTTTTGGCCACGATTAGAGTTTAGCACAATCGGCTTTCTGCTTTCAGTAAGGAGGTTTCTACCTCACCATTAAAAATCCCCCTTGCTCCCCCTTTACAAAAGGGGGAAACTTCTCCCTTTGCTAAAGGGAGATTGAGAGGGATTTAAAGGGGGAGGGAAATAAAAAGAGGGGCTTCCGCCCCTCTTAGACTCTAAATACTAATTGGAATACGAAAATCCTTTACCTCTTAACGACCTTGGTTTAATCTTCAGCGATTCGAAATCTACACCTTGGGTTACTCTAGACCTATCTATGCTTTTCAACAATAACGCCGTCAGTTCTTGATTCTCTCCATAGAAAAATTTCTCGTAGATATACAGTGTTATGTAGGAAAATCTGTATTCATGTGCATATGAATCATAGCTTCTCTTTGAGCGGTGTGCTATATTATTCCGTCTCAAATTGATTAGCATTAGTGTATCCTTAATTTCGTCTCGTGTATTTGAACTCAGGGTAGGAAATATCTTTGTTAATCTATTTATAGTCTCTCCAAACATTATGGTTTTCTCAGAGTCTAGTTCGCCACTTGCCTTCTCCGTTAACAGCCGGTTAACTTTTTCGCCTTTCTTTAATAATATAGCTTTAAGTAGCAATTCTAATCCTACTGCTAAATT
>Ga0315552_1001611_pt1 | contig 13626 bp, 9 predicted proteins | sample SalMarSW160170MG_2_FD_203102 | JGI IMG/M metagenome (GOLD analysis project Ga0315552, IMG submission 203102) | Salt marsh sediment microbial communities from the Plum Island Ecosystem LTER, Massachusetts, United States - Salt Marsh Sediment SW1601-70 ...
CGTCAAAAAATTTAATTGTTCATGTAAAATTATTTTAATAAAAGTCAATAAAAGGCAGCACATGTGATCTCGCTGGATTTCTACAAGCAGGGTATAGTACTCCTTGTGCTAATTGGAGTAAAAGAATGTACCGCCGGTTCAAAATATCACTCTGACACATCAAAGAACTTCAAAGAAGGCGACACCTGTTTGTGAAAGTCAATGTCTGCAATACAAACCTGTCGGGCAGGTAGGAATGGAAAGTGTCGCCTGGGATCTTTATATATTATAGTTTTCACACGTTCAATGCAACAACAACAAATTTATGCTAATTGATTTAAATTTCATAATTTTATACTAACAAATAATTTAAGCACGAAACAGACATCAAGTAGGAAGATAAATAGATATTAGCAGCGTAGCTGTTGTTCTTGCTTAGTTAAACCGCTAATAAAAATCTCTCACAAGAATAATAGGCAATACGCTCACGTCAGACGTGGGCTTTGCTTATTGTGAGAGGGGTGCTTAGCGGTACCTACTAAGCGGTAAGATTTAGGTCCACGTCCTTTTTATATACTTATTGATAGTTAAATATTCAACACTTATGAAAGCAATAAATGATATTCCGGATCCCTGTTTAATAAGGTACCTATTCTGAGAAAGTTAAATATATAATGATCCCATATGAAAAATACAGTCAGAATTTCGGGAGTAATCCTATTAATTCTATCAATCTTATTAATCCATTCCTGTAAGAAAGATACGGCTACACTTCCAATTTTAACAACTAATGATATCTCTACCATAACGCAGACTACTGCAACCTCTGGAGGAAATATATCCAATGATGGAGGAGAAACAATAATATCACGTGGAGTATGCTGGAGCACAAACAATACGCCTACGTTAGCCGACAATAAAACTCTTGATGGTGCTGGAGCAGGTAGTTTTGTAAGCGCAATAGCTGGGCTAACAGCAGGCACAACTTATTATGTTAGAGCTTATGCCACCAACAGTGCAGGTACAGCTTATGGAAATGAAATAAGGTTTACAACAAATGGAACAATAACCGACATAGAAGGTAATGTGTATAAAATAATACAAATTGGCAACCAAGTTTGGATGGTTGAAAACCTGAGAGTAACTCACTACAGCAATGGCGACCCCATAACAAAAGTCACTAATGGCACAACATGGAGCACTCTTACAACTGGGGCATATTGTGATTATGACAATACACCAAGTAATAGTACAACATATGGTAAGATTTACAACTGGTATACTGTTCAAGATTCACGTAAATTATGTCCCACAGGTTGGCATGTACCCCTCGATTCCGAATGGACCCTATTGACAGACTATTTGGGAGGTGAAAGTGTTGCTGGCGGCAAATTAAAGGAAATAGGTACAATCCATTGGCAAAGTCCTAATTCTGGTGCAACCAACGAAAGCGGTTTTACAGCCCTTCCAGGAGGTCACCGTGACTATGTTGGGGCATTCAAATACCTTGGAAGTTACGGTTCCTGGTGGTCAGCTACGGAGAGCAGACCGATTTATGCATGGTATCGTTTTCTGGACTACGATTTCAGCAATTTCACTAGAAACGACCGTAAAAAGCAACTTGGCTTCTCTGTTCGCTGTTTGAAAGATTAATTAACCGTTGATAACTTTAACTTATTAACAGCCCACGGAAATCATCCGGGGGCTTACTGTTTTATATACCCAAAAATGTCAGGAATGGGGGTAGTGTAATATTGCCATGGAGAAGATTGTTTAACCTGGTTGACTTGGTGAAGTCGTTTTTTGGGAAATCTTGTTTTTTCTTATTTAAACACCATTTTAAGCATTATCTTTTTAAAGTGAACCAAATACGCTTGTAAATATAACAGCACCCGCAAGAATAACGTTAATTCAGAACATATTTAGTTTTATCAAATTATGTTATAAAAGAGGTGGCAAATTGTGAAAGTGAAAGTCAAGTCTTGCTACAAGCCTGAACGGGCTGTTATGATATAGTGCCACCTCTCAGATGCAATTTCGGAGAAATAAATACTCTTTGCAGGAAAATAATTATTAACAATATTGATTCAGAGTATGGGATGAAATAAACCCGTGTGCAAATGTTGTGAAAATAAGCAAATAAAAAAGGAGTTAAACATAATTTAACTCCTTGATATTCAATTATCGGGGTGGCAGGATTATTTCATGATCTGGTGAGGAGTTTACAAACACAAAAAGACCTCCCTGTGGTCGGTTTTAATTGCCTCTCAGTCGCTTTTGAAAACAAGTTTTCAATGCTCCTTCAGGCATTTAAAAACCCGGTCACCTTGCGGTGCCGGGCCTTTTTGTGTTTGTCGGGGTGGTCAGATTCGAACTGACGACCCTCTGGTCCCAAACCAGATGCGCTGACCGGGCTGCGCTACACCCCGCTTCGTACGCCGAAGCCTTGGCGAAGACGTACTTCGATCGCCATAGCTTTAGCGAAGGAGGACTCAAAAAGTGCCGCAAAATTATTATTAGTTTTTTAAATTTCATAAAATACCTTACGTTATTTTATTTATTTTGTTCAGATGAACCAATGCCACGGATTATGACAAGTAACTGTAATAAGGCTTCCGGCATTCATTTAACACAAAACAGACGTTATTTCCTCAAATCATCCCTCATAAGCACTATTTCGCTTCTGATTTTCCCTTTCAACAGTAATTTCGGCAGATCAGGTTTTGTCTTTACTGTTCAGGATCAAACGGATTATCATCTTACTCTTGATGTGCCAACACGCCTCTTCGACGGACAGCACTGCTGGTGTCATCCTCGTGCCGGCATTGTTCCGGAACGTGGTGCAAGACTCGGCAACTTTGGTGTGACAGAAGTCAGCCGGGATGAAACATGGGTAACAGTATCGGAATGGATGCAACCTGAAGGTGTTGAAAAATATGGCAGTGATGGCAGCGTATTCGTTGCACGAATTCACTGGAAAAGACCTAATAAGCTGTTTAAATAAACACTGAATTGTTATTTCTTTCATTTCCCGGTTAATATTGTACTATTAATTTCACTTATTTAATGATAGTCAGTGAGTAATACGTATAAAACATAACTTTTCCACAAAAAATTCTTTTAATATATAATAGGAGTATCCATATTCCGAAAAAATTGCATATATTTGTGGTATGCAATAACTTATGGAATGATTTTTGTGGCATTTCAAATATATTCGGAAATTGAAAATTGTAACCCTAATATCTTAACAAATGAAAAAAAATATTATTGCATTAGCTATTTTAATGGCACTGGTCGGCTGGCAGTGTTCAAAAATCGACTCAACCAGCCAGAAGCTATCTCTTAAAGAATCTCTTGAATCAAACGTTGCAGAAATAAACAACGCTATTAGCATTATTTCGTCGACAAAAGGTTATCAGCTGCTCTCAGTTTCCGCTGAAGGTGTAAAACAGGACGACAGTTTTAAAGACAGCATAACTCTGGAGATTATCGCGGGTATCTACGATTATCAACCTGATCCTCATCCCTGTAATCACTTTTACTTTCCATATAAGTTATTTAAAAAAACCGGAGAAAGCGATAAGCTGATTGTCAATCTTCCGGACAGGATGGTCTTACGGCCGAAATATCTCCATAATTTCAACGGGACTGATGAGGTTCCGGAAAATAATTTTACAATTATTGCATCGGATTATCATTTTTATTATACGTGGTGGAATCAGTTTGATTATAAGCTGGATGCTGACTTTACACTCGATTCGGAAGATATCGGATACCTTTTAATGCTTGTTTCCGGAGGCGCTTCAAATGGATTTTCTCAATCAACAAAATTTACCTTTACCGAAGGATACAGTGTGATTACAGAAAACCAGACCGGAGATACAACAAAAATGTCATTCGCCCTTGCTGAGGATGATGATACACTTATGGCTGAGACAGTTATGTACATAAGTAACGGTTTAAAAAGGAAGGAGAGACAATATATTCTGTCGATTGGAAATATTGATATAAAAAGAAGCACAGGGATTGACTCCATACAGGTATATCTTGACGGAGTGCTTCAAAAAAATGCTGCAGCTAAAATTATCGACGATGACGATTATAATAATTCTTTTTGTCATAAAAGAGATATCCTTTTAACATTCGATGACGGAACCACAGCAAAGCTCAGTGAACTGCTAAAGCCCTCCCGTGACATTCTGAGATCGCTGGTCAGATCGCTTGGTGAGATGTACCTGGCAAAACATATTGTTGACTATATAGCATTCTGTATCTATTATCACTCCATCTGATGACAGACTAAATATGAAGTTGTTACCGGCATTAATGCAGATAAGTTAAAAATATACACTAAGGCATTTTAATATATGCCTGTTATTGGTTATTCTTTTAAAAACAACATAATCATAAAGAAAAACCTGCAGATCGTCATTTAACAATCCCTTCAATAGTATAGATAATAAACATATAAATACTGCTTAGATAACTCAACAATACCAAAACGTATTTGTTATATATGTTATATATGTTATATATATTGAGTTACTAATCATGAATCGCAGTACGTTATTATTAATAATCGATATGCAATATGACTTCTGTAAACCGGAGGGAGCATTGTATGTCAGAGGGGCGGAGAAAGATGTTGACAGGTTATGTCAATTCATCTCAAAATATGAATCAGAGATAGACAATATTATACTTACCCAGGATTATCATAATGTTATTGATATCTCTCATCCTGTTTTCTGGGAAGATAGTAAAGGCAATCCTCCCGAACCTTTTACAATAATTAATTCAATAAATCTACAGCAAGGAGACTGGAGACCCCGTTTTGAAAAAGAGAAGGCTGTTAAGTATTTACAGAACCTTGAAATGCAGGGTGAATTTCCTCATACAATCTGGCCTGAGCACTGTATCATAGGATCAAAAGGAGCCTCAATAGTTGATGAAATAATGGAGCCGGTAAAAAAATGGGCAAGAAAAGGAAATTTCTATGAAGTAACCACTAAAGGCACTAATCCTCTCACTGAACATTTCGGAGCACTGATGGCGAATATCCCCATAGATGGCAGACCTGAAACACAGTTTGACGCAGTACTGTCTGAAAAACTTCAGAAATTTGATAACATACTGGTAGCAGGTGAGGCTAAAAGTCATTGTGTTGCAACTACAATCAAACAGATGTTAAGCATTGAAGGTGTCGCAAAAAAAATGTTGGTACTTGAAGATTGTATGTCTAATGTGCCAGGATTTGAGACTCTTGCATTACCAATCTACGAAGATGCAAAACTAAAAGGGATAAAATTTATCAGAAGTACCGACTGGTTAAGATAAAAATTCAACTGAACCAGAATTATATAGTAGTTAAAATGATTCTGAACTATTTCACTGACAACGATCTGTACAAGTTTACCACCATGAACGCCGTTCAGAAATTATATCCGGAGGCAGTGGTAAAATACAGGTTTATCGATCGTGGTAAGACGGTTTTTCCTGAAAGATTTGCGGAAATCCTTCGAAAAGAAGTTGAGGGATTTTCAAAATTTGCGCTTTCAAGTGATGAAGAAATATTCCTTAAATCTCGCTGCTATTACTTTGATCCGGTATTTATAGATTTGCTGAAAGGTTATCGCTATGATCCTGATGAAGTAAAGATAGAACAGCGGGATGGCAACCTGAATATTGAAGTTGAAGGTTTATGGTACCGGACAGTCTTATGGGAAGTACCGTTACTGGCTTTGATTTCAGAATTGTTCTACTCAATGACAGGGATACAACCACGGGAGATTGAAGTACGTGCTGCCAGGAAAGCAAAAAAAATGAATGAAATGAAAGCTGAATATTCCGATTTCGGAACAAGGCGTCGCTTCTCATTTAATGTTCATGACAAAGTAATCAAGACCTTAAAAGAAAACTCAGGCCTGTCTTTCAGGGGAACCAGCAATGTGTATTTTGCCATGAAACATGACCTCACTCCTATCGGGACACATCCTCATGAATGGTTTATGTTTCATGCTTCACGTTATGGTTATCGCTCAGCCAATGTTCGTGCACTGGATGCCTGGGTAAAAGTGTACAAAGGAGATCTCGGCATTGCCTTAAGCGATACCTTTACATCAGATAACTTCTTTGAAAGCTTTTCGACATTACAGGCAAAACTGTTTGACGGGATAAGGCAGGATAGCGGTGATCCTTTGACTTTCACTGATAAAGCGGTGCAATTTTATAAAAGAAACAGGATTGATCCTGTAACAAAGACAATTGTCTTCAGTGATGCCCTCAATATGAACCGTGTACAGACAATCAAAAGTTATGTTAACGGAAGAATACATGATGTGTACGGAATTGGCACATACCTGACCAATGATGTGGGAGTTAAGCCATTGAACATTGTTATTAAGCTTATGTATTCCAAACTTAAAAACAACGATAGTTACCACCCGGCAATTAAGCTATCAGATGATACAGGAAAATACACCGGTGATCCTGAAGAAATTGAGTTATGCAAGACGATCTTAAATATCCTGTAGACAATATAGATTATAACTATCAATTATTAATAATGATTTAAAACATTTTGCTATGGCAAACTTAAAAACTAATTATATGGGACTGGATCTGAAGAATCCAGTAATTGTTGGAGCATGCAACCTTGTAACTAATCCTGACAGCCTTAAAAGAATAGAAGAAGAAGGTGCAGGTGCAATTGTCTATAAGTCTCTTTTCGAAGAGCAGATACAGCTTGAAAACCTCGAGCTTTTTGAACGTAAAACAGAATACGAAGAGCGTAATGCTGAAATGATTACCCTTTTTCCTGGCTCTAAATCAGAACCAGAGTTTCCTCTGGAACACTTAAGGAATTTGGAAAAGGCAAAAAAATCCGTTTCAATTCCGTTATTTGCCAGCCTTAATGCGGTTTATGACGAAACGTGGGTTGAATATGCCAGAAAAATTGAAGAGACCGGAGTTGATGGCCTGGAACTTAACTTTTACACTGTGCCTGAGAAATTTGATGATAACAGTGAGGATATTGAAAAGAGGCAGGTTAATACATTAAAAGAAATTAAATCAGCTGTGCATATTCCTGTCGCCGTCAAACTCAGTCCCTATTATACCAATCCATTACGATTGATATATGACATGGATAAAAGCGGTGCAAATAGTTTTGTGTTGTTCAACAGGCTCTTTCAGCCGGATATTGATATCCATGCTGAAAAACATCACTTCCCATATAACCTTAGTAATGTGGAAGACCACAGGCTGCCTTTGCGGTTTGCAGGTTTGTTATATGGGAACATGAATGCCTCCATTTGTGCAAATTCAGGAATATTCAGCGGTAATGATGTAGTCAAAATGATCCTTGCAGGAGCGGATTGTGTTCAGGTTGTCAGTACACTTTATTTGCACCAGATCAATGTGATCAGTTCTATTATCAGGAATATAGAAAAATGGATGGATTCCATGGGATACACTTCGATTAATGAGTTCAGGGGAAAGCTTTCCAGGAAAAACACAGAAAACAAACATCCATATTACCGTGCACAATACATTGATTTTAATTTAACTACAACAGAAATATTAAAAAAATACAAAATCATAAATTAAGCCCTGGAATGAATTGAAGAGAAAACACATACTAAGATTGAAGCATTTAACAAAAAAATATTGTCACTTAAAGCTTACTCCGCTGTAATAATTTTGATTGAGGATTGCGGATTATAATTAGTTATATCCGGTTTAATATTTTATACGGATATCTTCTATTTTAATACGTTAATTTTGATTTGACATAATAAGTGAAATTCTTAACTTCATAATTCAGCAAGTCACTTATATGTAACCTTTAATAAATAGCACGTGAAGAATTTAATCTTTATTTTATTGTTTATTCCCTGCCTGATCCAGGCACAGTCACCTGTAAAATATGTTGATCCTCTTATAGGCACGGCTCCGGCTACTACTGTCAGTGTCAAAAGGCACAGCGAATCCGTATCGGAAGACAAAGGGCAAACGTTTCCTGCTGTGGGACGTCCTTTCGGGATGACACAATGGACTCCGGAAACACAAACAACAGAGACTAAATGTATCTCACCTTATTATTATAACAATAAACATATCACCGGTTTCCGTGGCAGTCACTGGATGAGCGGTAGTTGCACACAGGATTACGGGAGTGTGACGCTCATGCCGTTTGTTTCCGTCCGACCCGATGCCTCAAATACACCCCCCGTATCGGAATTCAGTCATGCTAAAGAAATTTCTACTCCGTCATATTACAGCATTTTGCTTGAAGATTCAGGAGTCCGGGTTGAGCTGACAGGATCAGTCCGCTGCGGGATGATGCGTTTCAGCTTCCCCGATGAACTGATCAGTTGCGTATATATCAGAGTAAACAGTGATGAAAAACAGGGAAGATTATTGTTTGATGACAGGAGAAATGAGATTACAGGCTTCAATCCTGTTCACCGTATCTATCAGGGCTGGGGAGAAACTGCCGGCTTCAGCGGCTATTTTGTGATAAAGTTCGATCAACCTTTCCGGGTTATGCCAAATGCATCCGACCAGCAAACCATGGTCGTCAGTTTTGGAACGGAAAGAAATCTGCTTGTACGGATAGGTACCTCCTTCACCAGTCTGGATGCAGCAAGACAAAACCTCGATACTGAAATACCCGACTGGCATTTTGAAAAACTGCAGATGGAAACTGAAGAGATATGGAATCAGACACTTGGCAAGATCGTTGTCGAAGGAGGTTCAGAAGAAGATCTTATCAAATTCTACACGGCATTGTATCATTCTTATCAGTTGCCACGAATAATCAGCGATGTGGATGGCAGTTACCAGGGTTTTGGACAGGATACCTTAATACATAAAGCTGAAGGATTCGATTATTATGATGATTTTTCTATGTGGGATACTTACCGTGCACTCCATCCACTATTAACTATCCTTGAACCCGAAAAAACTCTGGATATGATAAAATCGCTTGTCGCTAAAGCACAGCAGGGGGGCTGGATGCCTGTCTTTCCTGCCTGGAACAGTTATACGGCAGCTATGATCGGAGATCATGTAAGCACAATGATTTCAGATGCTTATGTAAAAGGAATCAATGATTTCGACGTTGAAACAGCATACCGGTATATGTCTCAGAATGCATTTGAAAACCCAGGACACGAAGAGTACATAGATGGAAAAGGCAGAAGAGCTTTGAAAAGCTACCTTCAGTATGGTTATATACCTCTCGAAGATTCTGTGTGGGATGCCTTTCACAAAAGGGAACAGGTTTCGAGGACACTGGAGTATGCATTCGACGATTATGCCCTTGCCCAGGTTGCAAAAGGACTCAAGAAAATAAAAGATTACGAAATACTCATAAAGCGGGCCGAGAACTACATTAACGTGTTTGATATAATCACCGGATTTGTCCGCGGAAGGTACGCTGACGGTACCTGGTATGAACCCTTCGATCCTTTTTCGAAGGCAAGTTTCATCTGCGAGGGCACTCCATTTCAGTATACATGGTATGTGCCTCATGATATACCGGGACTCACCAGACTTATGGGTGGTAAGATCAAGTTCTTAAATAAGCTGAATGAGTTTTTTGATAACGGACACTACTGGCACGGCAATGAAACAGATCAACAGGCTCCCTTTATGTTCTCTATGGCAGGTGACAGAGCTAAAACAGAGGAATGGACACGCAGGATAATAAACGAGGAATATGGAACAGGACCCGGCGGTCTCAGCGGTAATGAAGATGCAGGACAAATGTCTGCCTGGCTGGTATTTGCAATGATGGGATTCTATCCGGTATGCCCTGGCTCGGGCCAGTATGTGATTACTACCCCTGCGTTTGATAAAATAACTATCAGATTATCTGATGGTAAGTACTTTACAATAAAAACTGTTAATCGGAATGATAAAAATTACTTCATCAATTCAGTTACCAGAAACGGTAAAAAGTACAGTAAGTTTTATCTCACTCACGAGGAAATTATGAAAGGCAGTGAGTTTGTTTTTATAATCGCAGGTATTGAACAATAATCCTCTCTTCTCTTTAAAAACCAAATCCAAAATCAGATTCTTCCCCGACTCAACGATCAGGCAATAAACAGACTACCGAGCTGGTAAACAGTAAAAGAGAGAAGCCAGGCAACTCCTGTGGTATAAAAGACTGTGAAAGCAGCCCACTTCCAGCTTCCGGATTCACGACTGATTGCAGAAATTGCTCCTATACAAGGAAAATAAGTAAGTATAAATAACATAAATGAAAAAGCTATCAGAGGAGAAAACATCTTTTTACCGGAAGGATATTCCTGATCCCTTAACTTTTGGACCAGGGAATTCTGCACAGAATATTCATCAGCCGAATATAAAATACCAAGGGTACTTACCACAACCTCTTTAGCTGCAAGACCTGAAATAATACTTACACTGAGTCGCCAGTCAAAACCCAGTGGGCGCATAACAGGTTCTATAGTATGCCCGATCATAGTTATAAATGATTCAGACTGTTTTACGTTATCCTGTCCCGATGATGCCGTTACTGCTTCCTGTTCATTATTACCTGAATAATCCAATCTTGCCGGGAAATTACTGAGGAACCAGATAATAACAGAAGCAACAAGTATAACACCTCCTATTTTCTTAAGATATAATCCTGTTCTGAACCAGACATGTTTAATAATACTTCTGGGAGTTGGCACCCTGTATGGAGGAAGCTCCATTACAAACGGGATCTCCTCCAGTTTAAAGAAGATATGTTTAAGCAGTATAGCTGATAAAATTGCAAATATGATTCCCAGCAGGTACAGGAGAAAGAGTATCGAACCCTGGTTTTTAACAAAAAAGGCACTAATAAAAAGTATATATACCGGTAGTCTTGCGCTGCACGACATAAAAGGAGTTATAAGCATTGTAATCATCCTGTCCCGTCTGCTCTCAATAATCCTTGTGGCAAGGATAGCGGGAACGTTACAACCGAAACCCATGAAAAGCGGGATGAATGATTTACCGTGCAGCCCAAAGCTATGCATCACCTTATCCATGATAAATACGGCTCTTGCCATATAGCCTGTATCTTCCATTAATGAAATAAACAGGAAGAGTATTATGATATTTGGAAGAAAAACAAGGACTCCACCAACCCCTCCGATTATCCCGTCAATGAGAAAATCCCGGAAGATCCCTTCAGGTAATACTGCAGATGTAATCGTTGCCAGCTTGCCGATACCAAGCTCGAGCCAGTGCTTTGGGTAGCTTCCTAGCTTGAAAGTCGTGTAGAAAGTTAACCACAAGAAACCAATAAACAGAGGAATACCAAGGTACTTATTTGTAAGGTAATTATCGACAATCCTCGTCTTATTTAACCGTTCGACCTTATTAACCCTGAGAGTCTCCTGCAATGCACCAGCTATAAAGCCATATCTTAAATCTGTAATCACTGTTTCTACAGGATCTAAAAACAGCTTGTCTAGCATCTCAACCTCATTTTTTGCTGATTCAATGATTTCAGATGAGTTGACGCAGCGTGTAATACTTCTGGAAAATTCCCTGTCATTCTCAAGTAACGCGATGGTAAGGTAACGGGCTGAAACGATATTGGTGAATGCTCTGTTCTCATCAATTTTTATTTTGGACTGAACCACACAAATAGAATTCTCAATTTCCGTCCCATAGTTTATATGTATATGGCGGACTGTCGGTTCGCGGTTCTCATAAACCTCAATAATAGTATCAAAGAGCTGCTTTATGCCTTTACCTCTGGAACTTACTGTGGGAACAACCGGTATACCCAAAAGACTGCCTAAAGCATTATAATCAAGCACATCTCCTTTTCTCTCAAGCTCATCATACATATTCAGAGCGATGACAATCTGCACACCCATATCAATCAGCTGGGTAGTGAGATAAAGGTTTCTTTCAAGATTTGATGCATCAACAATATTTACAATAACATCCGGCTTTTTGTCGAAAATGTAGTTTCTGAGGTAAATCTCTTCCGGTGAATAACTTTTCAGTGAATATGTTCCGGGAAGATCAACAAGTGAGAAGGCATAACCAGACTGTTTGTATCTTGCTTGTTTAGAATCAACAGTTACACCCCCATAGTTACCGACTTTTTCTTTTGAGCGGGAGGCATAATTAAATAAAGTTGTTTTTCCGGAGTTTGGATTTCCGACAAGTGCAACCTGTATATGCTTACTTTTTTCAACCCATGAAGGCAAATCATCCTCGCTGACCGATACTCCATTACCTGTCCGGAATTCTCTGGACTGACTGCCTTTTTCCACCACAATAAGCTGAGCCTCACTGTTTCGTAATGAAACATGATAACCCATTATTTTATATTCCACCGGGTCGCGCAGAGGAGCTTTTCTGACAACAGATACTTTTTTCCCGGTAATAAAACCCATCTCCATGAGACGTTGCCGGAACTGGCCTCTCCCTTTTATCTTCAGAATTATCCCTTCTTCTCCCTCATAAAGATCGTATAGTGTAGTCATCTGAGAAATACTAATTTCTATTTATAGATAATCAGCCAACTGACAGAATTTATAGTGGTTGCTTTTACAGAAGTGCCTGAAGTACCTAAAGTGACAACAGTTAAGAGCATAGTCTAATTGTTCCACGCTCTATATTTCAACATCTGGCAAACAGCATCCATCAATTGGCACCAGTTACCTTTTCTTAATCAACCTTTACCTTAACCACTATCTTCCTCACAGGAGAATTTTCCCCGTCTTTCAGTCCAGGGCGGTGAGCATCTATAGGAAAGAAAATGAAAAAATTATCGGGAGTTGCTTTATAACTTTTCTCCTCTGTAACTGTAAAAAATTCAATGTCCCTGTCTGCATCATAAGGTTCAAGTATTTCTTTCTTTGAGGCTATAGGGGAAATGCCGATAAGTTCTTTCCCGCTTACAACATATTGAATGTCAATGTACTTCTGATGTGCCTCATACATCGCATCTTCCTCATTCTTAGTAATATATTCACTTACAGATACATACAGGTTGTCTCCGTCAATATCATAACGTCCTAATTCCAGTTTTGAAAGATCATTATCCTTCAGGAATGTAAAAGCTGCATTCCATCTGTCCATATTATTGAAATAAGTTACGGCAAAGGTTTTTCTGTTAATGGTCAGATCAGGTTTAACCGACCAACCATTGAGATATTCTCCTTTTCCAAACCATTTATCTGTCTTTTTACTGCTCCAGCCGGAAGGATCTGTGTTTCCTCCGCATCCTACCAGCCCTGATAGAATTGATAATACCATGATTTTAATAAATAAACTTTTCATATATACATATAATAATTGTTATATCACTCCAGGTGATCTGGAATTTTTTACCCGCCGAAAAGTAATCAAAAATGAATTGATTTAAAACTCAATCCGATACTAAAATCTTCATTGTATTAAAAATGGCATTATTTTTTCATAACATTCACTCCAGAAAGTCTTCTCAAGTTTATCATCGATAAAAGGAAGCTCTCTCAACTTTTTTCTGCAGTTAATAACTACTCCGTTTCTGGTATTGTTTCCAAGCAACAAACAGGCAATAATCTCTGCAACCTTATCAGGATTACGCATGAACGGGGCGGCAATCTGATAAAGTAATCTGAACCAATGTTTTTG
>Ga0315552_1001613_pt1 | contig 13622 bp, 14 predicted proteins | sample SalMarSW160170MG_2_FD_203102 | JGI IMG/M metagenome (GOLD analysis project Ga0315552, IMG submission 203102) | Salt marsh sediment microbial communities from the Plum Island Ecosystem LTER, Massachusetts, United States - Salt Marsh Sediment SW1601-70 ...
GGAGCTTAGACCATGATAGAGCTATCCAAATTAGAGATTTTCCTCTTCGCGGCTGAAGAATTAAATTTTTCCGAAGCTGCGAAGCAACTCCATCTATCCCAACCAACCATCAGCCATCATATTCAATTACTTGAACACGAATTAGGGGTAACTTTATTCGAACGCTCGAGCTCCGGTCTGCACCTGACAGAAGCCGGGCAATTTCTCTTACCCTGGGCGCACAAGCTGATTCGTGAGTCCATTGAAATGCAGGAGATGATGGCTTCACTACAAAACAAAATCGTCGGTTATCTAAGAATTGCATGCAGCACTACCACCGGGAAATACCTGCTGCCCCAATTTGCCGCCCGATTTCACAACCAGTATCCGGGGGTTAAAGTCACCATTCTCTCTTGCACACAGGAAGACGTCATCCCGCGGTTGCTAGAAGAAGAGGCTAATCTGGGAGTACTCAGTCGCGAGATATGCGGGGATGGCTTTGAATGTCAGGAATTCTTTGAGGATCACATCATTTTAATCGCACCACCCAACCATCCTTGGGCTGAGCACCAGCTTATCGATCCAGCTGACCTGTTAAATACACCGTATATCATCCGGGAATCCAACTCGGGAACCCGCCGGGTCATGGCGGCTGAACTTGCCAAACATGACATATCGATTGATGACTTGGATGTTTTTCTTGAAGTGGGTAATGCTGAAGCGATTGTCGAGACTGTAGCTGCCGGTTTTGGGGTATCATTCGTTTCCAGACTGGCCGCTGCCTGCGCCCTGGAACGTGGAACCGTGGTAGAAGTGTCTGTCGCTGATCTCGATCTCCGGCGAAAGATCTACATGATGCGAAAAGGGATCGAAAATAGATACCGTGCTCAGGATGTTTTTTGGGGATATATTCACGATCCTTCTAACACGGATTTATTGCGAATGGCTGAAATGTGATTGTTTGTGGGTTCAACCTGCGCTTGTGGCGCAGGTTGAACCCACAATTCCCTTCTTTTTAAGAAGATACCCTTTTACTTAGAAGGTAAAGGTCATCGTGGCACCCTCGGCATCCATCAAGAAGGGTGGTAGTTTCTCGACCACGATGCGTTCATCGCGCCGGTCATTGGGGTCAATGTCCTTGTTTTCTAGCGCCAGTTCGCAGAGGGTAACCTTTTTCGCCATCTCGATGAGTGTGTTGAACAGCTCAACGGGATTGGGCAGGCCTTTGGGCGTGCCGAGCTTCTCCAATTCACCCTTGAGCGACCAGCGGGCACCCGCCGGACAGTAGAAGAAGTGCACCTCGTAGTCGAGGGCGATGCCCGACGTGGCGAAAATCAACGCCGGCAGGATGTTGGCGGGGGTATCGCCATTGCATACGACAACCATTTTTTCACTCATACGATCATCTCCTTATAAATAGTATTTCTAAAAGTCAATTTTCCATCAATCCACCAGGTGGATGTTCCCGGTAATTAATTCCTTAATCAGCGCCACCCGCATCTAGCGGTTCTCTCTCCGGAAGCGGCTTAAGTGCCCCAGCGTACAGCGCCACAATTCGATATAAAGCGTGGGCGAATTTGGTAAAAGGGATCAGCAACAAGAGTTCACCGAAACTGGTTGCCGGTTGCGATTCCGCCTCCCCCATGACCAGTGCTGTCATAATGCTGTCGGTGTCAGCATGGTTGCACATGATCACGGTCTTATAGATTTCTTCATCCATTGATTTCATTCTTTTGATTTAAGAATTCGGGTTTTTGTGATCTGAAATTGACGTCCATCTGGTCTTTTCCTCCTAATCCGCCGGGGCAAGGGATCCGGCGGAGGTTTGTGTAGCGGTGGCCTTTTCCTTCAGGGCTTGGAAATAGATGGCAAAGGGTCGGTATGCCAGGTGTGACCATTTCCCAAAAGGTACTTCCAGCACCAGCATGGGTGTCAAAATCGCCAGATGGGCCACATAGATGTAATATGTTGCCAGGGGTAACCCTAGATAACGAGAAGTGTGAACGAAGATGCCCGTTAGGGCCGTCAGAAGCAATAGGATCGGGAATATCCAGTCACTGGGGTGGGAGAAACGGTGCATTTGGTGGTCATGTTTGATGCGGCCCCAAATCGCGTCGGTGGCGCCAAAGAGCAGCGCCACGGTGGCGTAATACCCAAGCCACCTTTGCGGGTGCCAGACGGGGTAAAGGTTATCGGTCTGGAACCACCTCAAGAAGACGACGATCAGGACAAACATGGTCACATAGCCACTGACCAGGATCCAGTGGTTGCGCCAACGGAGCTTGGTAAGGAAACGATCGCCCTGGTCCTCGTCACATTTTGAGAAACGGATTTGGGTGACAAATTGGTAGAGCAGCTGCCAGGCTTCAGTGAAATACAGAGAGAGCGGTATGCTGACCTTTGCCCCCCGGTGTATGGTGAAGAGATACATACGAAAGACGTTGGAGAGTAGAAAGAAAGAAAGACCGGCGAGCATGATCCAGTCCAGGATCTCAATGATTGGGGCAGGGGCAAAGGTGTTGAGAGCGACGTGGTCGGTAACAATAGGGCCATGAAAGAGGGCAAACATGACCATTACAAATGTGGCCAGCAGGAGAACGGCGCCGATCTCCCATACCTGTGAGGTGTAAAAGCGGCGGGCCAGACCGGTCCAGTCATATTGGGCAGTGAGCCAGCGCCGCATGGCCATCTGGGCTTCGGCGGGTTCTGCCTGGCGGGGACAAGTTTGCGAGCATTCGCCACAGTAATAGCACAGCCAGGGATCGATGCTGTCGAGCAGGCGATCCCGCAGCCCCACCTGCAGCAGGCGGATGTTGTTTCTCGGGAACGGGGTCGCATCCGTCGAGAGCGGGCAGACCGCGGTGCAGTTGCCGCAGTTGAAGCAGGCTTCGATATCCACCGCTCCATAGGCTTTGATTTCATCCATCAAGTGGGTGTCGACGCGGTTGCTCATTTGGCCACTTCCTCTGTGAGCTGGTATTGGTAATACTCGGCGTCCTGTCCGACCTCGCGCAGGAGGTCATACTTCTTCATCGCCATCACATGCCAGAGCACCTGGTCGGAGGGCAGTTCCGCCACACTGGCAATCTCGGGGATGGTCTTCGGGCCGCCCTTCATCGCCGCCTCCATCTGCTTGCGGAAGGCCTTCTGCTCTTTGAGCAGTTCCTGGGTTCGCTTGACGGTATCGGCGTGCTCCTGGCGCAGGCGCTTGAGGATAGCCATGCGCTGCTTAGCCTTCTCTTTATCGTTCATGCTCCCACCTCCGCCAGCGCCGGGATATCGGCGGCGATGGCATCCACCATGGCCTCATACTGTCCAAGTGTCCACCCCTGCACGTCAAGGGCGCGGTTCGGGCAGACGCTGACACACACGCCGCAGCCAACGCAGTTCGCTGGCGAGACGACGGCGCACTGCACCTCTTGCCCGTCGATGATCTTCGTTTCCAAACGGATGGCCCCCTCATACTGGCAGGCCTCCACACACGCGCCGGTGCCTGTGCAGCGCTCTAGGTCGACACGCGCTACAAACGGCTCCAATTCGACCCGGCCCTGGCTGAGCAAGCCACTGACCTTGGCAGCGGCCGCTTCGGCGGCGGCGCAGCTCTCCTGGATATTCATCGGGCTCTGAGCGGTGCCGGCCAGGATGATGCCGGTCACAGCCGTCTCCACCGGGCGCAGCTTGGGGTGCACCTCCAGCAGGAAGCGGTCGCTCCCGGGCGAGACCTTGAGTAGGTCGATCAGGTCCTCCACCGGGCTAGGTATCATGCCCACGGCCAACACGACCAGATCGGCCGGCACCTCCAGCTCCTCGCCCCAGGTGAGGTAGTCCTTGACCTTCACCACCAGCGGGTGACCATCGTCGACCGTGTTGGCAACGACGTTGGGACCCTCTTCAGCGTGAAAGCGCAGGAAGCGCACGCCGTTCTTTGAAGCCTGTATGTAATAATCTTCGTGCCCGCGGCCATAGGTGCGGATGTCTTCGTAGATGTCAAAGAGGTTGATCTCCGGGTAGTGGCGGTGGAGGTCCACCGTTGCGTGCAGCGTGGCCGTACAGCATACCCGTGAGCAGTAGTCGTTCACCTTGCCGTCCGGCTGCGGTTCGTGCACGCCTTCCACCTGGCGGCTGCCGACGCAGTGGATCATGGCGATCTGGCGCACCGGGTGGTTGTTCCAGGAAAGCTCGGGCTTGCCGTCCGCCATGGCCATGATGCGGATGAACTGAGGCAGGCTGACCACCTCCGGGAACTCGCTGAAGCCATACTCGCCCGGGCGGAGCTCATAGGGCTGGAAGCCGGTGGCGATCACGATCGCGCCCACTGTGAGCTGGAAGGTCTTCTGCTGGCGCTTCAGGTGGATGTGCTTGGGGTTGAGATTGGCGCACTCGCCGCACAGGGTGCAGTGCTCCCAGTCGATGGCCGCTGTCTGCGGGTAGCAGCCCGGATAGCGCAGGTAGATCGCCTTGCGTTTAGTGAGGCCGTAGTTGAACTCGTCGGGGACCTCCAGCGGGCAGATGTCGATGGTTGCCTGGATATCCTGAGCGTCGCCGCTAACACCGCGCGCCTCCTGGTGCAGCTCGACCTGGAAATCGCCGACGTAGCCCTGCACCCCCACCAGCTCGGTGCCGGTGTAGACGGTAACGTTCGGATGCTGGACAACCTTCTCAATCATTTCGTGCAGGGCGGGACGGGCCTCCTGGTCGGTCGGGAAAACGCCTTCGAGCTGGGCCATATGGCCACCGAGGAAGGGGGACTTCTCGATCAGCGTGACTTTCAGGCCGCGGCGGGCGATGTCCAGCGCGGCCCGCAGCCCGGCCACCCCGCCGCCGATGACCAGGGCGTGTTTCTGGGCCTGCAGACGGATCGGCTCCAGAGCCTCCAGATGGCGCGCTTTGGCGACGCCGGCGCGCATCAGACGGATGGCCTTTGCCGTCGCGCCCTCATGGTCATCGTGGGTGACCCAGCTGTCCTGCTCGCGGATGCCGACATGGTGGTAGAAGTAGGGGTTCAATCCGCCCCGGTTGACGGCGCCGCGAAAGGTCTGCTCGTGCAGAAAAGGGGAGCATGAGCCGACCACAATCCGGTTGAGGTTGTGCTCGCGGATGTCCTTTTCGATCATCGACTGGCCGGCGTCTGAACACATGGAAAGGTCGGTGCGGGAGACGATGACGTTCGGCTGATCCCCCAACACTTTAGCGACCTTATCGACGTCCACCACATCGCCTATGTTCCCGCCGCAGTAGCAGGTGTATACCCCGATGCGAGGTTTCTCTTCTTCAGAGCCCTGGGCCGGCGGTTTTTGTTTTTCGGGTTTCGATGTCTTTTCAGGCATGGGCCATTTCCTTCTCAGTAGCAGCCGGGGTCTGATCCACGTGGGCGCGCGGCTGCCCATTGTGTGCTTCCAGGTAGGCCGCCGTCTCGGAGGCTGCGGCGCCGGCCATGATGATGCTGTCGACGATGTCCATCGGGCCCATCGCCGTGCCGGTGGCAAAGATACCAGTGCGCTCGGTCACCGAAGGAGATAGGTTCGGGGATACGGCCTGGATGAAGCCGTCCTCCGAAATCGGGACGCCAAAGGCCACCCTCGGGTCGTATCCCGGCAGTATGCCCACGGAGAGCACGACCAGATCGTGCTTGCGCTCGACGACTTTGGAGTTTTCCTCCATTACCTCCACGCGCACGGTCGGGTTGTGGTCCTGGTCCTCCGTGATCCTGGCGACCTTGGCTTTTACAAACTCGATCCCCATCGCCCTGGCATTCTGGTAGAACTGCTCGTAGCCCTTGCCGAAGGTACGTATATCCATATAGTAGATGGTGATGTCTGCCATCGGCAAGGTGCCGGCGAGCAGCATGGCCTGCTTGATGGCGTACATACAGCAGACGCGCGAGCAGTAGGGCACACCCAGAGTTTCGTCTCTCGAACCCGCACACTGGACGTAGGCAATCGAATCGGGTTCTTTGCCGTCGGAGGGGCGTAGCACGTGCAGGTAGGGACCGGTGGGGGCCAGGAGGCGCTCCATGGTCAGGCCGTCGATGACGTTCGGGAGCTTCCCGGCGCCGTATTCCGCCTTGGCATCCGGGGGCGTGATCTCATAGCCGGTGGCCAGTACGATGGCGTCGGCGTCGATCTCCAAATCCTGGGGCCCCTGCGTGAAATCAATGCATCCCTCGACGGGGCAGGCCTGCTCACATTTGCCGCACAGCAGGCAGTAGTCCATATCGAGTACCGCCTTCTGAGGCACGGCGGTGGAGAAGGGGACCCGGATGGTACGATGGGCGCTCAGGTTCATCTGGAAATCGTCCGGCACGTCGACCGGACAGGCGTACTCGCACAGCCGGCAGCCGGTGCACAGGCTGTTGACCACATAGGTGGGTTTCTTGACAGCGTGCACGGCGTAGCCGACGCTGTTCTGGTCGATGGACTTCACCTCGGTGTAGGTGAAGAGTTCGATGTTCTCGTGGTGCGCCACGGCCGACATCTTCGGCGTGGTGATGCAGCTAGCGCAATCCAGCGTCGGGAACACCTTGCTCAGGGCAATCATCTTGCCGCCGATGCTGGGTGCTTTTTCGATTAGCGCCACATGGTAACCCTGGTCGCCCAGGTCCAGCGACGCCTGCATGCCGGCGATGCCACCGCCTACCACAAGCGCGTCCACACGCAGTTTCTGTTCTGCCATAGTCTGATGACCTTCCTCTGTGACCTCAATTATGCCCCCGCCTCCGAATCGCGCAGGATGCATCCCGTCTTGAATAGCGCACCAGGCGCACGTCAGGGCGGGGTGGGGCGTTACGCCGGCTGGGGCTCGGGCTCGAGCGCCGGGGATGCCGACAGCTCCGCCGAGACCGGCCCGACCTCCGCTAGCAAGGCCTCCATCTGCTTGACTTCCTTGAGAAACGCGGCGGTGCAAACGGTGCAGATCGCCACAAGACGCAGCCGGCGGGTTTCGATGCCGCGCTCTTTCATCAACTTGTAAGTACGGTTGATGATCTCGGCCGTCTTCTCTGCGCTGCCTTTGTAGGGGCTGTCAGTCCCGCTGAACATCACCAAGATGGCATCGATGCCCTTTTCAAAGGTCTGCAGGTAGAAATGCTCCGGAAACATGGCCGCCGAGATTACCGGCAGGATATAGGTGTTGGCTGGGTAGTCCAGGTGAAGCTGCCCCACCGAGTCTGCACCGCGGTATCCTCCGGAGAGGGAAGCCAGGATCAGGATCTTGGTGCCCTTGGCTTTTCCGTTCGTCCCCATCCAATAAGCTCCTACTTCATGCGGCGCAGGAACAGGCGGTCATAGCCATCTGCTTCGAGCGCGCCCAAATATTCGTGGCCCACCTTCGCTGCCCAGCGCGGGATGTCGTTCTTCGTGTTGGCGTCGCCGGACCACACTTCCAGCACCTCGCCTACCGCGACGACGCCAATGCCTTTTTTGGCCTCCAGCAGGGGGCCCGGGCAGGCGCTACCGCGGGCGTCAACAACCTTGGCGGCCTGGATTGAGGACAGATCGATCGATTCCGTAGTCATGGTTTTGCTCCTTTTATGTGTATGCCTGAATTTAGCTCTTCAATATCGATTGAAAAGATCCCTGGTGAGGGGCGAGTCTGGGTCAGCAGTTCCCGGCACCGCATCCCTGGCTCGCTATCAGCGATGCGGTAGTAGATGGTCTGCGCTTCCCGGCGGGAAGTCAAGATACCTTTATCTTGCATCAGATGCAGGTGCTGAGAAGTATTTTGTAATGAGGTTTCAGCTGCACCAGCTATCTCGGTGACAGATAATTCCTGATCTGCTAAGGTCCATAGAATCCGAAGACGTGTGGCGTTGCTAAGAACTCTATATAAGTTAGCTTGATGCCTTGCCAGGTCTCTCAGTTCTGCCTTCATATTGTTTACCAAGTATGGTGATCTAACACCACGGGCTTACTCAATAAACTTTTTAATTAACGGTTAGGTTAACTATATCCCTGGCAGGCAGGCTTGATAAGTGATGCTTGTCACAAAGTCCATTGGTTTTTTCTATATATGTCTATAGATTTTTTCGATATACTTTAATTAACTCATATTCCGCAAGAGCTGGCTGCGGAGAAAGCTCGGAATGCAACTAGCGTAATTCCTGAAAGGCTTACTGCAAAGCCGCCAAATACAACAAGGGTTTCAACTGATAATGGTTCTTGTTAGTTCACACCTTCAACAATAAAATTTTGACAAACGACCACAGAGCAGCCACGAAGGTGTTAGTTTGAGTGGTCTCGGTGCGAGTTGGTGATTTGGCCAACGAAGCATTTTGCTTGAGCGAAGGATGATACTCTTCGACTTTCCACTCGCCGACCTGGGCTTTAACCGGCATGGGAAAGACCGGGATATGCAGGTAGGTGTGCCCAGGCACCATGGCGCACATTTTTAAGTCAGCCGTTTGAAACAGGCCGAACTCTGGACTGAACTACAGGATCGAGACCTGCTGCTCCAGCAGCATACCTTTATGGGGGTGGATCATTTTGACAGTTTGATTTTGCCGGGCAACCGCGCTGAGGATGTCGAAGGCATCGGTCGGGGCCGGATCGTCGTTTGAAGACATGTCGGAAGCCTCCGCCCACACCCTTGAGAAGCTTACCCCCCAGGATCGAGAATTCGAGCGTGTTGGATTGGGTGGGATCAATTAGATGGCTGCTGTGCAGCTATTCCAGCATAGACAAGTTTGCCAAAGGGGACAACTTTAAAATTTATCAGGTGGATTGGTGCGGGTCGCGAAGTGCGATTTCTGGAACGCCCATCGGGCGGGGGTCATGTCGTGAGGGAGGAGAGTCAGGGAGGAGGGCAATCTTTCAGAACAAGTAACCGGCCGATTGCGTGCTGGCAGGAAGCAGGGTCGACAGAATGATATTCGAAAGCGTAGGTGACGATGTAGCGGTCCTCATTTTGCCTCCGGATTTGCACGCCTTCCTGGGAATTGGTCAAGCCATAGTTACGCAAGAATTCGTAATCAAAACTCCTGCCGATGGTCATGGGAGCCGGGTACCATTGGTTCATGCTGCGTCCCATGTCATTAATCCAAGGCCACCTGCCCTCTAGGTCATAATACACGGGGATGGTCTGGCTCCCGGAAGCCTGCAGCCAATCCTGGGCGATAAAATCAACGACCCGGGTTTTCTGGACCAGTGGCACGTCGGCGTTGGAGAGGTAATCGCCACGGAAGTTGAGATGGGAAGTGATGACCTGGTACCCCAGAATCAGATTGGCGGAGATATACAGGGCGGAGAGCGCGGCAGTTGCCCGGTTGAGAAAGGGTTTCGAGGTACGGTCGAATATAAAGGGCGTCGAAAACCATAAGAAGATCAAGAAAGGCAGAATTTGAATGGACTGGTCGGGACGTTCAAAGCGAGTCCAATCCGGCCCGCCAAGCAAGGGGGAGAGGGCACAAGATAAGAGGCTGAAGGCCAGGGCGATAATCCAGGCATTGACAGGTAGAGAGGATTGCGATCGAGAAGCAGCTGCGCTGGAGGGGCGCCGCAATGAAAAGAAGAACAGGGCTAAACTGACCAGGGCGAGGATAACTTGAACCCAATGAAATACACCCAGGGAAGTAAGAAGAAAATCAGAGGAGGGAGGCAAGATATTCGGGCTGGACTGGTGAATGGGCTCCAGCGTTCCCCGGGACCATTGCAAAACGGACCAGCGGGGAAAGCGCAGGATAGCAAGCGCCGAAGTGAACAGTTTTTGGGTCCAGGGTAATTTGCCCGTGAAGATGGCGCCAATTTGACCCCATTCAACCGCCCGGAGGTAAGGCAACCAGGTCAGAGCTAGAAATGCGACCAGGACCGCCAGGCTAGTCGCGGCATTCAAAATCCACCGGGTGGTCGAACTTTCTGGTGGTTTATAAAGTATTAGCAGAAGGAATAACAGCGCAAAGACCAAGGCATTGACGATCCCGGCGAGATAGAGCGAGGGCGGTAAGAGCACGACCAAGAGCATCAGGGGAAGGAATTTAACGCTCGGACGGCGCAGGTAACTCAACGCCAGGCCAAAGAAGAGTAGATCCACCGAAACCATAAGCCACTGCCCCCAGAACTCAACGGAGATGGCGCGCAGGAACACAGAGGAGAGCAGAGGTCCGAGAATGATGAGCGCTGGACGAGTGACGCCAAAGACCAGCCAAACGATCCAGACGATCAAGGCTGCCTGGACGGTGCCAAGGAAGGCGCTGATAAAAAGAAGACCGGGTAAACGACTGAGCACGATCGCAAGCAGCAGAAGGCCGTTGGGATTGGGAATGTCATAGGAGCTGATCAGGCCGACGGGAAGATCGAGAGGGTTGCGGGTGTACCCCAGCCACAAATTGGTGGCCTGATCTTCACGCCATTGAGAGACGGAAGCCCAGCCGACCCGATCGAAAATAATCAGCCCAAAAAGAAAACACAGCAGGAATACGATCAGAATCCTTTTGGCCGGTCGTTTCCCGAAGGACGGGTCGTTTAACGCTTTGAAGTTAAGCATGATGGTTTAATATTAACATTAATCAGGCTGCGCGTGAGGAAGGGTTTACTGCTACAATTAAGCGCTCTTTAACGTCTGTGGAAAGGTCAATGTAGTCCCTGGCAGGAATAAGCAAATGTCCCTTCAAAGTAAAATCGGCTTGGGGATAGCGATCGTATTGTTCGTCACGTATGCTTTTTTCCCGCAAGATTTTCGCAACGAGAACGTGGTCAGCCGCATGGCGCTAACCCTATCGATCCTGGAAGATGGCACAATAAATATCAACAAATTCCAGGACCATACGAAAGACATCGCCTTCTACGACGGCAATTACTATTCGGATAAAGCGCCCGGAATGGCTTTCAGCGCGCTGCCCAGCGCGGCACTCACGCGGGCAATCCGGATGAGTGGGGGAAATGATGGCGCAACGCTGAGAGGTGAGAAGCTAACCCGTAATTACCAAATTATCGTTTACTGGAGCACGTTATTCACCTCCGGGTTGATGACGGCTATCACCGCGTTGGCGCTTTATTTCCTGGCATTACGTATTGGGGCCAATACGGCAGGAGCTATCTTCGCCAGCCTGGCTTATGGTCTGGCGACCCCGGCCTGGGGTTGGGCAGGCGCTTTCTTCGGCCATGCCATGGCGGGCGCCTGTCTCTTTCTGGGATTTGGGGCCGTCTTCCACCTGGTTCACGGCTCACTTAACCCCCGCAAGGAAACGCTCACTGCCGTGCTGGCTGGAGCTCTGCTGACCTGGGGAGGGGTGGTCGAATTCACCACCTTGCCGGCGGCAGCGATCATCGTGGGGTACGGGATCATCGCCGCTCGGCGCTGGGAGCGGAGGAGGATTGTGCGGGTTGCTTTGAGTGCAGGGGCTGCTGCCATCCTGTTTGCGATCCCGTTACTGGTTTATAACACTTTAGCGTTCGGATCGCCTTTCCGGGTTGGTTACGGAAACGTGCCCGGATTCGAGGGGTTGAGAGAGGGCTTCTTTGGACTCACCTACCCCCAAGGGGACGTGCTCTACCGCCTGATCTTCCCCCAGTACCGGGGTATCCTGTGGTATGCACCGATCCTGATCAGCGTTCCGTTCGCTTTCTATATTCTCTGGAGGGAGGGAAAGTTTCGCGGTCTGGCATTCGTGCTCAGCCTGGTCCCCCTCTATTTTTTGCTGATGAACGCCTCGTATTTCTACTGGGATGGCGGTGGATCTACCGGTCCGAGGCATCTGACACCAACCCTGGCGTTTCTATGCCTGCCGCTGGGGATACTGTGGAGCCGGACTCATAAGACCTTCAAACCAGTTTTATTGGGTTTGCTCGTGCTTAGCTTCCAAATTGCGTTCGTCTCTGCGGCGGTGGACATGGCCAGCCCCTCAAATTTCCGCGAACCTTTATTTGATTATCTGATACCGGCATTTCTAGAGGGCAATATCCTGCGTCCACCTTTTATCAGAGGATTGCACGGTCATATGATTTTAAGCCCATTGTTCTTGATCTGGGCGTTGGGGTATCTGTATGTGCGCAGATTGTTTGTGAGGAGCGATGGTTGAGAATTAATTACTCATGCTATGCAGTTGGTGGTTGCGTAGAAAGCTCGGAATGACACCAGTGTAATTCCCGTAAGGCGTGCTGCAAAGCCACCAAATACAACTGAGCTTTCAACTGATAGGAGCAGGGTGATTTGAATTGCGCATCAATTAACAGGGCAAGAATTCATCCTGCCAGAGAGGGAAACGAGCAATGAGCAAGACGAGCATGCGTGCAATCTCGGGCGAGGAAATGTTGGAGATCTTATATCAGCTAAACTCCTACTCCTTCCACCCCTCACCCCCGCTGCAGGATAGAGAAGAATGGCTGGAAAGAATCCGGGATCGAAAGGGCATCACCTGCTATGCCCTCTTTGAGGGGGATGTGCCGGTAGCTAGCGTAGCCAGCACACCAATGAGCCAGCAGGTACGTAGTAAAGTTTTCAAGATTACTGGGGTCTGGGGTGTGGCCACCCTCCCCGGGGCTCGCCGTAAGGGTTATTCCAGGCGCTTGCTGAGGGGCTTGTTGAAAGCAACCCGCCAGGATGGGCGGGTGCTGTCTTGCCTATACCCATTTCGCGAATCGTTCTACCAACGCCTGGGCTATGTCACCTTTCCCCAGCCATTGAAGGCAAAATTCCACCCTCTGTCACTGGCACCGCTGGCTAAAAAAAATCTAGGTGGTACGGTCAAGGTGGTGCTGATCGGCGAAGGTTACGACCAGTACCGCCAATACCTATACAAGCTGCAAGAGCGGGTTCACGGCATGGTAGTGAGCGATTATGGTGATATTGCCTGGGCACAAAAGAAAAATCAATGGTGGCTGGCCCTGGCCGAGGTGGAGGGAGAGGTAGTAGGTATGATGCTGTATGACCTGCGTGGAGACCACGTAACCGAATTTAACCTGCGTGCTATCCGCTTCTATTACGAGACTAGCCTGGGAAAGTACCTGCTGCTGAAGTGGATCGCCCACCACATCGACCAGGCTAACCAGGTTGAGATCTGGCTGGCCCCTTTCGAACAGCCCGGCACCTGGATGGTGGATATGCGTCCAGACTTTGAACCGGTATTCTTCGCCCCGATGGGACGTGTTTTGGATGTAGGTAAAATCGACGGCATGCGGAGCGGACCAGGGTGTTTCACCGTGCGCCTGAGGGACCAGCTGTGTCCTTGGAATGAAGGGATCTGGCGGTTTGAGAGCATTGCGGGGGACTTAAAAATCCAGGCCGCGCAGAAAGCTGATTGTGACCTGAGCATTCAGGGTCTGGCAGCGTTAATATACGGGACACACGATCCCGGCGACTTCGTGATACGGGGTTGGGGGAATCCTTCACCCGAAACCCAACGGGGCATGCGGAGCATGTTTCCACCCTTGTCCCCGTATATACACGAGATGTTCTAATACAGCTCGTAGACCAGGGCCCTTACTGCAAAAAGGCGCTCAATTATTCTTCTCCGGCCAGATTTTCCATCAGTCAAGGGCCTCTAACGCATACTGGGTTCGCTCCATATCGGGTACAGCAAAGACATATAATCGCAGCTACTCAACCCCTGTTTTTAAAATTACTTCCCAAAGGAGCATATCTCAGGTGACCGGTTGGGTTCAACCTCACCCCTCTAAGCAAAACAACACTAAACTCAGAAATCTCTTTTGAGT
>Ga0315552_1001615_pt1 | contig 13615 bp, 10 predicted proteins | sample SalMarSW160170MG_2_FD_203102 | JGI IMG/M metagenome (GOLD analysis project Ga0315552, IMG submission 203102) | Salt marsh sediment microbial communities from the Plum Island Ecosystem LTER, Massachusetts, United States - Salt Marsh Sediment SW1601-70 ...
GGTCGTTTGTTTATAAGGGGATCGATATCAACCGTGGGTCTGTGGCCGGTTTTAAGTATCTGGTGGAGGATCGGCTCATCATCCGATTCTCCGGTATGGATGATAAGGTCCTTTCTGATTTTGACACGACAGGCAAGACGAACACCATTTCTCAGCTCCTCCGGGTCGAGAAGCTCTTTCTCTTCTGCGACAGGAGGTCTTACCGAAGAAATGACTCGTATTTTACATTTCCCGCATTTGCCCAGCCCCCCGCAATCACTTTCCAGCGCCACGTCGGTCTTTTGCAGGGCCTCCCATATGGTTGTTCCTTTACGCAGTTTCAACCACAGGTCATCGGGAAGCACATTTAACATGACATATTTACTTTTTTGCTTTTTGAGTGGCAAAAATCCGGTAGCGCTGCGTCTTTTTTTTGAAGTTTTTTTCTTTTTTTTCGGCTTTTTCATGTGTTCTGATCCTACCCGGAACCCGGTCGGGGGAAATCTGACTGATCTCAGGCAATACCCGTGTGTATCAAATGAATGAGTCTTTTGTTCAAATGCGAATAATCTGCGTCTATTATTTCTAAAGACAGGTTTAAAAATCCGGCCAGTTCATTGGCTGCGGCCTCTAAATCCGGATCAGAGGGTTGTCTCACATACATCAGTTTTTTATAGTGCTTGAAAAAAGACTTTCGAATTTCACTGTCGTAAAGTTCCAGAGGTTCGAGACAGTATTCCCTGAAGTTAACAATAAGCTCTTTTTCCAAAAAATAGGTGCCGGCTGTTTTTGCCATGATCTGGTCATATCTATCGCTCCCGAGAAGCATTTCATAACAATGAAGTCCGGAAACCTTATGCGCGCAATTTTGGGTACAGATCTCTTCAATACCTGGCACACAGTATCCATATAACAATAAAGGCCGTTCATTTCGTTTCCGGGCGGAGACAATTTCTCCGATCAGGTTTTTTTTTAACGTATGTGGATACAGGTGCAGATTAGACGGCAAAAAAGTTACACGCAATTGCGGATATTTTTCTTCCAGCCGAAGTAACTTAAGGGCAGGTCTGAAAACTCCACAAGCGATAAGGCGTATTATTGAGCAAATTTTTGCCTCCTTTTACCCTGTGATCCATGTGAGACCTCTGCAAAACGCCCCCTTTTGCCCAATTCCTGCGTCAGGCTCAAATTTTAATCCTCAAAATACCCAATGTATTCGTGCCTGCCCCGTGAAATGCGAAGCCTATTTCTCCGGGGTGGTTAAAATTTTCGCCTTTCTTGGCCTTGAACAAAATTGGACATTTTTCAAAGGTCTCATGTTTTTACGAAACCATCATGTTTTGATAGTCTCCTAAAAAGTCAAAAAAATGGCTTTTTCACGAGAGCTTTAAGTTTTAAATATTTTGTATTCCCGGAAAACGAACTTTTATCTCAGAAATAAGCTCAGGGTCTAAGAGCCCATCCATATTTTCTTTTAAAATTTTTTCAACCCGTTTTTTTGCTTGGCTCAACATGTTGGGCCGACCCCTTTGTTCCCAGATATCGAAATTGCAGCGCACGGCAAGATCGGGATAGAAGAATTCTTCCATCATATGTTTGACGGTGTGGTCTGCCATGACATAATTCCCCCCAGGGCCAACCTCTTCAATTACGCCGGAACCGAGCGTCTCCCTGCTCACCCGGATACCGGATAGAATTTTGTAAATCATACCGATAATTTCATTATCAATAACATACTGTTCGTAAGAAATAGAATTGCCCGAATCGAGCATGCCTGCCGCCAGATGAATGAGATCCGCTCCGCTCATGGCTACCATTAAATTGGAAAAACTCTTTTCACAGCCCGCCTGAATATCGGGCCTCTTGGCCTCGGTAACTCCTGCCGAGGCGTAAATGGGCAAATTATAAAGCTTTGCCAGTTGAACCGCGGCAGCGTTCATCAATGCCATTTCCAATGAACCCATGGTGTATTCCATGTTCCGCAAATCCATTGTTGAGGGTACCGCACCATAAAGCACCCTGGCGCCCGGGGCGCACACCTGAGCGATGGCAACGCCGGCCAAAGCTTCGGCATGCATTTGGGAAAGGGTGCCGGCCAGGGTAGCCGGGGCAGTGGTGCCGGAAATGGGCGCCGGTGCGCAGGTGACAGGGATGCCGTTTTGGCAGCAAAACTTGAGAATATCTAAGGTGTCATACCCAAAGGTAAGGGGGCTTATGGGATTGGTTATCACGGAAACAAAGGGCTTCTGTCTGAGCTTTTCTTTTCCTCCCGCTACAAAACCGGCGAGTTCCCACATCTGCTTTACGCCTTCCAGATTATCACAGCCGCCCATTACATGTTTGGTGGTGTGGTTCAGGGCATAATAGAAATCATTCAAATGATAGTATTGCTGTTCTATGTCATGGGCCTGGCAGGATATGATATATAAGCGAATATTATCGAGCTGGTTCACCAGGGCAGCGGTGTTGGCCACATCTCTGAGCATGGTGAGCCGGTAGCCTCCCGTCCCCATATCAAGGATTCGAAACACCCTGCCGCCGTTAGAAAAATTGACCTGGCCTGCTCCCATATGAACATCGTTGAGACCGTCGCGGGAATAGAGAACAGAGCCGGAGGGGGCCTGTGCCAATATTTCATTCAGCCAGGCAGTTTCAAAGCGAGCTATTTGAGCATTATTATCAATCTGAACGCCCGCTTTTTCCAACATGTCTAGACAAAATCGGCAATGGATTTTAATCCCGACACGTTCCAAAATCCGTCGTCCCGCATGGTCTATCTGTTTGATATCTTCCGGTCTAAACAGACTGCTGAAGGGAAATTTCTTTTCCATGATGAATTCAACTCTCCGATGCTGCTGATTTACAAAGAAATACCATACATTGAAGTCAGAGATTTTGAAGAATCTCATTAATTCTCTTGAGCACTTCATCCGGTTTTGGAACCACCTGATGTTCGGACAGGATTCGTTTTGCCTCCAAATTACAGCGGTTATAAAAATCCATAGCCCCAGCACTTTTCCAGGAATCATAGCGAGAACGATCCAGAAGTTGGGGAAGAAACAAAGATTGCATGAAATTCTCAAAGGTGTGATCATCCGTGAGAAATATGGAACCCGGTTCGCCCCTGGCAACCCTTTCTATGGCATCGATAGCCAGGGTTTGGTCAGTAACCGGTATCCCATCAGCAAAAAACCTGCTCATGGAGATAAGTTCGTTGGCCATGGTGACCATCTCAAGACAAGATGTACTTCCGTATTCCAGAAAACCCACATCGTGGATCAGGTTTGAACGAGACAGCAGGGCGGTAATGATGGAAAACATGGCTTCCGCCCCTGCCTGGGCATCCATGACCTTTGCATCCGAAGCACCGGCAAATGCCCATATGGGCAGGCCGTATATCTCGTCACGCATATCCGCAAGTGCGGCCTGAGTGAGACTCCACTCCGGGCAACCATACGAAACTACGCTGGACTTCATATCCAGGGTGCTGACGTTGGGACCGAAGAGAAACGGCGATCCTTTACCGACCAACTGGTGAACGACGAGCCCCACCAAATTCTCAGCGATTCCCAGCGCCATGGCCCCGGCAAGGGTGACCGGTGCCCCGCCGCCTGCGTTTGAACCGGACGGAAAGCAGACGGGAATCTTTTTTTCGGCGCAGAACATAAGCCGTTCCATGACGTTTTCAGGAAAACGCAGGGGACTGATGGCCTCCGAATAATTTAGTATGAAAGGCTTTCTTTGAAGGGCATCTTCGCTTCCGGCCACTTGACATGCAATATCATATATTTTGGCGATGTCTTTACCACTGTCCGCGATGAATACAATCGGTTTGTTGGTGTTTTTAACCATTTCGGCAAAAACATACACATAAATATATTCGATGGGCACATCCTCGGGGTTACCCATCGACATGGCAAAAGCGATGTTCTCAAGCCCGTCCACCAACCTGGCAAAGTTTCCGACATCTTTTTTGACCGCACGCCGGCGGTCACCGGTTTCCAGATCCAAGGTAAACGTGGCATCTGAACCGGTTCCATAAAAAAAGTTGCCATTGGCAAGAGGCATTGTTTTGTTCCCCTTCTGGTCATAAAGCGTTATTTGTGTCGGGGCGGATCTCAGAGCCTCTTCGACAAGGTAAGACGGCATCCGTAACCAATCGTTGTTTAAAATCCGGCATCCGGCATCCACAAGTATTTCCCTGGCGTCGGGGTGTTCCATCTTAAAGCCCGTTTTATCGAGAATCTCCAGGGCCGCAGCATGTATTGCCAGGGTTTGATCACGGTTTAAGACCTTAAGCCGAGGTTGAAATGTGGGAATCTCCATAGGTTTCATGCGTTACTCCTTGTTTGAATGGTTTGGGGTTCAGGAAATGCCGAGTACCTTTTTAGCTTCAATCACGGCAGATCCCGCATCGGGTGCATAAGCATCCGCCTTGATTTCACTGGCAAAATTGGCCGTAACCGGTGCCCCGCCAATCATCACCATCACTTTGTCCTTGATCCCGGCTTTCTGGAGTGTCTCTATGGTTTCTCGCATACCCGGCATGGTTGTGGACAGTAACGCCGACATGGCCAGGATATCGGGTTCAACCTCCTGCACTTTTTGTACAAACGTATCCGCCGAAATATCAACCCCTAGATCGGTGATGGTAAATCCTGCGCCCTCCATCATCATGGCAACCAGGTTCTTCCCGATATCGTGCAAATCTCCCTTTACGGTACCGATGACCACTTTCCCTTTGGACGTGAGATCTCCCTCCTGAAACTGTGGTTTGATCAGCTTCAGACACTCTTGCATGGCTTTGGCAGAACGTAACATTTGCGGAACAAACATCTCTCCTTTTGCAAATTTGTCGCCAACCTGATCCATTGCAGCAATGAGGCCTTGATCAAGAACTTCTTGAGCCTTTGTGCCCGCATCCACTGCGTTCTGGGTCAGCGATACAGCTGTCTGAATGTCCCCCTTGATTACTGCTTCATTTAATGCCTTAATGTCACTCATAGTCATCTCCCCCTTTTGATAGCATGTTGCATTTTATTGTTAGTGGGCAAGTTTGTTATTTTTAATTTCTCAAAACGTATTAAAAAATTACTCAAAGTCTCATCCCATGGTTAATCGGCCGTTTTGATACGCGTCTATAAAGTTTTCGCAATATTCATCGCGACCGAGAAGCATCTCAATGGCAAGTAGTGTTGACATCAGTTCCGTGTCGCAGGGGTCTAAAATGGCGGCAGACAGGCCGTAAGCCATACAGAGAGCCAAAAAGTTTCGATTGATGAGACGACGAGACGGAAGGCCGAAGGAAACATTGGAAAGACCACAGATGGTGTTCACCCCCGGAAAATCGTTCATGATGTTACGGATGGCTTCTAATATGGCATTGCCCATACGGGTGTCAACCGAAACAGGCTGCACCAGTGGGTCCACGTAGATCTTTTCCACGGGAATTCCTTGGCCGGTAAGTTTTTGTATAAGCTCTGATCCGACTTGCACTCTTTCTTCCACGGTAGCGGGCATTGACGTTTCAGCCATACATAGCGCAACGACACAGCAGGGGTGACTGGCGACCACAGGAAGAAGAGAAGAAAAACGATCTTTCTCTAAGGAAATAGAATTGATCATCGGCTCGCCGTTGTGATGTTTTATGGCCTCGGTTAGGGCATCCGGATTCGGGCTGTCCAGACAGAGCGGCAGGTCTACAGCAGATTGGACGGCTTCTACCAGCCAGCACAGGCAATCGGCTTCTTTTTCCAAAAAAGTTCCGGCATTTACGTCAATATAATGGGCGCCTGCTTGTGCCTGGCTTTGGGCAACCTTGCCGATGAATGAAGCATCTCGTTTTTCGACCGCTTCAGCAATACGCTTCCGGCTCGTGTTGATTTTTTCTCCCACAATGAGCATAGGTTCTCCTTTCTTTCACATTTCAAATACAATCCGAATTGTTTAATGTCAATAAAAAGAAATAGTTCAAGCCTTCTTGAATCCCGAAATTGAACTTAGGGGCTTCGCCCCGCCTGCCATTGCAAGCTCGCCCGCCAGCCGAGTAAGGCAAGGCGGCCTGAGGCACGAGCGGGCAGGCCCAATTGGAATAATGGAATAATGGAGTAATGGCCCCGGTAAAATAGAAAAAAAGTTTCACCCCGGTAAGATCTGCCGGCCTGTCCCGGTACTTTCACGGGGACTTACGGGGCAGGCTGGGTAAAAATGATGGGTGCCAGAGTTCATTAACGCCTCTTGAAAAGTTTGCCAGGTGTATTGAAGTGTTGCTTTTGGGTAATAGATTTTTCAAGATTTTTTGCTCGCTCTTTAAAGAGAAAATGATATATAAAGTCACAATACCTGTCTAACTTAATTCTTCCCTTACCTGATACTGAATATCGCCAGAACCCATAAAGTTTTGTGAGATTTATCAAACGCTCACTGTATGATTTCCAGTTAAAATGTTCTTCGACTCTTTGGATACCGTTTTCAGAGATCATCGACCAGTAACTTTTATCCGTATTGCACGTTTCAATAAAGCTTTCGAGGCTTTTGGCGATAAGCTCAGGTTTACTCGTATTCAGTAGAAGTCCATTGACACCATATTCAATAATCTCGAGCGGTCCACCAAATTTTGGCCCGAATGTTGGCAGCCCCGAGGCCATTGCTTCAATGATAGTGAGGCCAAAAGCTTCAAAAAGGGCGGGTTGTACAAACATACCGCCATGATCTGCGATGATTCGATAAACTTCACCCGTATCAAGTTTATTGATGCTGGGTAACCAACGAAATTTGCCATGGAGATTGTAGCGTTCAATTAGATCGTAAGCTTTATGGATTTCTTCCCTTTCTTCAAGATCTTTGGATTCTTCAATATGAATTGTTCCTGCCGCAAAAATAAGATTACAGTTTTGCTGCAGTGCTTTGCTAATACCGAATGCCTGGATAAGGCCTGTGATGTTCTTTACTTTATCAAATCGGGCCATTGTAAAAATCGGCAGTTTTTCCGGTCTGTCCAGTTGTCCATAGATGTCTTCCGACTTTTCATGGAAAAGCCGTTTTTCCCATTGCATGGTTTTACTCTTTATCCGTTTTTCCTTGATGTAGTAGGGAAAATAAAGATTTTCATCTACACCCGGTGGAATTACGTTAAATTTGGGAGAAAAAAGGTTAATACCGCTTACAACCTGATAGAGACCGGGCAAGGTAAAGAATTGGTAGGATTCATATTGACCCATGGTATCTTCCGTTCCGGTGATTTCCTGATGGGTGCTTGTAATAATAAAATCCGATTTGTTCATCGAAAGAATGTCTGCGATAAATTGAAGCGAGAAGTGGTAGTCATTTTCCTTTTTTTGCCAATACAGATCAGAAAAAGGATATTTGTTCTTTTCAAGTGCATGAGCAATGGTACATTGAATCACGTCAAATTTATCTGAAAGTAATGAAGCCACAAGGTTTCCGTCCGAATAATTCCCAATGATAAGATCAGGATGTCCTGAAAACTCACTGACAAGTTCGGTCGAAGCATCATCGGCAAAAGCGTCGAGGTAGGGCCAGATTTTAAAACGTGAGATCCAATGTTTTACGATGTTGTAATCATTGTCTCTGAAAGGTATTCGAAGAATAAACCCGTTATGGGTCTGAAATATTTTTTCCTTTTTCTGATTACAGGTTGTGTTCTCTGCCTGAGGTATAAGCCTTGTTACAACAATTATCTTTGGTTCAACATCAAGACCGGTTAATTGAATGGTTTTTTTTAAATATTTTTCAAGGGCACGGACCTGATCAAGAATATAGATCACCTGCCCGCCGGTATCCGGCTTTCCGAGAACATCGGTTTGGCCGAACCATCCGTGAGGAGATATAATCGCGACCTTTGATATAAGGGGCATGGGAACGCACGATATGAACTTTTCCAATAAATAATCCGTGGGTTCATTTACAAGATCGATCAGAAACTGTATGGTCTCGATGATTCTGCCCACCGTGTTTCCCCAGCCGGCTTCGAATCCTGTTTTTTTCATCTTGGTCATTACAGCCGAATACGGGGTTTCAGGTTTTCTGGTTTCAAGCCATTCTTTTATTTTTTCAATTTTGCCAAAAAAAGTTTTAAAATTATTTATCAAGTCGCCGTTTACCAATAATTGCTGTTCTTTAAATTTGTGCAATTTTATGAACTCAAATAGCTTTTCGTTCCACTCGTTCGGGTTGTTGAATATATTGCTGCATAAATAACGGTTAAGAAATCGTATTCCGTTACCGATTGACCGGCTGTCTTTTATTGAAGGTGAGTAATCGTAAAACGGCATGAAATCTATATGGGGGTGGGTCACATTTTTCTGTTCTATCAATCCATGCTGATCTTTCAGGTCCAGGTGTATGGAACTATCGATCTCTTCTATATATTCTCCATCGTTACGGATGAGAAAGAACCGGTATTTTGCAACAGCATACCGATGCATGACCGCGATATGTTCATGTATAATAAAAGATTCTTGAATTTTCTTTATAAAATTAAAAATGGATGATTTTTCGCGGAATCTTTTGGTCTTCTTAGTGACATCACAGTATTGTCGAAAGATTTGAATGACGTCATTTCTCGGGAAGAATTTCTTTTCCTGGTTTGTAAGGAATGTAATATATTCTCTAAAACTTTTTCTGTCATTTTTAGTAATAATGGATGTTAGTTGATTTCTCATAACTGCTCGTTATAACCTCTTGCTTTCCGGATCAATTTATAACGTTCTATTGCCTCTATAATACCGCCCGCGCACGTTTGTTTTGCAAAATATATATTTTTCCCTCCTTTAAGCTTTTCAAGCTCCTTACTGTGGTTACCCACAACAACGGCAAGGGGTTCACCTCGTAGCATCTCTTCATCATTTCCGGAATCACCGCAAACCAGAAATTTTCTCAATGGAATATCCCACTTGTAACTCAGATATCTTATGGCTTTACCCTTGGAAGAGCGGTATGGCAGGATATCCAAATACTTTTGTTGTGAGTAAATCATATTATAACGACACCTGTTTTTTAACAATAAGTCGTGGATCCTGGCCAATCGATCTTTGGCAGGGGGCATGTTATAGCTTATTTTAAATGATGTCTGGTTTGAATCTTCCTGATATTCCAAAAAATCGAAATCCTTGAGAAGCGTGACGATCTTCTTTCTGTCCCATTGGCTCGAAATGTGGCTCTCCCAGCCTTTACCATAATGCAAGAACTTACTGTAGTAAATTTCTGTTCCTACAGATGAAATGATCACATCCGGATGATGCACACCATGGAGTTTCAGAAATTCAACGGCAGATTCAACGTTGCGTCCGGTGGCAACACCAAAGCCAATATACTTGTAATTTTCTTTTAGCAGATTTAGTAAGTCTTTGAGATGATCGTTTTTCATGCCGATCAGCGTGTCATCGATATCAGTCATCAAAAAATAGTTAAGACTTAACAATCGCCTTCCAATCGAATCCGAGGGTATAGCGGTTTGCATGTCCGGAGCTTCTTCCGCTGCAACGAGTCGTTTTATTTCTTCGGCGTACTTTAAGGCATGACTTTTCCATGTGTAGTGTTCTCGAACTTTCATTATCCCGTTTTTTGAAAATTGATTCCAGCTGTCATTATCTGATAAAATTTTCTTAATACCGCCAGCTATTTCCTGTGCCTTTGTCGGATCGATCAAAATACCGTTTCTACAATTGGTGATAATATCTTCCGGCCCGCCGTCATTCGTTGAAACGACAGGAAGCCCCGTGGCAGAAGCTTCTAACAGGGTTAGACCAAAAGGTTCGGTCAATGCAGGGTTGACAAATACGCCTTTTTTATTCGCGGCCACACGGTACAGCTCAGGAACCTCATATTCGAAGTCATGCTTTTTGGGAATGGCCATTTTACCATATAAATCATATTTGTCCATGAGCAGCAACATGTTAGTAAGCACATCTCTTTCATTTTCTTCCATTGCTTCGATGTCTTTTCGGATTCCTGCAAAAATAGCCAGATTGGCCATTGCTTGGAGTTCCTGGTCCTCGCCATAAGCCTTGACGAGTCCTGAAATATTTTTTCGTTTGTCCGGTCGGCAGAGTGCTAAAATCAGAGGTTTTTCAGGATGAATGAAAAAACGGTTCAACTCCTGTAAAATAGATGCCTGGGCATACATCTCGGTTTCGGATTTTTCGCTTTCCGGCAGAATGTCGTGATAATAAGGATAAAATTTTTCAATATCAATTCCTGGGGGAATGACTCTAAAATCCGACAATTTCTTGCGTTGGTACACGCCATACTGTTTATTAACTTCCTGAGTGGTGCTTGCGATGATCAGATCCGCATAATTCATGACCTCTTCTTCAACAGAAATACGGTGGTCGATTTTGTACTTTTTGACAATTTCTGTTTCCTTCATGCCTTCGTTTATGAGCTTTTGCTTTTTGGCCCTGCCTAAAGAATGACCTGTAAATATAAAGGGTATTCCGAAAATACGGGCAAGTTGCATGGCCACATACCCGGCATCGGCATAGTGACCATGTACGATGTCAGGAATTGCCTCCTGAGGTTTGATGAATTTGATGGTTTTATCAATGTATTCATCTAAATGCGGCCATAACAATTCCTTGCGAAAATACTTGCGGCCCCCACATTGAATTCTAATAATACGAAATTTATCATTTACTTCCTCAATAGGCTTCCCATAATCTTCGGAAACAGCTCTGTCTACAATCAGTCGGGTGAAAAGATCGACTTTTCCGATGTCTTCTACCTGGCTTAAATGCCGACCCAACTCCATAACATAGTTGATCTGTCCTCCGGTGTCCGCATCGCGGCCCAGTTCCATACTTTCGGCTCTCAGCAAGCCATGAATACTAAACATCTGAATATATAATTTGTTTTTATTCATTGATAATTTCCTTGGTCAGCGTTATATTTTTCTCATAGAATCTTTTCGATGAAGGAACAGCGCCTTCATTTTCACAGATGATTGATGCAAAATCTGTCGCAACCATAAGAATTCGTTCGGGGTGCCACTTATTAAGATAACCTATCGCGAGAATTGCCGCATAAGCATCTCCAGCTCCCACGGTATCAACGATCTTCCGGGTTCTGTTCGGCTCTATGCAATATTCTTTATCTTTTATATACAGACAACTTCCATTTTCGCCTTTTGTTAGTGATATCATTTCAATGTCGAATTTTATCATGAGAAACTCGATAAATGCTCTGGATTTCTTTTCAGGATCGAACATCTGTTTTATAATTTCAAGTTCTTCATCATTTAATTTAAGCACATGGGTTTGTTTGAACGATTCTATAATTATCGCTTTGGTAAAGCATCGCGGTCTTAAATTGATATCATAAAGGCACTTGGTATTTTGGTTCCTTTGGGAAAGAATTTTCTGCAGAGTTTTAAAACCACATTTGCTTCTTTGAATAAGAGAGCCGAAATAGATAAGCTTGGTGTTTTCATTAAGCAATGATGTAATTGATGGATTAAATACGATATGGTCATAGGCTACACCGGGCAGGATGTTAAATTCCGGCACTCCTTTGGTGTCAAGTTTCACCATGACTTTGCCGGTACTGTGCTTGTCATCAACCTAATAAATCCGTACTGTTTTAATTGTTGTAGAATTTCTTTTCCATCAGCATCATTACCGATTCGGGTTATAAAGCGAGTGGGCATCCCGAGATTCCTCAAATGAAAGGCAAAATTAAAGGGGGCACCCCCCAGGCGCTTGTAATCCGGAAACACATCGAACAAAATTTCACCGACAACCAGAATCATATATCGCCTCTCTTATTCACTGCTCGGTTTCAGGGAAAAAACGGACCAAACCTTCGAGCACGCCGGAGGTATAATTGCCGTTCATTCCGAAAAAATCGCCCCGGGCCAGATACAGACGGTCCGTCATCTGCTTGTGTGACAGTATTTTCATAGCTTCTTTCCGTACATTTTTGGATGCATTTTTGACCAAAATGGCCTGCAAATTGCTTGTCAGTGCATCCAGATCATTGCCGCTGTCGCCGGCAAAAACGGCACGCTGTTTATGAATTCCTTGGGTCTGTAAAAGAAATTTTATGGCATGCAATTTGGTCGCATGCTCAGGAAGAATATCGATTAACCCCAGTTCGTTGGGTTCATCAACGCTCCAAATTATACCGGCATTGATACCTTTGGCCTGGAGACGGCGGCGAATTTTATCAACCAGGCGGTAGTGATTAACCGTTCGATCAGCATAATAGCTCAATTTATATTGGTTTTGTTTTTCAGGTTCCTGCAATCGTATCTCATCAAAATCATCCAGCAGTCCGGTTAGGTCATGCCCCACCAGACCTTTCCAATCTTTTCCGATATGCCGAGACCAGCTTGCCGTCATTTCCCACTTGCCATTCGTAACCCGATAGAGCGTAGTTCCCACATCTCCGATGGCAAAATCCGGCACGGGTATGGCAAACTCTTTAATGGCATCCATGATGAGTATTTTATTCCGTCCAGTAACGTAAACCAGCGTCATTTCCGGACGTTCTGCGAGTCGCCACAGCACAGACCTTACCCGAGGCGATTCTTCCTGAGATCCATTGGGTAAAATAGTGCGATCTAAATCGCTAAACAGACATATTGCGGAAGACATTTTTTTCTATTAATGGTTGTTTTATTAATTCTAATCAGTAGAAAACATTAAAATCAACATAAAAAATATGCCTAATAAAAACAAATGCAAGTTTGCATCATAGATTTGTGAGGTAAATAAGGTTATACACATGTCCCTGTCATAGTCATGATTGAAAACCAGATGCACTATTTCTTTTTCCTCCGCTTATGGCGAGTCCTTTTCAACTTCTTCCTATGTTTATGTTTTCTTATTTTCTTTCTTCTTTTCTTAACAACCGTGCCCATTTGTTCGCTTTCGCTTGGAACTCCCCATTTCTTATAATGATGAATAGAACTAAAAACGGTTCCAAACAATTCTCTTTCACGGCCTAAGCATCCTGTTTTTCACGAACATACTTTTTGAGGTGATAGATTTCCGGTGGCCAATTTTTCGGGTCTAATTCTGTTAAGAATATCTTAAGCTGATGTGTATTGATATTTTTCAGTTCCTCCTGGGAAATGGCTCCAACCGCCATCAATCGAAAGCGGGATGGTATGGTAGCCCGTGTTATCTTCTGATTTTTATCTATCATCTTGAGGTTTCAGCAAGTCCTTGTTTTCAATTTCCAATTTTTCGACCAAATTTATTTTATCTCTCCTATCTGTTTCATATTTATAAACAATAAGTTAATGAATATTGTGACCGATTTATATGGGGTAAATTACGTATTCCAAGGAAACTGGATAAGTATTTTTCGGTGGGCTTTTTAAATTCTTATCCTTCCTAAAATCGGTAAAGAGATTGGATTCGTCAATTCTTCTTATAAACACAGGGTAAAAAGCTGTTTTACTAAAAAGTAAAAGTCTTTTTTATGTACTCCATTTTTAATTGCCAAAAATTAAAAATGTATAACCAAAATGGACCAAGAAATATCTCGCCAGTATTACTGTCATTATCAAATGCTGGATTAATAATTATGGCATTACGTTGCTTTTCTGATTATTGGTGGCTGAGCTGCCAAAATATTTATCAACCGCTTCAAAATTTGCTAACAACTTCAA
>Ga0315552_1001618_pt1 | contig 13598 bp, 8 predicted proteins | sample SalMarSW160170MG_2_FD_203102 | JGI IMG/M metagenome (GOLD analysis project Ga0315552, IMG submission 203102) | Salt marsh sediment microbial communities from the Plum Island Ecosystem LTER, Massachusetts, United States - Salt Marsh Sediment SW1601-70 ...
AATTTATCCTTATTTCAAGCCGTTTTTCGACTTTTATTATTTTGAACCGTCCGGGACAAATTTCGGCGATTCTGAAAATTTGGCTTAAACAAACGCCCTCCGGTCTGCCTCGATACTGCGCTGACTCGTGCTGGGGAGGAGGGATTCGAACCCCCGATCACGGCGCCAAAGGCCGTTGCCTTACCGCTTGGCTACTCCCCAATTTGGCAACATTCCACCACGGCTAATTCCAGAGGCAGTTGCGGGAAATCAGCGGATTTGATTTGGTTGCCGGCCTGGATAAAAAGGTGGATTGTTTTGATTAAGTCGAGCTGAGAAAAGCTCTGTCCTTGTCTTATTATGCTATCTAACTGCTCTTTCGTCAATTCAGAGGCGACTAATTTAGTTAAATTAGGGTCAACTTTAAGAATCATCATTTTTCTTAAATAACTGACTAGGGACTTGGTGAATTGGACCAAATCATAACCCTGATTAGCTACCTGATTAATATGGGAAATTGCCTGGCCATTTTTTTTCTCTACTAAATATTCGATTAAATCCTGAACGGCTTTAACATCAACTACCCCTAAAATGGTCTGGACTTCTTCCAAGGTAATATTTTTATCTTCCATGGCCATAATCTGACCGAGCAAACTTTCACCATCGCGAATTGAACCGTCAGCATTTAAGGCAATCGATTCTAAAGCTGGTTTTTCTATGGATACTTTTTCCTGCCGGCTAATCCAATTAAGCCGTTCAACAATTTTATCTAAGGTTAATTTGTGAAAATCAAATCTCTGACAGCGGGAAATTATTGTTTGGGGAACTTTATGAATTTCCGTGGTGGCTAAGATAAAAATAGCGTGGGCGGGCGGCTCTTCTAATGTTTTTAACAAAGCATTAAAGGCCTCGCGGGTTAATTGATGGACTTCGTCAATTATAAAAACCTTGTATTTTAAACTAGTTGGAGTGAATTTGATGCCGTCGCGCAGTTCCCTGATTTCATCAATCCCCCGGTTGGAAGCCGCATCAATTTCAACTAAATCCAAGGCCCGAGATTGATTGATTTCCTGACAGGCCGGGCATTTATTGCAGGGTTCGTGGTTCTGGCGGTCTTGGCAATTAACTGCCTTGGCTAATAATCTGGCCACGGTGGTTTTTCCGGTACCTCTAGGACCGGTGAATAAATAAGCATGGGCAACTTTATTCATGCTTATAGCGTTGGTCAGGGTGCGGATAACATGCTCCTGACCAACTACCTCTTTAAAGGTTTTAGGCCGGTATTTACGATAGAGGACAAGGTTTTCCATACGCCATCAGTATATCACATTAGAACAAAAACAAAAGCCCTGATCATATGACTAAATCAGGGTTTTATTACGAGTTATTGAGTTGCGGGGATAAAATTACTACGACGGGGACAGTCACTTAGATACAGTCCTTGTGAACAAGGACTGTATCTGAGGGACTGTCCCCTTACATTTGTCCTCTTGCATTCTTTTACTTTTTAAAAACAATAAATTTATAACCAATAAAGTTCCAGATCAGAGAAAAACCAGTGGCCGCAGCTTTGGCTAAATTAGCCCAGAGTTCCGGACTCAAGTCAAAAAATGGCGGAATAAAGGTGGTCACCCCAAAAACAATACTACTGTTAATGGCTAAGCCAACCAGGGTAACCACAATAAATTGAGAAAATTCTTTAGCTATTTCACCGGGTTCATCAGCTTCTTTAGCCCGAAAAGTCCAAAACTTATTCCAAAAATAACTGTTAATCACGGCCACAGCAAAAGCAATGGCATTAAGCAAAATAATCCATTGGCCTTTATAAATACCTGTCTGCCACATTAACAAATTCAAAACAGCAAAATCAATGGCGGTGTTCATAAAGCCGATGACGACGAATTTACTAAATTGGCGGATGAGTTTTGATGACATATTACATTTATTATATCACACTGTTCAAAAAAATTTAAATAGCTGGGGCTTTTTTGACTTCAAAAACCAGTCCTTTTTTCAAAAGCAATTTATCGCGACGTTTGATTTTATCCTCCAAAAACAAACGGGCGACAATATTCTCCACCTTGTCCTGGATAACTCTTTGCAAAGGCCGCGCTCCATTCAAGGGGTCAAAACCAGCTGCGGCTAATTCTCTGGCTGCCTCTTCTTCTACTTCTAAATTAATTCCTTTTTCGGCTAATTTCTCTTTGATTACCCTTAAAAATAACCGGGTAATCTGAAACATATTTTCCATGGTCAAAGTTCTGAATAAGACAATTTTATCAAAGCGATTCAAAAACTCGGGCCGAAAGTATTCTAATAAAACTTTTTCTTTTAACTGGCGGTAAATTTCATCATAAGCAACTTTCTGGCTAATTTTCTTTTGAATGAAATGCGTTCCGGCGTTAGAAGTAGCAATTAAAATAACATTGGTAAAATTAATTGTCTCTCCAGAAACATCAGTCAGGCGGCCATCGTCCATAACCTGTAAGAATAAATTCAAAATATCGGGCTCGGCTTTTTCTATTTCATCCAAAAGCAAAAGCGAATGAGGTTGACGCTTGACTGCTTCAGTTAGATAACCTTTTTGAAGACCTTCTTCAGAACGCAAGCCAATTAACCTCCTTAAACCTCTTTTTTCTTGGTATTCAGACATATCCAAACGAATCATTTTCTTCTCCTGGCCAAAATAAACGCGGGCTAAGGTTTTGGCTAATTCTGTCTTACCTACCCCGGTTGGTCCGATAAAAAGAAAATTGCAAATGGGCTTTTTTCGCCGAGACATTTCCAGCCGACTCCGCCGCAGGGCTGCTCCCACTGCCTTAACCGCTTCTTCTTGATTGATTACTCGCTGATGGATTATTTCCTCCAAATGAAGCAGCTTTTCTTTTTCAGCTTCCTCAACCTGACCCAAGGGAACCTGTGTTTTTCGAGCGACTAATTGAATAATGTCGTTACCTTTAATTAAACTATCTTTACCTCTTTGGCTTCTGACTAAATAAGCGACTTCTTCTAAAAGGCCGGTAACTTTAGCCGGCAAGGCCTGACCATAAAGATACTGGTCAGCCAAATCAATGGCTTGGTCAAGAGCATCGGCCGAAAATAAAATCTTTAATTCTCTTTCGATAATAAAAATCTTGCTGATTAAAATCTGCCAAAGTAAATCCCTTGAAGGAAGTGCTACCTCAATTTTATTCAAAAGCCGACCTAAAATTTTTCCTTCAATTTTAGAAGAAAATTCTTCCGGCCAGGTAGTCCCGACAAAGAAAAAGAAATTTCTGTCTAAAGCGGAAGCTAATATTTCCGCAAAGTCCAAACCGCTTGTTTGAGTTTTTAAGCCAACCAAACTGCCAATATTTTCAATGACCAAAACAATATTACCAGCTCGATTAACTTCAAAAATAATCTTTTTCAAATATTCCTCACCTTTTTGTTGGGTATTGGCCAGGCCAACTAAACCGGCTAAGTCCAATTTAACCAATCTTTTATCCTTTAAAAAATCGGGGACATTCTCCTCAACCATCATTTGAGCCAGCTTTTTCAAAACAGCTTTTTTACCTACTTCACTTGGTCCGACTAAAATGACGCCTGGCCGTCCTGAACTGAAAAAATTAAAAATTCTTTCAATTTCTTTTCGCCGGCCAACAACAAATTCCAATTCACCCTGGCGGGCTGAAAGAGTCAGGTCCTGACTGACTCTATCTAAAAGAGGTGTCGCCGCAGCCGTCATCGCCCGATTAAGCTTGCCTTTCGGTTTGAAAAGACGAGACCAAAAAAATACTCTTTGCCATTTTTTAATCCGTTCTTCCAATTCCGTCCATTGAATAACTCGGGCAATTTCTTCCGGGCTAACGCCAAATTCATCAAAAATCATCCGGACTAAGTTTTTTTGGCGACTAATCGCCCAAAGAATATCTAAAGAACTAATTTGCTTTTTCCCTTGTTTTAGGCAAAAAAGATAAGCCATAAAAAAGATTTCCTTAAAATCAGACGATATTTTTGGCCCTAAAATACTTCTTTCTTTGTCCAGCAGTGAACTCGCCCCAGAACGTAATTTATCTGAATCAGGAAAAAAAGAAGAACTTCTTAAAACAACTTTAATTTTCTCAATAACCTTTTCTGGCTGGCAATCCAGCCGTTTTAAGATTCTCTTAAAATTTTTCTTTTTTAAAAAAGAAGCAAAAAGATGAATTGGTCGGACAAAATGATAATCATGTCTATAACAAAAAAACCAGGCTTTTTCCAGTGATTTTTGGGCTGTTTTATCTAAGAACAAAGAAATTTCTACTTTCTTTTTAGCGGGAGCTGATTTAATTCTCTCAACTTTTTCCCTTTGCCGCCGCCAGAGATAAAAAAGGAACATATCGGACAGTAAGGAAAAATAGAAAATATTTAAATACTCTTTGATTTGTCCGCCTCTAACGACCTCGCTCAGGGAATAAATTCCATAAAACCCAAAAAGAATTAAAAAAAGAAAAACCAGCCAACCTAAAATTCTCTTTAATCTTCTTTGGATAATCGTTAAAAGATTAAGACCGGATTGAAAATTAAGATTTTCTTCTTGAGAAATAGTTTGAGGCATATTTTAAATCTTAAGGACAGTCCTTCAAGGACTGTATTTCAGGGACAGTCCCTGATGCTAAACCATCAATTGCCAAATAATAAAAATAGGCAGGATCAGCCAAAGCAATAAAATAAAAAGCCAAAAAATAAACCAGCCGACGATTATAAAAAATCGCCAAAGAATTTGCCAGAAATGAGTATTTAAGCTCAAAACATAAGCCGTCATTCCCGACTGACCGTACATTGGTTTAAAAAAATTCTTCAGAAGAATTGACAAAGCCAAAGCTCGCCAACCCCCCTTAATTCTTTGCCAACAAAAAAGAGCCGCTTTTTTCAAACCGCGGCTATACCACCAAAGCGGAAAATAAATAATTTCCCAGAGAGTATCTAAAAAAAGATCTTTAATTAATATTTGACAAGTAGTCATATTAACATCTCAATCGTTAATTCAAGGACCGTCCCCTTGTGTTTTGTCTTCTTATGCCTTTTATAAAACTTACTTTACTTCCATATCCGGACTCACTGGAGATTGGCTTTCCGCAGAAGGAGGCACTTGCCAACGGCTGGCAATTTCCTGCTCAACTATTACCTTATCCCGACCGTATTTAAGGCGGACCAGCCCTTTAATTGCTTGAGCCACGGCTGGCTTCTCTTTTTCCGGCGGATAAGTTAAAAGATTAAAGGGTTTGGAAGTTTCGTTATTAATCATTAACTTAATATAGGCGTTGAAATTATCAATATTGATTAAGTCGTTAGTATTAAAAACCGGTTCAAATTGCTTAACTAAAAATTCAGCATCATCAGCCCCTACCCGAAAACTAACCATAGAACCAACATTGCCAAAGACGGCCTGACGGATTTTATCTTCTAACTGGCCAATAAATTGATGGGCTATAGTCAGACACAAGCGATATTTTCTCGCTTCAGAAAGAATCGTGGCAATGCTGTCAGTAGCAAAGTTTTGAAACTCATCCATATAAAGATAAAAATCCTGGCGTTGCTCTTCAGCTATATCAATCCGCGAAAAAGCAGCCATTAATAATTTACCGGTAACAATTAAACCCAACAAAGAACTATTAATATCGCCTAAACGACCCTTGCTTAAATTAACCAGGAGAATCTTCTGTTCATCAATAATCTGTCTGAAATTAAGAGAACTGGCTGACTGACCGATAATCGGCCGCATATAATCATTGGCAATAAAGATATTGAATTTGGAAGTAATATAAGGAACGATATTCTGCAAAGTGGCCTCACCGCCGGCTTTCTCAGCTTCTTTTTCCCAGAAATCTTTAACGACTATATTTTGGCACTTAACTAACAAACGATCCCGAAATTCTTTATCAGCTAAAACTTTAGATACTTCCATTAAAGTAAATTTTTCGCTGGGGTCATCCATCAAAAGCAAAAGAGCATTACGAGTATATTGTTCAAACATCGGCCCGCCCGTTGCCTTTAAATCATATAATTTATCAAAAATATTGATTAATTCATTAACCACAAAGGTTTTTTGTTCTGGATATTTGGGGTCATATTCCAACATATTTAAGCCCAGCGGCCGTTCCAAATCAGCTGGGTCAAGAACGACCACGTCTTCGGCTCGCTCCCGGGGAACCAAACCAAGAATACCTTCAACCAAATCACCATGAGGATCCAAGACGCCGACCCCGTGTCCTTTTTTAATATCCTGAACAATCATATTGCGCATAAAAACGGACTTACCCGTGCCCGTCTGACCAACAACATAAAGATGACGCCGCCGGTCATCTTTTTGCAGACGAATCACTGTTTCTAGGCCCCGATAAAGATTCTTACCCAAAATTGCTCCTTCTTTAGGTAAATTAGCTGGCGGAGCCGCTGGTTCAGCCTTCAAAAATTTAACCTTGGGTGTTTCAATAGTGCTAGTTGGAAAATGAAATAAGCTGGTCAATTCCTCGGTATTTAAAAGCACTTTTTGTCCCTGATTAAAAAAGCGAAAAGAAAAATTATAAATTAATTTTTTCAAGCCTCGACCTTTTTTCAGACGGAATGATTTTAATTGATTCAAATTAGGCGCGTTAAATTGGACAAAAGCTGATTCTAAATGACTAAGTATTTGTTCAGCCCGCGGCTGACTGCCAGCAGAGACCAACAATCTTAAATTAACGTCAAAACCAACCTTGCTGGCCTTGCTTTCTAATGACTTAATAACTTCTTCCTGAAGAGGCGTCAGGACTGGTTTTTCTTCGGCTTCAGAGGGCTGCCCGGGCTCTGTTTTTCTCCGAGGAGAACCTTTTATTACTTCAAAAACATAACCAAGATTCCGGCGGAACCATCCTCGTTCAGCTTTTATTTTGGCCAACTCATAATTTTTACCCTGCTGCATTTCTTGGGCAATTTTTAAGCCCAAGGTAGACCATTGTTTTGCTCGAGTCGGCCGAATAATAATTTGAATAGCCGCCCCCTCTCCTTTCTCCTCTAATTTACTTAAAGTATTGGTAATTTCATTAAGAGGGTCTTTTTCTAAATTCTGATAGGTTTTAAAAGGCAAAACATAACTCTTGGCTAATCTTAAACAACTACCAGCTGATACGCCCTGAGGATTAAAAATATTATAGTCCTCGGTTCTGGCAATTGAGGCCTCGGGATAAAAACCATGAATTTGTTTTTCAATAACATCTTCATAGCCCCGCGGCAAAGCCAAATAAAAAGCGATTTCTTCGCCAATTTGCGGAGTAGCTATCTCGAAAACCAAATGGGGTTGACCGTAAATAAAAATATCTTTGGTTTCTCTAATATTACTCAAACTGGCATAGAGTTGCTCCATGACCGAAATAATTTCTTTTTCACTTTTGGGCGCTTCGCCTTCTTCTTTCTTAACTTTTTTCTTAGGCAAAGTAATCAAAAAAAGGCTCATATTCAAAGCCCGGGTTAAGCGACCTTTAATTTTAAGCCGATGAACAAAAATTAAACTACCGACCACGACAATGACCAGAGCCAGCAGTATTGTTGCTAAGAAAAGAATTTGATTGAGGTTTATATAATCCATATAGAGACAGTCATACAGGGACAGTCCCTAAGATACAGTCCTTGAAACAAGGACTGTATCTTAGGGACTGTCCCTGTTCAATGGGTCGCTACATCTGCTTCAACTTGCCTTTCTCAATTAACTTATTATACAACTCACTAACTAAAGTATCGTGAAATTCATCCAGGACATAAGCATTGTCTAAGGTTTTGGCTACCTCAATAGCAAAAGCCAATCCTTTTTGAAAAGCCAAATCACAAAGCGCCTTGACTTGGCTTGGGCGGTCCAAATCCTTGAGTTGCTTAGCTTTTTTCCGTGCTTGAGCTGATGGCGCCGCCACAGTTGGTTTAGCTTCTTCTATTTTTCTTTCTTCGGCTGGTTGACTAATTTCAGTTGGGGACTTTTCTTTAGTCGGCTCTGCTTCAATTTTCTTCTCGCTAACTGCTTCTGCTTTTTCTTCAATTGATTTCTCTGCTGGCCCTAAAGATTCCTCCTTAGTCAAAGAGGTTTCTTTTTCTAAAGAATCTTTTTCTTCGGAATTAATTGATTCTTCTTTGATTGACTCTTGATATTTATCCCCGGCAACCGAAGAATTATTTTCTAGTGACTTTTCTTCCATTAAGTTAATTATACCATAAATTAAAAAAGGCAAACAACTATCTTTTCCCCAAACAGCCAAATCCTTCCTAATATTGACAAAATCCACACAATATGCTACATTTAAAATAAAGGGAGTTCGTTAAATTTTAAGCTATTGTCCTTAAACCCTAAAAAGGAGGCAGTGATGAAAAGAGCGGTATTAGTATTAGTTTTATCGACACTAACAGCAATGGTCATGGCAGGCTGTGGCGGCCGGCTCAGCAAAAGAGTCGACAGATTAGAAACCTTATATGAAAATTCAAAAATCCTGCGCCAGGAAGTTGCTAACATGGCCACCTCCACCGGCTTTAAAGTAGACAAGATGGAGGGCGAGTTGAAAAAATTATACGAAGCGTCAGCCCCAGCTCCTCCCGTTGAAACCAGTATGGTCAATGCCCTAGAAGATAAATTGGCCAAGATGAGTCAGCGAGTTGATGTCCACGAAAAAAGACTTGATAGGCACGAAAACAAGCTTAGTGATTTGCAAAGGCTAATCGCCGAGGCCGAAGATGAGGTAAGACACGACAAGCCCCAAAAGTACTATTTCTGGACTACCCCATTCAAATACACCAAGGTTGGTTCATCCAAACTAACCAAGGAAATTATGGAAGGTCTGGACATGTTGGTGGTTGACCTCTTGATCGGTAAAATACAGCTGCAAAAAAAAGTAGTCGGCTATACCGATCCGAGAGGTAAGAAAAAGTTCAATGAAGAGTTGGCCAAAAAAAGAGCCGCCAGTTGCATTGAGTATCTGGTCAAAAAATTGGGACCGGACGACACAGTCAAGTGGGACCCGAACACCAAATGGAAAGACTATTTTGTCTCCGTGGCTGGAGGCGAGACCGATTACTACGGGTCTTTCAAGTATAGTCGCCGGGTCCGCTTCGAACAGTCAAGTGGGACCCGAACACCAAAGGGAAAGAATGTTTTGTCTCCGTGTTTGTCTCCATGGCTGAAGGCGAGATCGATTACTACAGGTCTTTCAAGTATAGTTGCCGGGTCCGCTTCGAAAAGAAGTGACCTCTAAAGGAAGTGACCCCGAATCCAAAACCCCAGGGAGAATTTCTCCCCGGGGTTTTCTTTTTTTATAAACTTCCCTATTGATTATTTTTTCTTCAACTCAATATTTATAGCTTCTTCTTTTGCTCCTTCAAATTCAGGTGATAGCTTCTTAGCTATAAACTCACCGACGGTCATATCCATTTCTTCCGGTTTTGGCCCAAACGTTCGAACGTCGTTGGCCAATTCGCAATACTTTTTATATTCTCCAAAACTAAACCAACCGTCATGTTTCAAATCAAGATCCGGCCCGAATCTCTCTCTGATGTCTGCCAAATCTTCGGGCGTGTTCTTAAGCAAGTTGCCTATTGTTTCGCTAAAGATGGCTTCTGATTCACCAAGGGTCATATCGTAAGTATCCATTAGATTCAATCTGACTTTGTCTAATTGGGCTTCGGCAAGCGGTTCTAATTTTTCAGCCGCTTTTTCGGCTTCTTCCCTTATTCTTATAGCCTCTTTCTCTTCAGCTTCCGGACCAGCTATCGGTTCTTCAGCTATTCCTATCTTTTTGGCTCTTTCAATTGCTTCGTGAGGACTTAACTCTTCTTTCTGAACCATCTCATCTATCTGTTCGGCAACCTCTGGTGATACCGCTGCTTTGACTTCTTCCAGAGTTTTCTCGGCTTCCTGAACCATCTCACTTTTGTCAAAGTCGGTAATTTTATCAGCCGTGACTTCATCATGGCCTTCAATACCGGTTTCTGTCTCGCCCGCTTTATCTAGCCCTTGAGCATGAATAATTCTCTCCCAAGTGCCTTTTTTAATATCATCAAGATAAGCAACCGCTCCTTTTTGTAAAACGTCTCTCTGCCAAAGCTTATCGGCATGGTCCTCTAATTTATCAACCATCTGATTAAATTGAGTGTAGTCCCTGATTTCTAAACTATTAGTTTTAGCGTCCCAGCTGACTACTTTGGCAAAATCCCCGTGGTCGATGCCGGCAACATCACGACCTTCAGCCAATTTAACCAAGTTAGCGGCAATATTCAAACTCTTAGCCCCATGTTCTTCGGTAAACATACCCGAAGCATCGGTCACTTTGTCCATGTGGTCAGCGGCCATCATATGAAAAACTCTTTCCAATTGGGAAGGGACCTCGCCCTGGCCTAACTCTAAAGTGAAATTAGCGGCCAAACCTCTTTCCGGGGTTACCATCTCAACTTCCTCAGGAAATTGGTAAGCTTCCTCTGGCTTGGTAATCGGCGCTTCTTTTGGCGCCCCAATGCCTTTATCAGGATATAGCTTTTCCTCAGCACCCTCATCAGGATATAATTCTGCTGCGGTTGGCGGCTTGGCGGCTGGGATTCCTACCTCTCCTCTTTCCAATTCAGCGGCAATTTTTTCGGGAACTTTGAAGGGAGATGGATAAGTTCTTTCTCCCATTTCGGCTACTTCGGCAGCCGGTCCGGCTGCCATTTCTTCTTTCGGTATCGACATTCCGATTACCTTATCCCCTTCTTCCCCTACATTCAACTTTTCGTGTATTTCAGCTACTTCAGCCTCTCCACCAAATAAATTAAAATGACCAGCACAGAAAGCAATGCCACCGCCCGCGCCTATCATAGCGGCTACCTTACCGACTTGCCAGTATTTTTGGGCTTTGGCTAATTTGGCTAATTCCTCGTCACGCTCTTCTCTTTTTTCCATTAACAACTTATTCATCTGTTCAAAATCATTAATCTGCTTCATTTGTTCAGCTAAGGATTCTTTTACTTTTTCTTCTCTTTTCCCCTTGCCATGTTCCTTTAGCCATTTTTTTTCTAAATTATCTCCTATTTTTTTAATACCTAAGGCGCTAAAAGAAGCAAAAGCGGCCCGACCAAAACGAAAACTGGCATAACCCAAGGCGGCTGGAGCAGCTATAGCTCCCATGCCTAAAGCCGCGCCAGTACCTAATAAAGCAGTATAGACCCAACGTCGTCCCTTAGGTATCTTATTAAATTCCTGACCTATCTTCCCTAAAATTTCTCTAAATCTTCCCTTATCTTGCTCCGATAAAGTTTCTTGCTTGGCCTGACTAATCCTCTCCTGCTCTCGGCCAAAAGCTCTTCTAAAAATAACTTCGTCTCTAAATTCTTTGAATTTTGCCTTTCCTTCTTCACCTGTCCATCTATCTTGGGCTTTTTCTAAATAGAATCCTAATAATTTATTCTGAGATTCATTATATTTACCCTTAGCCTGCTCATAATCTTTCTTAGCTTTGACTTTATCTTCTTTTTTGAAATGTTTGCTGATGTCGCCTGTCCAAAATTTATATTTATCATATTCGGCTTCCAATCTTACCATTTCCTGACGGGCTTCTCTGGCTTCTTTAATTTGACTCCGCTTGGCTGGTATTTCTTCTTCTCTTAATTCTTCGTTAATTTCTTGTTCTACTCCTATATCAGTTTTTATTTCTTCCTCTGGTTTCTTCATCCATTCTTTTCTACTTATTTCTGCCGCTTCTAAAACCGAAGGTAAGGCACCTTCTTTCATCTCTTTTTCTCTTTCTGTTATTGGTTCGTCTTGTTCCTCCAGAGGTTTAAATGGTTCTTTTTCTATAGACATAAATTTGCTTGCCCGCCTAAACTTCTTTAAAATTTGGGCGGGTCGCCTTATATTATAAATTATATTCCTAATTTCTTAGCACTATCTTTTATTTCTTCTCTAAACTTCTCGATTTCTTCTTTGACAATATCGTCTAAATTAGGCATTTTTCCTTCTAAAAATTTGTAAATCTCTTTAAAATTCTCTCCTTTGGCTGCCAATAATCTATCTAACTCGACTTTATTGTTTTCAGGCAGTTCTTTTAAAACCCGCATAATAATATCTTTCTGGACAATATCTCCCCATTTCATCATCAACTCTATTTTCTTCTCTTGGGGTAAATCATCCAAACCTAATTGACTAATTAAATTATCTTTTATTGATTTTGGCATTTTATTTGTCTCCTTTTGACATTAATTTAGTTCTAGCGACTTTATTTTATTTTACCATAAAAATGAATTGTTAACAATGAAGTAATTTAGGTCTTAAGAGCCTAAATTACTAATCATATTTATACTCATCAACGACCAGTCCGTTTTTATCTCTTAAAATAATAGTATCACCGTCATTGTCTAAAATATCTATTGATTTGCCCAGGAAAACTCGCCATTTATCACCCAGAAAATCTACTTCTTTCTCATAATCCTGATAACACTGGCTGTAATTAAACTTTTCGGTTAAGAAACCAGTACACTGGCTATCTAATGTAATTTCCAGATTATCAGAATAATCCGGTATTTCACATCGGCTTAAGCCATTAATAAAATCACGGCAGGTTTTTTTCAAGTGACTATACTCTGATTTGTCTAAATAAGGACAATCTTCGTCCAAAGAAGGGTGATATTGAGATAACTGGTCCAAATAACCAGTACATTTATTTGTCCGGAAGTTTATCCCCTGGGGACTTAAGCCAGCTGAAATAATAATTTCACCTTGATAAGCCAACTTAATATCAGAATTATTACTACCGGAAAAAGGATGACGTGGTCTTTCAACTGCTCGAGGAATAGTTATTGTTTCTCCTTTAGTTTTAATGGTCCATCCAGTAACATTAATCAACTGGTCATCATTATTCCGAAGCACTAAATAGTCTTTTCTAAAATTATCTTCATTAGCGTAGACATTTCTGATTTCCACTTTTTGATAATAAGGAGAAACCCCTATCTGGAAAGTCCGAAAAGCCGGACTGGGGTCAGCATAACCCTCTTCGTTTTTAGCCCGAACAAAAAAAGTATATGTTTTACTTTCTTCTGATAGATTATAGGTTTCCGTATCACTGGAATACTGATTACGCCATCTGGTATCATGGCCAACTAAATAAGTTTCAAAAGATAAATCACTGGTCTCGCCTAAGGGATTGGTTCCGGAATACTTAAAAGTAACTTCGGCTGTTTCCAAAATCTCTCCTGATTCTGGTCCTTGAAGAATTATTGTTTGAGGATACCGACTTGGCTCTGATAGAGTAATATTGTCGCCTTGTTCAAGGCGATTTAATTTCTCATTGTCAATTTGATAAATATAGCGCCAGCCAAAATTATTCCTTTCAAAAATCCGGGGATTAGGAAACCAGCGCCGTTGGCCTAATTCAATTAGATAAACTTCCGGGCCAGAACCTTTTAATAAAGTTCCTTCAGGGTAATCACTGTATTTACTTAAATTATCTCCTTGTGGATAACTATTTAAAAGAGTATCAGAAATAGTTTTAATATTAGTCCATTTGTATCGACAATATTCAAAAGTTTCCGGGTCAGGAATCCAGCGCTTGACGCTGTTTTCCAAAACATAAACTTCTGGACCAGCTCCCTTGATTAAATCTGCTTTAGGCAGA
>Ga0315552_1001623_pt1 | contig 13584 bp, 20 predicted proteins | sample SalMarSW160170MG_2_FD_203102 | JGI IMG/M metagenome (GOLD analysis project Ga0315552, IMG submission 203102) | Salt marsh sediment microbial communities from the Plum Island Ecosystem LTER, Massachusetts, United States - Salt Marsh Sediment SW1601-70 ...
TTCTCTACTATTGCCCTGATTCCTATCTCCGGTTCATTTAGGGCAGCCTCCAAAACATGGCGTCCGACTTTTCCGTACCCACTAATCGCAATCATTGTCATTTCAATCACCTCCTTCCAGTATTGGTAAATCATCAATTCGGTATTGGTTCACCATTTCCATAATTTTAGTTGCTTCTTGTTCTGTAGGTTCAGTTAATGGAAGACGCGGTTTACCTACCGGGAAGCCAACTTGATTTAAAGCGTATTTTACTGGAATCGGGTTGGAAACCAGGAATAGCGCATCTACTAAGGGTAGAAGGTAGCGGTGGATCTCAGCGGCTTTTTCCACTTGACCAGTCAGGAAGCTATTTATCATTGCTTTAATTTGCTTCCCTACCAAGTGTGAGGCAACACTGATTACCCCGTAGCCGCCTAAAGTTAGAATGTGGAAGGTATCATTGTCGTTACCACTCCAGACCTGAAAACCTGGCCTGGCGCCGCTGATAATCTTAGCCACTTGCTTCATGTCACCACTAGCTTCCTTTATGCCAATGATGTTATCTATTTGACTGAGTTTAATGGTTGTATCAGCGACCATGTTAGTTCCGGTTCGGCTGGGTACATTATACAGAATACAAGGCAGGATGGTGCTTTCGGCAATTTTCTTGAAGTGCTCAAAGAGTCCTTTCTGGGTTGGTCTGTTGTAATAAGGCACTACCAAGAGACAGGCATCTACTCCGATTATTTCTGCTCCTTTGGTCGCTCTTGCAGCTTCACGAGTATTATTACTGCCAGTACCGGCAATTACTGCTCCGCGATTACCAACTGCCGATTTCACTTCTTTGTACAGATGAAGTGATTCCTCCCATTCGAGAGTAGCAGACTCACCCGTTGTACCCGTGACAACCACTCCATCGCTTCCTGAGTTTAGCAGGGCTAAAGCCAATTTCTTTGCCTGTTCATAATTAACATTTCCATCTTCATCAAAAGGCGTAACCATTGCTGTTATTAATCTTCCAATCTTTGTCATCTTTCTTGACCTCCTTTCAAGAGTTTATTCAGTTTTCTTAGTGCTAAAATATTCCCTCATAAAATTTACCTCCATATGAGAGTATTATTATTCTAAAATAAATCCAAAAAATGTCAACTAAAATAAAAACCGTGCTTTCAGCACGGAATCATAATCTTGATATTCTATTCACCAGGTGGTGGTAGAGTGATTCCCTCCGGTTCAAAAACCACCTTTCTTTCACCTTCTTCTACCCGGCCAATTTCGACAACCTCATAACCTACTCTTTGTCCTATCTGGATAGTGCGTTCAACTTCTTTGGATGAGACGAAAATGTAGTAACCGACGCCCCAATTTAATGTCGTGAGGCAATCTTCCAGTGTCACGCCGAGTTCCCGCATAAACAAACAAATTGGTGGTACCTCAACCCACGTGTGGACGCGGTAAGTAAAAGGCCTTTTATCGAAAGCGATTTTTGCTACTCCCCCTCCTGTTCCTGGTAAAAAGGCATGAATATCAACCCTCGCTTTAAGTAAAGCTTCGACTAAAGCAACATATGAACGAGTCGGAATTAATGCCTCCTCTCCAAGCGTTCTTTTACTCGGTAGTTTAGTAAGAAATTGCTCGGGGAGAGTAAGAGCACGCTTAATAATAAGCGAGGCTCCGTTCGCATGCCATCCTGAGGAAGTCACTCCAAGGATAACGTCTCCCACCTGAAGTTTCTTCCCTCTTATCAGTCTATTGGGCGGAAAAATTATTCCAGTCACGCATCCGCTTAAGGAAGGAGCACTTTTAACCGGTGATTCAGCTTTTACCAAGTATCGCAGTGCTGGTGATTCGCCCGCCGGCAAAGCCATTCCGACCATTTCGCAAACCTTTAAATAACCGCCTGCCAAATCTTTGCTTCTCTTTTCGTCTTTAAACCAGTCGCTGTCGCCAGCCGCCACTTCGTCAGTATAAACCACAGGCATGGCCCCCTGAGCGATTACGTCATTGACCACCATTAATGCCGCATCAATACCGATACCTTCGTAGTAAGTTCTACCGGTACCAGAAAATTGATACATCCATTCAGCAATCCAGTTTTTATTGCCAAGTCCCTCTTGAGTATTGCAAAAAATTGGCTGACCTTGCAAAACGAAGTTTAGCCATTTATGAATCTGCCACCACTTGCCAGGTCTAAAACGGTAGACGGCTCCATGTGCATGCATTAGGCCCTCATTAATGAACACTCCTCGCCTATTCGGAAAACTCAAAGTCTTTTTCCCCGCCTCAATCATCGCCTGTTTAAAAGGCTCAATCTCTGCATAATTAACTCCAGCTTGAGCATACTCAACTGACATGATTTACCCTCCTCTCCTACTTGATTAGATTTATTAAAATTGAAAGTGTATTTTGGTCTCTGTTATGACTAGTCTTTATTATCTGCTCTGGACGAGTCATCAAGTGATTAGGTACCACTTCTATTCCTTCTTCCGTAGGATAAATGGTCCCAATTAAGTCTCCGTCCTTCACAACTCCAACTATCTTTTCCCTCTGTTTTCCTGGAAATTCAGTAACTGTGAAAATAACCATTGTTAAAGTACCTCCAATGTAAATTCTACCATCCCTCCGGGTAGTATTTCTATTTTAACAGGCTAAATAAGGAAGTCAATTATTTCTTAATCAGCTTGATGCCGAGGCCGGCAATTTGGCCACCACCGAAAATTAAAAGACCAGCCAGTATTGACCAAATAGCCAAATTAAGTAATTTGGGTATAGTATTAACAGGAAGAAGCCCTTTAATTTGTTCTCCGATCATTTGCTGCATCTGAGATTGAATGTCTTCCGGAGTGAGTTCTCCAGTAGTTCCAGCTTGAGTCAGAACTCCTTCTTCTGTCCCCATTTCAAAAAATTCAGGCAATTGGGCTTTGGCAGTAAAGATATTATAGGAAGACATTAATACCCAACCTATTACTGCTATCCCAGCTATTAATAGTAACCAGCCGAAAATTCTTGGAGCAATTTCCATATGTTAAATAAAATTAATTTTCAATTTTTTTATTCGCTTTTTAAGATATTATCTAATTCTTCCAGGGTGTCTTCAGGAATAACCGGTCTTTCACCTTTTGGCGTTCGGCCGGGATAGCGCCAGGCAGAAACAATTTTAACCCCTTTTGGTTTCTTTAATACCACATACATTGTCCAGGCCTCAGTTGGATGCGATTTCGTGCCGGTAATTTGCATAGCAGCTATGGTTCCGGGCGCTATTCCTTCTTCTATTCTATCGGGTTTACGGATAATCCTTAATACTCTCTTTTCAGAAAAGCGGTACTGCCGCATTTTCATTTGCGAATGCTTAGTCCAATAAACTTTTCTTTCTTCTGGCAACTTCAACCTCATTAAACTAAAAAAATTACTTCAATAGTTTAAGTATATTTTTATGCGAAGAAATAACTGAAATTGATTTTGGAATTCTTGAATCTTTTTTTTGTGATTTAGGACAGAAGTAGATGAATTTAACCTTGGCTGCAATGGCCGTTTTGTAATCACTCAAGGCGTCTCCAATATAATAGACCTGAGATTTAGTTAAGTCCATCTTTTCAAGCGTTAAATTTAGACTATCTGGCGATGGCTTTTCTTTCTTATACATTTCACGCCAAACGACATTGTTTTTAATAATTCTCTTTAATGGTTTTAAAACATTGAATACTTTTTTAACAAAAATCTTTTTGGCAGAAGTACAAATCCAAACCTTATATCCTTTTTGGAGTAAATTTTCAATAACCATTAATAGGTTTGGAAAAAGAGTGGCTTGATTTGCGTTTTTCATTGCATATTTTGCTTTAGCATCTACGAATTGCTTCATTAGATATTTTTTATTGCCAGGAAGCATCATTTTAGCAGCTGCTTCGTTTGAAATACTACGTTGATTAAGTAGCATTTTATTCGAAATATAAATATTAAATTTCTTTCCGGCGGCGACCCAAGCTGACTCATGTAATTTTGTAGTTGAGATAATTGTTCCATCTAAATCGTAAATTATACCCTTTATCTCTTTACCAACCCCTAATTTTTTACCGCATTTCTTGCAAAAATGGGCTTCCGACAATACTCCATCATTTTTGGTCCAAACATGCCAAGCTTTATGCATCTTTTTCCCACAGTTATCACAAGTAAATGTTTTATAATCTCTCTTGTTTTTAAGTTTTAATTTGACTTTACATTTATTACAAAAATGAACGGGAATTTTATATCCCCCTTCACTAAGCCAATAATGCCAGGCCTTGTGCATATATTTCTGGCAATGCGCACATCTAAATCCTCTATATTCTGGCTTTTCTTTTATTTTCCAGGCCTGGACAACTCTTAACAGAATTTTCTGAGCCATTCTTTTATTTGATTTCGTAGGTGATAGTGACGGTGACCGTAATTTTATTTTCGCCAGTTTCGATTTGAGGCACAGGCTCTTCTCCACCACCCATAGCTGCCATTTCTTTTAGGGCGTAGTCATAATAGTAGGGCACACTAACTCCTTCGTTGAAATTAACAATTCTTATCAGTTTAATCCCCAGCTGAGAAGCCAATTCTTGGGCTTTGGTTTTGGCTTTTTTGATTGCTTCTTCCCTGGCTTGCTTCTTTAGCTCATCCTGTTTATCAATGGTAAATTGCAAGTCGCCCACTTGATTAGCTCCAGCATCAGTCGCTCCCTGCAAAATTTCTCCTATTTTGGTCATGTCTCTTATTTTAACCTGCAGGGATTGTTGCACTTCATATCCTACCAGTACTCTTCTGCCAGTCGGACAAGGGAAAGTAAGACACTCTGGTTCATACCACTCATATCGAGGGTAAATATTAAAACCAGTAGTTTTTACATCTTTGTCTTCCACGCCCTGACTTTTTACAGAATCAATTACCGCGTTCATCTTTTTAGCGTTTTCACTCATTGCCTCAGCTACAGTTTTTGCCTCATTGACAACCGAAAAAGTGGTTAGAGCTAAATCGGGTTTGGCATAAACTTCTCCTGTATCAGAAACCGTAATGGTATTTTCTGTTTTAGTGAGTCTTATCTGAATATCAATTGCTTCGGAAATAATTAAAGAAATCAAAAAGACACCGAGAATAACCAAAATAAACCCTAATAAGCGCTTGTTTTTTTCTTTGCAAAACTCTTCCATTTTATTAAATCTTTTAATTATTTTCGACCTTTAAAACTTATCGTAAGAAATAATTTCTTCTAAACTCTTTCTTATTTTAGACCTTCCCTTTTCAGCCGGGAAACCAAGAGGCATTAAAACCACTATTTTATACTCTTCGGGAATTTCTAAAACTTTTTTTACTTCTTCTTGAGAGAAAGCGCCAATCCAACAAGTTCCCAGTCCTTCTTCGGTGGCTTGTAAGGTCATGTGGTCTACGGCAATTGCCAAATTGGCAACATAATTAGGAATTCCGGAAGGTAACACATCTTCAGGATTTAGACCGACGGCAGTAATTATTAGTGGAGCTTCGGCAATAAAACTTTGACCAACAGCTTCGGCCACTTCTTTTCGTTTCTTAGCATCTTTTACCACTATAAATTTCCGTTCCTGGGTATTGTGAGCCGAAGGAGCTAACCTGGCAGCTTCCAGTATTTTTCTTAATTTTTCTTCTGGCACCGGCTCTGCTTTATAGCTCCGGCAACTATATCTATTTTTAATTGCTTCAGAAACGTTCATAGTTCTTTGACAGTTTTAATATCGTGCTTGGCGATTAAATCACCTTCCTTAAAAAAGAAATCGCCCATTAATTTTTTGCCTGCCAGGACTTTTGGCAACCAAATACTGTCATCGGGCCACATTTCATTAAAAGGAATTTCTGATTCTTTAAACCATCTCGGAGCCATCTCTTCGGTTTCCACCGGCTCTCCCTGCCAATCTTTGACAAAGAAAATATGAACCTGCCAATTTTTCTTATCTTCTTCGAATAAATAAGGATAATAAAAATTAAAAACAGCCACTTTTTCCATTTCTTTAGGTTTTACTCCCAATTCTTCCTCTGTTTCCCGAATTGCTGCGTCTTCAATCGTTTTATCTCCTTGCTCGGGATTAAACTTACCGCCAACCCCATTCCATCTGTTAACTCCAAATCCCCGCTTTTTCATGGCTAAAAGCAGCTCTTTTTCTCTACCGTTTTCCCTGATTAATAAACATAAAGTTGATTGTTTCATAATGATATTTTATCATAATATTTTTGTTCAGAAAAACAAGAAGCGCGACTCTGGAGTGTTGGAGTTAGAATCGCGCTTGTAGGGGTAAAGCTAATTCCTTAGCTTTGGCTAATTCCTCAGCCTTGGCTAATTCCTTAGCTTTTTTGGTGGCGTTGAGAAGCGCCCAGCGCCGATGATTAGCTAAAGATATTTGATCTCTAGCTTCCATTCGACGTGTATCCATCATCGCTGCCTCTTCTCTCACCCACGGTTCACAGGGCTTACTGTTTGTATCCCTTACTATTATATAGTAAGAAGTAAAAGGATACGATTCAACAATTATCCTTTCGGGATTTTTTTGGTCTTGAAAAACTTTCATTTCGCACCGTCCTTTCTTTTTTTTGTTGAAACTAAGGCAGGATGCCTTAAACTATACCTAAATTATACCATAAACTTTTCTAAAATGTCAATACTTTCTTTCAAAAATTCTTTGAAAGATTTTGGCAAAATCTATTCTATCAAAGATTACTTCGCCAATTATGGCAAAAGGAATAGCTATTAAAATAACAATGCCAATTACTTTTAAAGTTATCGGTTGGTCGGTCGCCAGCTTAATGGCCAAAATATCTTCAGCAATACCAATCAATATCCCAAAAATCAAAAGCTCAAAGATTACTTCAATTTTTTTCCATTTATTTTTATTTTTCATTTTTTGGTTTTAATTAAAAACAGCTTCTTTTTTATTCTGAAATAATAATGTAGAAAATATCATCCTCGTCGTATAGATTTAATCCTTCTTCGTTCGGGCCGTAAGAACCGACCACTACTGCCTGTTTTTCTTCTGGCGTTCCGGCGTTCATCGTATAATCTGTGTCAAAAAAATATTCATGACCCCAGGGGTCTAAAGGAATTTCTGAAATATAAGGGCCGTCCCAACTAGGATAAGGATCATCTAGGTCGTCCTGAGTTAAACCGCCAAAACCATCACTTAGCTTATGAAAACAACCATCATCGCACAGTTCGTTATTGTCACAATCTTCTGGAGGGTCTGTACATAAAACATTGATTGACTGGTGGCCTGGCCATTCCTCGGTATCGTTTTCTAATAAAAATATGGCATTATAAATTCTTCTGCTTTCCATTTGGGCTTTAGCTATCCTGGCTTTTCCCCTGGAACCGCTAACGTTTATCAAAACAATGGATGCCAAAATCCCAATGACAGCAATTACTACTAAAACTTCAATTAAAGTAAATCCCAATAAAAGTTTTTTATTATGTTTCCTTTTGATATTCAAAATAGGAATAAATTAAAGTATAAACCGTAACTAAAATCACAGGGATAATCACAAAGAAAATCGCCTGTTTGGGGAAGAGAATTCCCAAAAAGGCGACTATCCCGGCGGCCTTAAATAACTTGCTGCCAATTTTGTGGGTTTTATCCCAAACCGTTTCACTGCTTAAGGTCCAGGGAGTTCTGATGCCAATAAACCAGTTTCTTTTAGCGTTTTCTATCAAGACTCCGCAGTAATAAAACAGTATTCCCATGGCAGGTGTCATAAGCTGACTCATATTAAACCTTAACCCGATATTCCAAAAAACCGTTAAAAGATAAACATAAAACAAAAATAATATCAGCAGTACTATAAATCCGTCGAAATATTTCCTGAATTTCTTGATATTTTCTTTCAGAGGGTCTATTTTTGGGACTAACATAAAGAGCAAAAAGAAACCTACTGACATTAACGGCATCAAAAATAAACCCCAACCTTTTGACATGTAATCGTCTACTTTGCCTTGAGCATTCCAGTGTGAAGCTACTTTTTCTGGCATTTGGGGATAAAAATACCCGCCTATAATAAAGGAAATTAGAATAATTCCCAAAATAATTATATTAGCTTTTTTCATTTTATATTATTCTACCAAAAAATCGCCTTCCCAGCGAGCTAATTAAATATTCCTTGCTTTTATTATTTCAACAATACCATTTTTTGTACGTTCGTTTCTTTCTATGCGAAGTTGATTTTCTTTTAAGATTTCGTTTAATCCACCTTGCTCAAGATAATCTTTAAAATATTCATAATGATTTGTTCCGGCAAAATATTCCACAGTTTTAATTAACCAAGAAGAAGGGCCTTTAGGAAGCGGAACCTGAAAATCAATAAAAATTAAATTCCCTCCTTTCTTTACCGCTCTTTTCATCTCAGAAATTATTTCATTTCTCGCTTGGCGTTCTTTTTCGTGAAGGCCAAAAGAAACAGAAGCACAATCAAAGAAATTATCTTTAAAAGGTAAGTTCTTGGCGTCAGCGACTTGAAAGGAAACATTATCCAGGCGAGCGTTAGCGTAGCCTGAAGATGAATAAAGTTCATCGACCAATCCCAGCTTTTTCTTATTCTTTTCAGCTACTTCAATCATATCGGGATTTAAATCTATTCCGTAAGCAATGGCGCCCGTTTTAGCATAATGGAATGCTTGGTCTCCTGTTCCGCAACAAACATCCAATACCCTATCCCCTGCTTTAATATCAGCGAACTTGACTATAAAAATTCTAAGGCCCTTTAATAAAGGGTCTATTACGTTAGAATAATTTAAAAACCGCATTTTGATTATTTCTTTTTCTTCCTTTTTGGCTTAATTCCTCTCTTCTTTAACTTTCTGTAAAATCTTTTTTCATTTTGCCACCCCTTACCCATTTTTTTTATTTCTTATTTATTATATTTATGACCTTTTGATTTATTCTAACAAAAAATTGCCCTTTGGGCGACTATTGTTGCTGGGACGAATTGGACTTATAATGAAGAAATACCCTCGCTTTGAGGAGAAAGGTCGAAGTAACCTCTTTTAAATAAAAACAAAATATGTCTGAGCTTTTAATTCTTCTTACTGCTTCGGGAATCAAAATAATTGTTGTTTTAATAGGGATCGATGTAATTTTAGGAGTGATTGGCGCATTTTTGAAAAAAGAATTTGTCTTGGGAAAGCTGGCTGGTTTTATGAAAAAAAGTGTCTTATCATATGTTCTTGGTTTCGTTGTTTTAGTAATGGTCGGTCAGGCCCTGCCCTCTTTGGGAATTGTTGTAAAGATTGCTTATTGGTTGATTGTGCTTGCCTTAATTGGCTCAATTCTGAATAATCTTGGAAAAATGGGAGTCCCAATACCAAAAATGCTGAAGAAGTAGTAACCCGTTTATTTGGTGAAAAAGAGGCGCCGATAATCGGCGCCTCTTTTTCTTTTTTTTATGTTTGTCCGTCTTAATAAAAAATCGCCATTTCGGCGAAAAACAAAGGGGGGGGACGAAAGAGCTTGGGATGAGGATTGCACCATCCTTGAGAGAAGGCAGTTCAGCCCTTTCGCCCCCTTAGGTTTAGGTACTAGGATGGAACTAACCCCTTAGCACCCTCTCGGCAGTTAGACACCCTAGGCTTTGATGAGTTTCCCTTTTGGAATGCTGTTTGTTGGTCCCGTCATTGATCCCGTAGAGAGTATGTTCCGCTCTTTGATTTATTACTTTCCTATACGAATCCTCCTCTTGTCTTAGACATCTTTCTAACAGAAAGACGGGGTGCTTTATTAAATTATATTTAATCTCGACGAGTTGTCAATAAGAAATCGTGGTTCCTTTGAATTTTTGGCCGTTCAAAATCTTTTTTAAATTATCCAATTTTTCCCCGTCAGCTACAATAACTTTAATCTTTTCTTTACTGGCCAGTTTGGCTGCCACAGGATCAACCGGAAAGTGAGAACCGGGCGACCGCTTGGCTGGAACAAGTTTTAAGTAATTCTTCCAAGAGATATTCTTAATCGGTTTTGCTTTTTTATACTTCTCAAAATCGGCAGTATAAACATAATCTGGCTTGCCCAACATAATTACCTGGCCAATATCAAAATCAGCGGCAATCTGCACTGCCACATAATCTGTAGACCAACCGGGTACCCAGCCAGCACCGATAATAACAGAGTATCTGTTGAAATTTTTCAGTTTAAAACGTTTGTCAAAAACCACCGGCGTACTTTCTTTTCTGAATATCGTTCTTAAAAAATGAGCATTCAATCTGGTAGAATGAATTCCTATCCAGTCTTTATCTTCGTTTGTAACTCTGGCTATTTTAGCTGCAGTTTTTTGATATTTCCGGGTTGTATACCCTCCGCCACAGACAATAACAAATTTCCTCTTTCTTTTAATTTCCTTCTTGATGAAGGAATAGAAATTCTTAATATACCTGACATTAATTTTTTCTGGAAAAGCAACTGAACCTCCTAAAGCTATAACAAATTTCTTTGCTTGATTGTTTTTCATGTGTTTAATTTTTGATAATTATACTTATCTAAAAACGGCTCTATGTCTGAGTATTTCTTGCCAGCTAAAAATCCGCCGGCAACAAATTCCTCCTGAGTCACGTCGGCTAAGCAAAAATTGGGCATTACAAAATTATTCTTTTCTTCAACTGAATTAAATTCAAAATCTACCAGAGCCAATCCTTCCAAATCATCTAAGAAAACATCTATTTCTGCTGTAAAACTATCTACAGGATAGTAGTAGCGAATCTTCCTTGATTTTTTGCCAGAAAGGGCAGATAATTCTGTAAATTCTTTTTCTGACAGAGAAATGGTTTGTTCATTTTGTTCTGAAGAATCGCCATTTGTTGTTGGCGATTTTTTAGTCATTTCAAATACACTGCCTCTCTTGCGAATTCTTAAAGTTGGGTGAGGAACTGTTTTGGGAATATAAATATCTAAAATCTCAACGGATTTGCATTTCTCCAAACCCTCTGGTTTTTCTTTTAACAAAAATGTTCTTTCTAATTCTAATTCCATAATGAGCTTGAATATTGATTAAAGGTGATAAACGACATCTTTTCTCTCAACAACAATTTTCCAGCCAGCGCGTTTGGCATATTGATAAAGTTTTTGATTAGGATTAAAGCAAATCGGTTTTTCCACCATTTTTAAAAAAGTAATGTCGCTTTCCGTATCCCCCACTCCTACTGAGCCCTTTAGTGTTAATTTCTCCTTTTCAATAGCCCGTTTTAGAATTTCAGCTTTATCACTAATAAGTTCCATGTGAAGTATCTTGCCTGTAAATCTTTTTTGTCTGTCAATTTCATAGAGCTTGCCATATATCTTATTAAACCCCATTTTTTTACAAAACTCTTTAACAACTTTTTGGGGCGAGTGAGAAATTGCTAAAAGATAATAATTTTTCTTTTTCAAATTTTTTACAATGTTTCGAGTGTAGGGATAAATTCGGTTTTTATGAAAAGCAACAACTTTTTTAGCAACTTTTGAAAATTCGTTATACCGAACGCCTTTGATATTTTGCCGAAATACCTTAATGACCGCCTCAATATATTCTTCGTAGGAGCCTTTTCTGTCTAACCAATTTTCAGCGGCCTTGGTATACAATTTTCTCACTCTGGAAGGAAAAATGCCTTCCTGAATAAGCGCATCGGTTAATTCTATAAGTAAGCTGGATCGAAAAATTGTTCCGTCAATATCAAAAATCGCCACTTTTTTCATATATCCTAAATTTTAAGATCTGTAAATATGTTTTTTCCAAACTTTTATTCCTTTCCTTAATTTTATTAATTTCTTCTTCTAATTGCTTCTCTGTCATTTTGGCCTAAATTTTGGTTATTTTTGATTTGGCTTTTCTAATTTCAGAAGGTTTTTCTAATAGCTTCCCTTTGTGTAATTTAACCAAAAGAGGGACGACGCCACAGTCCTTACACTTACCCCAGCCGCACTTTCCGCTGTGTTCTTTCGACAACATCTGGCAGAGCTTAATTTCCCTGTCAAAAACCTCCTTTTTTATTATATTTTTCTTTAAGCCCGTTTTACAGGTCAATTTTTTCTTTTTCATATACTCTATCTTACCAAAAAATCGCCCCACCGGCGACTTTTTGGAGTAAAATTTATTTAGTCGGATCAACTACTCTGCCGAAAAAGAGGATATTTCCCGTTTCTTTTTCCTGAATTATGAATATAAACGGATGATCTGCCTTAAAAACATTACTTGGCATAACCGCCGTAAGTTTCATGCCTACCGCAGTTGCTGCCGCTGCCTCCGTCCCTTCCTCGTCAACCTTAACGTACGCCTGATGGATAACAAAATCAATATACAAATCTTTTACGCCTGTCATTCCGGAAAAATCAGCATTTTGGGAAAAGGCCGTCGGCATCCCTAAAGCACTCAGCGTTTCTTTCATGAAATATTTTGTATCAAACTCAAATTTAGGAATAGATATTGAGTCCAGTTCCGTTTCTTTCATCTGCGATTTGTATTCATTAAGTTTTTCGGCTGTCAGGACCGGCTCTATGACGTCAAGATTTTCAGACGGCAAGAGTAATAACATTGAAATTTTATCCCCTTTATACGGCAATTCCAGAATTTGCAGGTCTCCGGTATCAGCATAGTTGAATTTCACCTTATCCTTATCGGGATTCATATTCATCATTTCAGTTTTAACGATATTGTCATTGGTTATTTTGAAGTCGCCTTCATAAGTATCGGCCTTGTCAAATTGCCATTCCCAGATTCCCTTAAAATAAATCGCATTGGTTAAAACAAGCCGGGTCATCGCATCAAGAAATCCTGCAGGAATCAAGTCTTTAATCTTATTGTTGGTTTGTTCCTCAATGAAGCTGTTGATGGTCTGTCTTGAATTTTCAGTTTCTTCGATAAAATCCACATTGGTCGCCTTACCTCCGTAATATTTCTCAACCCTCGCCGTATAATCCTCAAGCAAAGGATAGTCTTGCTGGACCCATAAAGCGTTGCCGGTTCTCAATTCATAATCATCTGCACCTTCGTTGATGTTATTGTATATTTTGGCGAAATTAGGCCTCAAAATATTGCTTTCCGGGAAATGGAAAACGGACTTCATCTCATTGGCTGTCTGTCCTTTAGCGCCTTCGTAAGTCATGGCCAGCGCAGCAGAAATACTGTAGGGAGAGTAAAAAATATTCCCGTTTTCAGATTTATCTAATTCGGAATATAAATCAAAAGCAAATTCATTGTTTGCCTCAACTACATCCTGCACACCTTGCGGGGTTGAGCCAATCTCCTCTGCCGGGGGCGGCTGGGTTGGCTCATACGGGTAAAGAAACATTACTCCGGCAATGGCTGTGCCAGCTAACAAAACAATTATCAGCCCGATTAATAAAGTTTTTTTGTTCATAGTTTTTTAATTTTAGTTATCATCTATATCTATTCTACCAAAAAACCGCCTCTTGGGCGACCCTTAGCTCTGGGCTAAATTCCTGCGGTGTTGGTTATTTCCCAAGCCATTTCTCTTTTTGAAGACCTGACTGACGTATAATACCTTTCAATGTTCGGGGTTTAATAGTTCTCGAGCCATGAAAAGGAACGCAAACTTGACGGAATGTACCGCCATAATGACCGACATAGTAGTAATGGCTGCCCTTTGTG
>Ga0315552_1001624_pt1 | contig 13581 bp, 10 predicted proteins | sample SalMarSW160170MG_2_FD_203102 | JGI IMG/M metagenome (GOLD analysis project Ga0315552, IMG submission 203102) | Salt marsh sediment microbial communities from the Plum Island Ecosystem LTER, Massachusetts, United States - Salt Marsh Sediment SW1601-70 ...
CACCCCGAAGATGCCAGCTTTAGCCCCGGCTTCAATAGCCATATTAGCCATGGTAAATCGACCGTCTATGGATAGGGCATCTATGGCTTCGCCGGCAAACTCCATTGTCGAATAAAGAGCGCCATCAACTCCAATATCGCCGATAGTATAGAGGATCAGGTCTTTACCGCTGACCCATTTCCCCGGGCTGCCGTGGTAAATCAGCTTAATGGTGGGGGGTACCTTCATCCAGATGTCGCCGGTGGCCATGGCGGCGGCAATATCGGTTGAGCCCATGCCGGTAGCAAAGGCACCTAAAGCACCATAGGTGCAGGTATGGGAATCAGCCCCGATAGCTACATCCCCGGGCAGCACCAAACCTTGTTCAGGCAGAAGCACATGCTCAATGCCCATCTGACCCACTTCAAAGTATATTACCCCTTGCTCACGGGCAAACTCCCGCATTAGCTTGGCCTGCTCGGCGGAAGCAATGTCCTTATTGGGCACGAAGTGGTCTGGCACCATTACCACCTTTTGGGGGTCAAATACCCGTTTTACCCTCAGGCGCCGAAACTCTTTTATGGCAATGGGGGCGGTAATGTCATTAGCCATAACCAGGTCTACCCTGACATTGATGAAATCTCCAGGCCTTACCCTCTTCTTATCGGCGTGGGCTGCCAGTATCTTCTCGGTTAGGGTCAATATAGTTTCCTTTCCCTGCAAATAGTCGGGAAATCGGGCTTAGAATATGCTTTTATCGAATAGGACGAGGGAGATGGTTAAGGAATTACCCGGCCGCTTTTCTAACTGCCAGTAATCGGTTCAGGGCATTCATATAAGCTTTGGCACTGGCGACGATAATGTCAGTATCGGCACCACGCCCGGTATAGGTTATGCCCTCGCTCTCTATCCTTATCAGCACCTCACCGATGGCATCAATACCCTCGGTTACCGATTTAACCGTAAATTCGGTAAGCTCATTAGGCACGTCCACTATTCTATTGATAGCCTTATATACGGCATCAACCGGACCGGTGCCCAAAGCGGCATCAGCCAGAGCCTCACCCTCAGGACCGATAAGCCTGACGGCGGCGGTGGGAATACCCCTATCACCACATGATATCTGGACACGGTCAAGATGATAAGCTTCAGAGACGGTGCGTTGCTCCTCGGCAATAAGGGACTCAATGTCTCTATCGGTGATTCCCTTCTTTTTATCCGCCAGCTCTTTAAAGGCACTAAAGGCTCGGTCAAGGTCAGCCTCGCTCAGGCTATAGCCCAATTCTGCCAGGCGCTCTTTGAAGGCATGCCGCCCGCTGAGCTTGCCCAGCACCAGGCTTGAAGCCGGTATGCCTACCGTTTTAGGTTTCATTATTTCATAGGTTATCGGCACCTTGATTACGCCGTCCTGATGAATTCCCGATTCGTGGCGGAATGCGTTAGCCCCGACGATTGCCTTATTGGGCTGGACGACAAAGCCGGTCAGCTCGCTTACCAGTCGGCTGGCTTTATATATCTGGTTGGTATTGACATTGGTGGTCAGGTTGAAAAAGTCCTTGCGGGTGTTGATAGCCATGACAATTTCCTCAAGGGAGGCGTTGCCCGCCCTTTCCCCGATACCATTGATGGTGCATTCCACCTGTCTGGCTCCCCGCCTCACCGCCTCCAGGCTATTGGCTACCGCCAGCCCCAAGTCATCGTGGCAGTGAACGCTAACTATAGCCTTGTTGATATTGGGCACTTGCTTAAGGATTCCCTCAATGAGATTGCCAAACTCATCAGGGATGGCATAGCCCACAGTATCAGGGATATTCACCGTGGTGGCGCCAGCGTCAATAACCGCTTCCAGGATTTGATAGATATACTTGGGCTCACTTCGGCTGGCGTCCATCGGCGAAAACTCTATGTCATCGGTGTATTTCTTGGCTCTAGCCACCATTTCCCCGGCAGTATGCAGCACTTCTTCGCGGCTCTTCTTCAGTTGATAACCGAGGTGTATATCCGAAGAGGAGAGAAACACATGTATTCGGGGGTGTTTTGCTTCCCTGACTGCCTCCCAGGCACGGTCTATATCTTCAGGCACAGCCCGGGCTAGAGCGCAGATTATGGGGGTATGAACCTCCTTGGCAATGAGCCTAACTGCCTCAAAATCACCCGGAGAGCTGATGGGAAAGCCAGCTTCAATAACATCAACGTTAAGCCTTTCCAGTTGCTTGGCTATCTCCAGCTTCTCCTGGGCATTTAATGTACCCCCCGCCGCCTGTTCCCCGTCCCGTAATGTGGTATCAAAGATTATTACTTTGTCCATTAGAAATTACCTTTATTATTTCTTCTTAAGCCAGGGCATCATTTCTCTCAGTTCTTTGCCCACCAGCTCTATGGGGTGCTCGGCGTCCATGCTCTTTAGGGCATTATACACCGGGCGTCCAGCCTGGTTTTCCAGAATCCACTCTTTGGCAAAAGTGCCATCCTGAATTTCAGCCAGGATTTCCATCATCTCCTCTTTGACCATTTCATCAATTACCCGTGGTCCCCGGGTATAATCGCCATACTCGGCGGTATCACTGACTGAGTAACGCATATAGCTCAAGCCACCCTGATAGATGAGGTCAATAATAAGCTTAAGCTCGTGGCAGACTTCAAAGTAGGCTATCTCCGGCTGATAGCCAGCCTCAACCAGTGTCTCAAAGCCAGCCTTTATCAGGGCTGAAACCCCACCACAGAGCACTGTTTGTTCACCAAAGAGGTCGGTCTCGGTCTCTTCAGCGAAGGTGGTTTCAATGACGCCGGCCCGGCTGCAGCCGATGCCCTTGGCGTAGGCAAGGGCGAGAGCCATTGCCTTGCCTGAGGCATCCTGATGAACAGCCACTATCGCTGGAGGCCCTATGCCTTCAGTGTAAAGTTGCCTCAGCATATGCCCGGGGCATTTAGGAGCTATCATGGTGACATCAATGCCAGGCGGTGGAATAATCTGCCCATAGTGGATATTAAAGCCGTGAGCAAACATCAGCATATTGCCCGGGACTAATCCCTTTTCAATTGACCCGTAATAGATGTCTCGGTGCAGGTTATCTGGAGCCAGCATTACCAGTAAATCCGCTTCCTTAGCCACTTCAACTGCGGTCGTCACCCTGAAGCCAGCCCCCTTGGCATCCTTCCAGCCCTGGCTTCCCTTAGCCTCAGCCACTATTACCTGGCAGCCGCTATCCCTGAGGTTCTGAGCGTGGGCATGTCCCTGACTTCCATAGCCGACAATGCCCACCACCTTCTTCTTGAGCAGGGCTAGGTTGGCATCGCTATCATAGTATATTTTAGCCATAGTCTGTCTCCTTTACGATGTTTTCTTCCCTTTAGCCCGAGCCTTGGGCGACTTTTTCTCTATCGGGGGCGAGCCTGAAATACCCCGAGCCATAGCTATACGCCCGGTCCTGGTTATTTCCTTGATACCAAATCCACGAAGCAACTTAAGCAAGGAATTGACTTTATCCTCGTCGCCGGTAACCTCAATGGTTACTGAATCAGAGGCGACATCTACTATATTTGCCCGAAAAATATCCACAATCTCAATAATCTCACTTCGGGTAGAGGAGGTGGCTTTTACCTTAATCAATGCCAGTTCCCGGGCAATCATGTCGTCTCCGGTGATATCAGAGACCTTGACTACATCCACTACCTTATCCAGTTGTTTCCTAACCTGTTCCACCATAGTGGTTGCCCCATCAACGACAAGGGTCATGCGCGACAAGTGGGGCACTTCGCTATGTCCCACAGCAATGCTTTCAATATTGAAGCCTCGCCTTCGGAAGAGGCTTGCCATCCGGTTAAGCACCCCGGGCTTATCCTCTACCAGGGCGATTATAGTGTGCTTGGTCATGATGTCACCTCTTTTCTAGGCTCAGATATTGCTCACCGGAAGCTTTGCTGAATCCTTTACCGCTTTGGTTTCCTCTTTGGGTCCTTCAAGAACTTCGGCTAAAGCCGCCCCCGGCGGCACCATAGGATAAACATTCTCCTCTGGTTCTATCTTGAAATCTATCAGGAACGGACCTGGCTCCTCCATAGCCTTTTGGATAGCCGGCACCACCTCTTCCTTATGTTCAACCCTTAACCCGGGAAAGCCGTAGGCCTCAGCAATCTTGACAAAGTCCGGGCCAGATAGTGGTGTGGCAACATAGCGCTTTCCGTAGAACATCTCCTGCCACTGCCTCACCATTCCCAAAAAGCTGTTATCCATAATGGCTATCTTTATTGCCACCTTCTCTTGAACCATGGTGGCTAATTCCTGAATCGTCATCTGAAAACCGCCATCGCCAGCTATACACCAGACAGTCTCATCGGGGCATCCAATCTTGGCTCCCAGAGCCGCTGGTAGCTCAAAGCCCATCGTCCCCAACCCGCCTGATGAAATAAAGGTGTTGGGCTTATTATACCAGTAGTGTTGAGCTGCCCACATCTGGTTCTGCCCCACGCCGGTAACGATAATCGCCTCACCTTTGGTTACCTCGTATATTTTACGGATGACATACTGGGGCAGGATTCCATCGCTGTCCCTGATAATTAGTGACGGGTGCTCCTTTCGCCAATCATCAAGCTGCTTAATCCAATCAATACGTTTGGCGGAGAGAGTTAGTTTATTTAATTCCTGGAGGACGGCTTTCACATCACCAACAATGGGCACGTCCACGCGCACGTTTTTGCCTATCTCTGCCGGGTCGATATCAATATGGATGATATGGGCATGAGGGGCGAAGGCACTTACCTTAGCCGTAGCTCTATCATCAAACCTCATCCCGATAGCAATGATAAGGTCGGCAGCATCAACCGCCAGGTTGGCATAAGCCATGCCATGCATCCCTATCATCCCATAACTCAGAGCGTGGGACTCGGGGAAGCAGCTGATGCCCAATAGCGTAGTAACCACTGGTACTTGTGCTTTCTCAACCAGCTCTTTTAGTTCGGCGTAGGCTCCAGAGATGATTATCCCCCTGCCGGCGATAATAAGCGGTCGCTGAGCTTCATTTATCAGCTTAGCTGCCTTCTTAATCTGTGCCGGGTGCCCCTGAAGGGTTGGCTTATAACTGGGCAAATCAACCCGGCTCGGGTAGTGGAATTCCGCCTGCTCTATTTGAACATCTCTCGGCAGGTCAATGAGTACCGGGCCCGGTCTCCCCGTCCTGGCTAGATAAAAAGCCTCTTTAACTGTCTTGGGCACTGAAGCAGCATCCATCACCAGGTAGTTGTGCTTGGTAATAGGCAGGGTGATACCGGTAATATCTACCTCCTGGAAGGCGTCTTTGCCAATAAATGGTCTGGCAACCTGACCGGTTATAGCCACTACCGGCACTGAATCAAGGTGGGCATTGGCGATACCGGTTACCAGATTGGTGGCGCCGGGACCAGAGGTCGCCATACATACCCCCACTTTCCCGATGGCTCTGGCATAGCCATCGGCGGCGTGGGCAGCTCCCTGCTCATGGCGCACCAGAATATGGCGAAGTTGAGGATATTGAGGTAGGGTATCATATAGCGGTAGAAGAGCTCCGCCCAGGATACCAAAAATAACCTCCACTCCTTCCCTTACCAGGCTTTCACACATCATTTGAGCTCCGGTCATCTTCATAATAGCTCCTTTATTCGCTGAACACTGCTCCGGTGCTGGCTGAGCCTACCTTCTCGGCATAGCGCCTGAGATAGCCTGTTTTTATTTTAGGCTCAAACTCAGCTAGCTGTGCCAGACGCTTGGATATCTCCTTATCATCGAGTTCCACATCAAGCTTGTGATTTGGAATATCAATCTTTATTATATCTCCATTTCTTAGGGCAGCGATAGGTCCTTTACTGGCTGCCTCAGGGGAGACATGCCCGATAGCTGCCCCGCGGGTGGCTCCAGAAAAACGCCCGTCGGTTATAAGGGCTACCTCTTTATCCATACCCATGCCGCTGAGCAGGGCGGTGGGGGTGAGCATTTCCCTCATCCCCGGCCCCCCTTTGGGTCCCTCATAACGAATGACCACTATTTCACCTGGCTTTATTTTCTTGCTCATTATCGCCTGGGTAGCCTCTTCTTCAGAGTCAAAGACCCTGGCGGCCCCCCGGTGAGCCATCATTTCTGGGGCTACGGCTGACCTTTTCACCACGGCGCCTTCTGGTGCCAGATTGCCAAAGAGGATAGCCAGACCTCCGGTAGGGGAATGAGCCTGGGCAATGGGTCGGATAACCTCTTTGTCCCTATTCTGGCTGTCGGCGATAACCTCAGCCACCGATTTTCCCGATACTGTTTTTGCCTTTAAGTTCAATAGCTCCTTTAATTCTTTCATCACGGCAGCGATGCCACCGGCACGGTCTAAGTCCTCAAGATGGTAATCGCCGGCTGGTCTCATCCTGGATAGGTGAGGGGTGCGCTGGCTTATCTGGTTTACCGTTGTCAGCGGAAAATCGACCCCAGCCTCATGGGCTATGGCTATAAGGTGCAGAACTGAATTGGTGCTGCCGCCTAATGCCATATCAACGATAAAAGCATTATAAATAGCATCCTTATTTACAATGTCTCTGGGGCGAATATTATCAGCCAGAAGCTCCATGACCTGCTGTCCCGCTTTTCTAGCTAGCTGAAGCCGCCGGCCGTCAACCGCCGGGATAGTGCCATTGCCGGCCAGCCCCATTCCCAGGGCTTCGGTCAGGCAATTCATGGTGTTGGCGGTGAACATCCCGGAGCAACTGCCGCAGCCGGGGCAGGCAAGCTCTTCCAGCTCCTCCAATTCTTCCGGCTTCATTTTGCCGGCGGCTACCTTGCCCACTGCTTCAAATATAGTGTTAACGTCGACCCTTTCCTCTTTACCGTCTTTTTCCCGGCGCCCGGCAAGCATAGGGCCACCGCTGACGAAGATAGCCGGCAGGTTCAATCTCACCGCCGCCATCAGCATGCCGGGGATTATTTTGTCGCAGTTAGGAATGAAAACCAGGGCGTCAAAGGCATGAGCTTCAGCCATTATCTCCGCTGAGTCGGCAATTAGTTCCCGGCTGGGGAGGCTATATTTCATGCCCGGGTGGTTCATAGCAATGCCGTCGCATACGGCGATAGTATTAACCTCAAAGGGGACGCCCCCACCACTCCATACCCCAGCCTTTACCGCCTCAGCAATTTGTGGCAAATGTATATGACCGGGGACAATCTCGCTAAAGCTATTGATGACCCCGATGAGGGGCTTATCAATGTCAGCCCGGCTCCAGCCCACGGCGTGCAATAAAGCCCGGTGGGGGGCACGCTCTATACCTCGTTTAACGGTATCGCTTTTCATATATTCTCTTTCTCCGTCCCATTTTTTCTTCTATAAAAAAGGCCGTCCCGTGGGGACGGCCCCTAATCCCGTGGAGACGACCCACCGGTCGGATTATGTATATGTAACCAGTACCAAAATAATGTAGCTACTAATCATCGTGCTGATAAGGTAGCACAGTTTCTATACTATTGTCAAGGTTAGCCTTCCATAGCCTTTATCTTATCTATTCGGCGCTGGTGTCTTCCGCCTTCAAACTCACCGGTGAGAAAGGCATTGACTATTTCAGCTACCGGCTCCTGCACCTGTTCCTTCCCTGCCCCCAGACACAGTATGTTGGCATCCTGGTGCTGGCGGGTTCGCCGGGCGTTGAAGGCGGTGTAGCAAAGGGCGGCTCTTATCCCCTTGACCTTGTTGGCAGCAATGCTCATGCCGATGCCGTTGTTGCATATCAAGATACCTCGCTCAAAATCGCCTCTGGCTACTGCTTCAGCTACCTTTTTAGCAAAATCGGGGTAGTCTACCGAGTCGGTGGTATAACAGCCAAAGTCCTCATAACTATGTCCGCTATCAGTGAGCAACTTTATGATAGTTTGCTTAAGCTCCACCCCCCAATGGTCGCAGCCAATGGCAATACGCATCGCTTAGCCTCCCTCTTTAAAGACAATGTTGGGGCATACCTGCTTTAGTTTTTCTTGTGATATAGCGCCTTCCCGCAAAATGACGGGGGTCTCCCCGGTCAAATCAACGATAGTGGATTCCTTGCCGCCGGGGCATCTGCCGCCATCAATAATCAGGTCTATCTTACCACCCAGTTGAGCACGGACATCGTCGGCGGTTAGCGGACTCGGCTTGCCGCTTAAGTTGGCGCTGGTGCCGACAATAGGAGCACCCACGCCTTGAGCCAGAGCAAGGGGGATGGGGTGGTCTGGAATTCGGATGGCAATTGTTTTACCCCTACCGCTGACAATATCGGGGACAGATTCAGACTTAAATAGCACGATGGTCAGGGCACCGGGTAAAAATTTGTCGGCTAAGAGCCAGGCGACCTGGGGCACTGACTGGGCAACCTCGCCTATCTGAGATTTATCGCTTAGCAGTAAGGGGAGCGCCATACTGCGTGGTCGCTTCTTCACCTGATAGACCCGCTCCACAGCACGGCCAATGCTGATGCCGGCGCCCAGCCCGTAGACGGTGTCGGTGGGGAAGGCAACTATACCCCCCTGTTTAAGGATAGTAATAGCCTGCTCAATCTGCTGTTGGATGGATGAAAGTAGTTTATTGCCCATCGCCCCTTCTTGACGACAGTATAGCACAGTGTTATGCCAGACCCAAAAACCGGGGGTTACGGTGGGGAATACAAGGGCAATATTTGTGCGGTGGACGAAGTGGTTAGCCAGTCAAAAACCTAGAAGAGGTCTTCCAGCTCCCGATTGCCTTCGGGTATCTGACCGTATTGAGCCATGTATATGTTAGATATGTCATAATTAATATATGGCGTTATTTTTACGACATATAAATTTTACTATATATCAGCTCCACTGTCAAGGGGGTCTAACCCCGAAAATAAAAAAAGTCTGTTAAAGACAAGAGGTACCCACTTGAACAAAAGCCAGCACAGTGGTAATCTGTATGCTATAAAATGGCTAAAGAGAAGTCGAAACAAACCAAGAGTAAGAGTCGCCGGGTGGCAACCAGTGGCGATATTGAGGTCTCCACCTATCTGGAGATTGCCAAAGAACTAGGCGGTGAACAGCCGGCGGCGGCAAAAGAAGCTATACCCGGGCTAGGGCGCGAGGCTATAATTGTCATTGACTTTGGCTCGCAGTATAGCATGCTAATCGCCCGCCGGATACGCGAATGCCAGGTATATTGTGAGCTGGTATCACCTGATACCCCCTGGGAGAAGATAGCCCCCTTAAATCCCAAAGGATTTATTCTCTCTGGAGCTCCAGCCAGTGTCTATGAACCTGATGCCCCACTGGCACCGGCTTATATTTATGAGCGCCACCTGCCAATATTGGGTATATGCTATGGGATGCAAGTCCTCGCCCATCAGCTAGGTGGACAGGTTGCCCCAGGAGCCAAGCGTGAGTATGGTCATGCCATTCTTCATTTGAGTGAGGTAGATTCACCTCTATTTGCCGATTTGCCTCCTTCCTCTCCGGTGTGGATGAGCCACGGTGATAAAATTGAAAAGCTGCCCCCCGACTTCACTGTCTTAGCCTATACTGAAAATTCGCCCTTTGCCGTTATGGGCAAAGCCGGGGAAATATTTGGTCTCCAGTTTCATCCTGAGGTAGTCCATACCCCTGAGGGAAAGACAATCCTGAAGAACTTTGTCTACCGGGTATGCGGCTGCAGGGGAAACTGGACAATGAGCAACTTCATCCAGGATAGCATATCCAAAATTAAGCAGCAGGTAGGCAAGGGCAAGGTCATCAGTGCCCTCTCAGGGGGGGTTGATTCGGCAGTAGTGGCTACCCTCATCCACCGGGCTATCGGTGACCAGCTTACCTGCATCTTTGTTAACAATGGGCTGCTGCGTCGCGAGGAGGTGGAAAGAACCTTTAATGTCTTTCGTCTTAATTTAGGGATGAATATTGCTTATGTAGATGCCAGCCAAAGATTTCTCAAGCGCCTGAAGGGGGTAATTGACCCTGAGATGAAGCGTAAAGTAATAGGCGAGGAATTTATCCAGGTGTTTGAGGAGGAAGCTGGGGAAATAGGCAAGGTCGATTTTCTGGCTCAAGGGACTCTTTACCCTGATGTCATTGAGAGTGCCTCAACCGCCAGCGCCTCAGCCAAGATAAAAACCCACCATAATGTGGGTGGACTGCCGGCTAAGATGACTCTCCAGTTGCTGGAACCCCTGCGAGACCTGTTTAAGGACGAGGTGCGTCAGGTGGGACTGGCTTTGGGTCTTCCCGAGGAGATGGTATGGCGGCAGCCCTTCCCCGGTCCGGGTCTGGCTATCCGCATTATCGGCGAGGTAACCCAGGAGAAGCTGGAGATACTGCGTGGCGCCGACTTCATTGTCATGAACGAGATTAAGAAGGCAAAGCTATACCGCCAGCTCTGGCAGAGCTTTGCCATACTCACCGATGTCAAGAGTGTGGGGGTGATGGGCGATTACAGGACATACGGATATCTGGTTGCTATCCGTGCCGTAACCAGCGAGGATGCCATGACTGCCGACTGGTCACGCCTGCCCTACGAAGTGCTGGCCCGGATTTCCAACCGTATTGTCAACGAAGTCCCCGGCGTAAACCGGGTAGTATATGACATAACCTCCAAGCCTCCGTCCACTATTGAGTGGGAGTAAAAGGCAGCCTGAAGGGGGTGAGGTAGATAAAAATCTTAGTCGTCGGCGGTGGAGCCAGGGAACATACCCTGGTCTGGAAGCTAGCCCAGAGCCACAAAGTCAAAGAAATCTACGTAGCTCCGGGCAATGCCGGTACGGCTAAGATTGCCCATAACCTTGATATCAAGCCCACTGATATAGAGGCGCTGGCTAAAGTAGCCAGGGAAAAGGGGGTTGACCTTACCGTTGTCGGGCCGGAGGCACCTTTGGCTGAGGGTATCGCCGACCAGTTCTTAATCAGGGGGCTGCAGATTTTCGGTGCCACCAGGCAAGCCACTGAGATAGAGTCGAGCAAGGTGTTCGCCAAGGAGCTGATGCAGAAATATAAAATCCCCTGTGCTAAAAGCACCAGCTTCTCCGATTATAACCAGGCAAAGGAATATATCAAACGGCAGAAACCGCCTATCGTGGTCAAAGCCGATGGACTGGCGGCGGGTAAGGGGGTGATTGTCGCCGATACAATACCTCAAGCCCTGGATGCCCTGTCCGATATAATGAAGGCTAAAGCCTTTGGTGCTGCCGGCGACAGGGTGGTTGTTGAGGAGCACCTGTCCGGGAAGGAGATGAGCGCTTTCGCCTTTACCGATGGCCACACGGTAATCCCTATGGTATCAGCCTGCGACTATAAGCCAGTATTTGACGGCGACCAGGGGCCGAATACCGGTGGCATGGGCAGCTACAGCCCGCCTCACTTTATGAGTCCAACGCTAGCTAAAACGGTGGAGGAGACCATTATGGAGTCGGCGGTAAGTGCCATGCATGACGAAGGAAGAACCTACAGGGGCATCCTTTATGGCGGCTTGATGATTACCAATAACGGACCAAAGGTGCTAGAATTTAATGCCCGGTTTGGCGACCCGGAGGCACAGGTTACCCTGCCTTTGCTTGAGACCGACCTGGTGGACATTATGCTGGCGGTGATTGATAACAAGCTTGACCAGATAGAGGTGGAATGTAGCGAGGATGCCTGTGTTGGGGTGGTAATGGCATCAGCTGGCTACCCCGGAGGCTACAAGACCGGCTTCCCCATCACCGGGCTGGATAATCTGGATAAGGACATCGTCGTGTTTCACGCTGGAACCAAGCTCGGCTCAGAGGGTCAGGTTTTGACCAGTGGAGGGCGAGTGCTCACGGTGGTTGCCAGGGGTAAGACCCTCGCCGAGGCCAGGGAAAAGGCCTACGCCAATATTCCCAGGATTCACTTTGAGGGTTGCCATTACCGTAAGGATATAGCTCTAATAAAGGAAGGTAGCTTTTAAGGGGCTTTGCCCTTAATAAAGGTGAGGAGAGAATTAGGAAGTCTAACCCGATTTTTAGAGTACGTTGTACTTCCCACCCTCCCACCCTCAAAGGCTCTGCCTTTAAAATCTCCCTCAAAAATGGGTGGGGTTACAGAGTCTTAAAGAGGTGAAACCTCTTTGGGTGGGTGGGTATGGGAAGAAAAACAACAGGGGGTGAGGTAGATAAATGCCGCTAGTAGCTGTGGTTATGGGTTCAAAATCGGATGCTGAAGCCCTCAAGCCAACGCTGAATACTTTAGATGCCCTTGGTATTGATTATGAGGTTAATGTAATATCAGCCCACCGCACTCCGGAAAAAGCCCGGCAATACGGGCTGGAAGCGCAAGAGCGGGGGATTGAGGTTATAATTGCTGCCGCCGGTGGGGCGGCACACCTGCCCGGAGTCCTGGCTAGCTGGACTACCCTGCCCGTCATCGGCGTGCCCCTAGCCACCAGTGAACTGAAGGGGGCTGATGCCCTCTACTCCATAGTTCAGATGCCAGCTGGAATACCGGTAGCTACTGTAGCTATAGGCAGTGCCGGGGCTAAGAATGCCGCCTATCTGGCGGCTGAAATCCTGGGCTTGAAACATGGCGAGATACGAAAAGCCTACCAAAAATATAGAAACGAACTGCAGGTAGATAAGGGTGTTTAATTAGGGGTAGATTGAAGGGGCGAAGCCCCTTCGAAAACTCTTCCTCCCCCTCTCCAAGAGTGGAGAGGGGGACATAGGGGGTGAGGTTGATAAATAACCTCAAGGAGAAAACAAATGATTGAGCGCTATTCCAGACCCCGAATGAAAAGAATCTGGTCGGACGGGAATAAGTTCGATAAATGGCTTCAAGTAGAAATTGCCGTCTGTGAGGCATGGGCTGAGCTGGGTGTAATTCCCAGAAAGGCTATACCCAAGATAAAACTAGCCCGGGTTAACCTTAAACGCATGGAGGAGATTTTAAAGGAAACCCACCACGATATGACTGCCTTCCTTGGCTCGGTGTCAGAGAGCTTGGGGGATGAATCGCGCTTTATCCACCTTGGCCTTACCTCCTCTGATGTAATGGATACTGCTCTTAGCTTGCAGCTAATTGAGTCCGCTGAGCTGCTGAGTCAGGATATAAAGGAATTCATCTCGGTACTGGCGCAAAAGGCAATAAAACATAAATATACCGTTATGATAGGGCGCACCCACGGGATTCATGCTGAGCCAATCTCTTTTGGTTTTAAGCTGGCGCTATGGACTGATGAGATGAGGCGCAATCTGCAAAGACTGACTGAAGCCGAAAAAGTCATCGCTGTGGGTAAGATTTCAGGAGCAGTGGGTACCTATGCTACTCTGTCCCCTGAGGTTGAAGAGAAGGCTTGCGCCAGGCTGGGGCTGGCTCCAGCCCCGGTATCAAGCCAAGTCTTGCAGCGTGACCGCCACGCTCAATTCGTTACCACTTTAGCTATAATCGCCAGCTCACTGGAGAAATTTGCTACTGAGATTAGGGGGCTGCAGAAAACCGAGACCAGAGAAGTGGAAGAACCTTTTGCCGCCGGTCAAACTGGTTCTTCGGCTATGCCTCATAAGCGCAACCCCGAGCTTTGTGAGCGAATCTGCGGCATAGCCCGACTGGTGCGGGGCTATGCTCTGACCTCAATGGAAAACATCACCCTGTGGCATGAGCGGTACATAAGCCAT
>Ga0315552_1001628_pt1 | contig 13570 bp, 10 predicted proteins | sample SalMarSW160170MG_2_FD_203102 | JGI IMG/M metagenome (GOLD analysis project Ga0315552, IMG submission 203102) | Salt marsh sediment microbial communities from the Plum Island Ecosystem LTER, Massachusetts, United States - Salt Marsh Sediment SW1601-70 ...
GCATTGGTATCGAAGGGTTCGTTTGAAGCTTTACCCATAATCCTTTCCTCGGTTAAGGTCAGGTGGTGGGGTGTGACTTCAGCGGTTACCGAAATCCCTTCTTCCTTGGCACGGCGTATAAGCTCCACAGAGCCTTTGGTGCTCGCATGGGCAATGTGAAGCCTGGCCCCGGTCTGCTTTGCCAGAGTCAGGTCACGGGCTACCATAGTCTCTTCGGCGGCTGCGGGAATTCCTTTTAGCCCCAACTTGTCAGATACTCGACCTTCGTTTATTATTCCATCGTCGCTCAGCGTCTTATCCTCACAATGTTCAATAATTGGTAAGCCCAGGTCTCGGCTATGCTCCATGGCACGACGCATAAGCTGTGAGCTTGCTACAGGGTCACCATCGTCACTAAAAGCAATTACCCCGGCTTCAGCCAGCCCGGCCATATCGGTTAATTCCTCACCTTTTCTACTTTTAGTGATACAGCCTATGGGAAGAACGCTAACCAGGCCATCCCTGCTTGCTTTTTGCTTCACCCAATCTACATCAGCCGGAGTATCCAAAGGAGGCTCCGTATTTGCCATACAACAAACGGTGGCAAAACCACCTATGGCGGCTGCTTTTGTCCCCGTAGCGATTGTTTCCTTATCCTCAAAGCCTGGCTCCCGGAGGTGACAGTGGAGGTCTATAAAGCCGGGGCAGACGACCAGTCCAGTGGCATCAATTGCTTGAGATTGCTTCGCTTCGCCCGGAATAACAGTGCCCCCTATCCGCACAATCTTGCCTTCAGCAATAAGCAGGTCGCCAACCTGGTCTATGCCCTGGCTGGGGTCAATTATATGACCGCCATGGATAAGCAGAAAGATAGCTTCGTTATTTATGTTCGACATAGCTGCTGGGCTTAAACTGCCGGGACTGGGCTTCCTTTTCCGAAGCAAAGATAATCAGATTTTCTGGGTTAATCTTCCGAGCGAAGTGGCTATCAGCACTGTGATATTTCTTGCTGTCCAGCTTTCGTTGATGCCACTCTGAGCTGGCGACAAATTGGGGATGAAGCTCGTGGTCGCAATAGACACACCGCAACGTTAAAGGCTCGCGACTTACTATTTTGAACTCGGGCTTTATGTACCTTACTTCTGTTTCCTGGTTTGAGACACACTTTATATTAGGGCACTTGACCCCGGAATCTCGCTTATAAACGGGATAATCTATCTTCCGGACAAAGGAATCTTCTTCTTCAGGAATTATGACTTCCTTGGCGCCTAATAAGAGGGCCAGGAGCGCCATTCTGACGGGCATCCCGTAAGCCGCCTGCTTGAAATACATGCTCCTGGGGTCGGCATCTACCTCATGGGTCAACTCATCAACACGGGGTAGCGGATGCATAACAAGTGTTTTCTTAAACTCCTTTCCTTTAAGGAGTTTTTTATCTACCACAGGGTAGTCTTTTTTCAACTCCTGTTCTTCCACCGTGGGCGCTTGCCTTTCCTTTTGAAGCCTGGTGACATAAAGGGCGTCAACCCCCGCCTTCAGCTCCACTCGGATGCTTATGTCAGGCAGCATGGCAAGTTGATGTGGACTACTTGGAGTCAAGTATATGGCATCGATAGGGAAGAGCTTCCTTTCAAGTTCTCGGTTCAGATTCCTACATTTTTTCAGATCACCTTTATATTCTGTATTTAGTCTCCCGAGGACATGCTCCGGCATCTCAAGCCCTGGGCCGGGGCAGAAAAGGATAGTGGCACCAAACCTGGCTAAGGCATAGATCAGGGAATGTACTGTTCGCCCGTGTTTCAAGTCTCCCCACAGAGCAATTCTGAGTCCCTTAATAGTCTGCCTTTCTTTTCTGATGGTATAGAGGTCGCACAATGTTTGGGTGGGATGTTCATGGCTCCCGTCACCAGCATTTATCACGGGGACGCCAGCGTAGTCGGCAACCACTCTGGCGGCTCCTTCCCAGGGATGTCTGATAACAATTATATCGGCATAGCTCCCGACCACTTTCGCCATATCAGCAACGCTTTCCCCTTTGGCCAGAGAGCTGGCTCCTATGTCCACTGCACTTATGACGCGCCCCCCGAGCCTGAGCATCCCAGCTTCAAAAGACAACCTAGTTCTGGTGCTTGGCTCAAAGAACAGACTGGCCATGATCTTCCCCTGGCATAGTCCCGACTGCTCATTTATGGAGTCCTCCATCTCATCTGCCAGAGAGAACAGCGCTTCGATTTCCCCGTTGGACAAATCGTCTATGGTCACCAGACTTCTATTTGCGAGGTTCATTATCTCTCTCCCCTTCAATTTCCTCTCATTAGCTGCCTGTTGGCCAGACTCCCGATTACCACCTCATCTACACCATCAATCTCCTCAAGTTGAACCTGTATCTCCTCATCTGTAGAGCTTGGTATATTTTTACCGACATAATCGGCCCGGATGGGAAGCTCTCGATGGCCACGGTCGATAAGTACAGCTAATTGAATAGAGCTCGGACGTCCCATGTCCATCAGGGCATCCATAGCAGCACGAATGCTCCGTCCGGTATAGAGAACATCGTCAACCAGGATTACTCGCCTATCGGTAATACCGGTGGGGATATCAGTGCGGCTCCGGTTCGCTGGTTTCGATTCCGAAGGTGAAATGTCATCGCGATAAAGGCCAATATCCAGAGTACCCACGGGGATCGAGGTTCCTTCGAAGCCTCCGATTATTTCAGCTATGCGCTTGGCTAAAGGCACTCCCCGAGTTCGCATGCCTACGAGCACAACATCTTCCGCACCCTTATTCTTTTCTACAATCTCGTGAGCAATGCGAGCTAGCGCCCGTCCTATCTCCCTTGAGGTCAGGAGAATCTTTTCAGACATCAAAAAACCCCCCTGCCTTCAAACTGGCAAGAGGGCTCAATTGATGCTTCTATCGTGGTATGCTTAAGCATATTTCCCCTTACCAGCCTCACTGGACTGATTTAAAGGTCTAACCAATCATTATGCCACAATTTTAAAAATAATGCAACCCGGCACTCAATGCTCTGAGTGCTGGGGGAATTTGCTACAATACTGAACATTGGCGGGGAAAGGGGTAGCTCGCGCTACCCTTTTCCCCTAATATTATGAGGTTTAGGTTTACTGTCGAGACATTTTGTGTGGCTCCGGAGTAACCGGTGCGGGAGTCTTGTGGCCACTATCCAGATGGGAGGCAGGGAAATGCTGGGCACGACGTAAGAAAGAAGGTACGTCGAGAACATCGCTGCTGCCTCTTATCAGGCGACGGAGCTCCTCGGCGCTGTATACGCCCCTGCCTTGTTGCTTAGCGAAGCCAGTGGCGATAACGGTAATTCGAACCTCGCTATCCATCTTGGGGTCAAACACCACTCCAAAGACTATGTTGGCGCCGGGGTCCACTGCTTCGCTGATTACTTGGGCAGCTTCATTACACTCAAACAGAGTGAGACTTGGGCCACCAGTAATATTGAACAGCACCCCCATAGCTCCGTCTACGGATACGTCGAGCAATGGGCTAGCCAGAGCAGCCTTAGCCGCTTCAGCAGCGCGACTTTGCCCGCTGGCTTTACCCACGGACATCCAAGCTGGGCCAGCGTCTCTCATTACCGATTTAATATCGGCGAAGTCCAGGTTGATCAGTCCCGGGACGGTAACTACTTCGGAGATGGCCTGAACTCCCAACAGAAGAGCATCATCTGCTAACCTGAAGGCGTTGTCCACACTTGTCTTGGCATCGCAAAGCTGAAGAAGGCGGTCATTAGGTATGATGATAAGTGTATCAACCTTTTCCGAGAGCTCAACCAGCCCTTCCTCGGCTACTTCTCTTCTATGCGTTCCCTCAAAGGTGAAGGGCTTGGTCACAACTGCAATGGTGAGAGCACCACTCTGTTTAGCCACCTCAGCTACTACAGGAATGCCACCTGTGCCCGTGCCACCGCCCATGCCAGCAGCGACAAACACCATATCAGCACCCTGAATGAGGTCTTCGATTATATTGCAACTTTCTTCGGCTGCTTTGCTTCCGATCCTATGATCGCCACCAGCGCCCAAACCCCTGGTCAATTTCTCGCCCAGTTGAATTCTGGTAGGAGCTTCGGCCAGAGCCAGCGCCTGGCCATCGGTATTCATGGCTATGAAGTCAACGCCCTTTATCTCTTCGCGGACCATGCGAGTAATGGCATTGCAACCGCCGCCGCCAATGCCAATGGCTTTGATTTTTGCTGGAGTTGGAGTATAAATTTGTTTTGCCATTCTAACCTCCTTTCACGAATTAGGCACGAAACAGCTTTCTAACGAGATTCATAAAGCTGCTCCAGGTACCAGCCCTTTTTTCTCTGTAAGTTGATCCTTCTTTGCCTCGTACCTGCCATAGGATAAGTCCCAGGGTGGTAGCGTAAGCCGGATCATTCAGGATATCGGAAATGCCATAGATGCCTGTACTCAAAGGTCGGCCTTTGCGCACCGGGATTCGCAACAGTGACTCACCTAGCTCGTCGAGCCCGGACAGATTGGATGTGCCACCGGTGAGCACCAAACCACAAGGCGCCAGGGTGCGATAATCGCTGGTGGGCATCTCCAGCAATATGAGTTGTAGCAACTCCTCCATGCGAGCCCTGATAATACTGCACAGGTCTTTATAAGAGGCGCTATGACCATTCTCGATACCCACTTGGACCGATTGGTCCATCTCTAAGCTGGGTGTGACGTTGCCATATCTCTTCTTCATCTTTTCCGCAATATTAAAAGGCAAGCCCAAGCCTATGGAAATGTCGCTGGTTACCTGGTAACCGGCTACTGGAAGGATACCGGTGTGATAGATGCTGCCATTCTTAAATACCGCTATATCTGTGGTCCCGCCCCCGATGTCAGCCATGATAACGCCTGATTCTCTTTCCTCTGGAGTCAATGCTGCTTCTCCACTAGCCAGAGGCTCGAGGATGAGGTCTTCAACATCAACGCCGATACTGCGGACGCATTTGGCCAGGTTTTGTATTGAAGTTACTGAAGCAGTGACGATATGAGTTTCTACATCTAACCTGGACCCATGCATGCCTACTGGCTGTCTCACTCCATCCTGTCCATCCAGGGCATAAGAGCGAGGAATGGCATGGAGCACCTTCTTCCCCTCAGCGACGGTGATGTTACGAGCCGCAGATAGCACCCGTTTAAGGTCCTGAGTACGCACCAATCTATCCTCTCGGGGGATAGCTACTACTCCCCGATTATTCAGGCTGCTTATGTGCCTGCCGGTAACCCCAATATAGGCAGAATCTATGCGAACGCCGCTAATTCTTTGAGCTTCTTTCACTGATGTGGCAATGGACTGTCTGGCTTCATCCATATTGACTACGATGCCTTTATGTAGGCCGCGACTGGGAACGACTCCCACTCCTAAGACTTCAATGTCGTCTTCTGCTTTGACATTAGCCACGATGGTTGCTACTTTAGTTGTGCCCACGTCAATAGCTGAAATGAATTTCTTTGCCATGTTCACCTCCTTTTTTGTTGAGAATACCGCCTAGTTGAGTCGCTCGGCTATCCTTAATTTGGCGCTACGGCTGCGTGGGTTGGATTCTATCTCCAACGAGGTAGGTTTGATAACCTTCCGTGAAATGAGCTTCAAGGTGGGCACATGCCCACAGCGACATACTACTGTTCCCGGGGGGCATAGGCAGCTGCTGGCTGCGTAGCGCATGAATTGTTTAACTATACGGTCTTCCAGAGAATGATAACTGACGACTGTTAATCTCCCCCCCGGTCGGAGGAGGTTAATAGTTTGTTTGAGAGCCAGCTCCAGATTCTGTAGTTCATTGTTGACCGCGATGCGAAGCGCCATGAAGGTTCTTGTGGCAGGGTGGATTCTGGCACGCTTGCCACTTAAAGCTCGCTCTACCAAGCTGGCAAGCTCCACGGTGGTGGCGATAGGGCGATTTTGAACGATATACCGCGCTATCCGCCGGCTATGACGCTCTTCACCGTATTTTTCTATGAGCTTAGCCAACTCTTGCTCAGAGAAGCTGTTCACGATATCCGATGCGGTTAGCTCTTGCCCGGTATCGAAGCTCATATTTAGGGGAGCATCGAGGTGGAAGCTGAAGCCACGTTCGGCTGTATCCAGTTGCAGAGAAGAAACACCAAGGTCGAAAAGAATACCGTCAACTGGATGAAAATGGTATCTTTTGCAAATAGCCTCAAGGTTAACAAAGTTGTCATTAACTAAAGTAACTGCTTCGCCATAGTCGCTAAGTTTATCTTGACTTAATTTGATGGCTTCGGGGTCGGCATCAATGCCTAAAAGTCTTCCTGGGGGTGAAATTTTTTCCAGTATCGCTGCCGCGTGTCCCCCCAGCCCAACAGTACAGTCAACGAAATAATCTCCTCGCTGAGGCTGTAGCCCTGCTATAACTTCATCAAGCAGAACAGGGATGTGGACGGGTAAGGACATGGCTATGATCATTCACTATGCTCCCATTATTCTCCGAGACCCTCGATTATCTCTGACGCCTGCTCTTCGGCCGATTCTTTCTCAGCCTGCCATTCGCCTTCGCACCAGAGTTCAACACAGTTATTGGCACCGACGACAATTGCTGTATCACCAATTCCGGCGTACTCGCGCAGGGAGAATGGCAATGTTATCCTGCCTTGCCCATCAAGTGAGGCACCGAAGGCGGAGCCGAAGATAGCGCGATTCAACTTCCTTAAGTTAGCTGGAGTTACCGCCTTGGCAGCCAGGCTGTCGGATAATCTTTTCCACTCAGCTACAGGGTAAGCAGCAATGCATTTCTCTCCCATCCCCTTGGCTAATATCACGCCCTCCTTCATCTGTCGCCTGAATTTTGGCGGCAGAGGCACTCTTCCCTTTTCATCAACCTTATATGGATACTCACCAAAAAACATTTTACTTTCCTCGGTTCTCCCCCAAGCCTCCCAATCTTGCCTCGTTTACCTTGCCTATCGCACCATCACTTACCCTCTTTCCCCACTTTTCCCCACTACTCTATTATAAACCTTATCCTCATTTTGTCAATACCTTTTGGCGTTTTTTTTGAATTTTCGAACAAATTTCGTCTTGGGTGTCGAGAACAGAGTGGTGCTGGATATAGCCCAGAGGGTACACTGCTCCCTGATAGCCAAAGTCACTGGGAAGCGTGAGACTTTCTTTTGTCGCCGCCTGCATGTTAAGATATGCACTTCGAAGGGTTTTATTGAGGGGATCCATGCATATCGATATTTTGTGTCTCTTCCCTGAAATGTTTGCCTCTCCACTCAACCAGAGCATCATCAAGCGTGCTCGGGAACAGGGATTGGTGAACATAGTGATTCATGATATTCGCGACTACACCCATGACAAACATCATACTGTGGATGACTATCCTTACGGCGGTGGACCTGGCATGGTGCTCAAGCCCGAGCCTATCTTTGAGGCAGCAGAGGCAATAAAACAGCAACTTGGTGTAGGTGAGATGCCTATCATATTACTCACTCCTCAGGGCAGGCTTTTTTCTCAATCTGTTGCTCAGGAGTTAGCCCTCCACCCTAACCTTATGTTAATTTGTGGCCATTACGAAGGTTTAGATGAGAGAGTGTGTGAGCACTTGGCTACCGATGAAATTAGTATCGGGGATTATGTACTTAGTGGGGGGGAATTAGCTGCCCTGGTTGTGGTGGATGCTATCGTTAGACTTATACCAGGAGTGCTTGGCTCGCAAGATTCCGCCGGCAGTGATTCTCATAGCAACGGGCTTTTAGAATATCCCCAATATACCAGGCCTCAGGTATACCAGGGTTGGTCAGTACCCTCGGTTTTGCTTTCAGGAAATCACGGTGAAATTGCTCAATGGCGACGCCGTCAGGCTATCCTGCGAACGGCGAAACGACGCCCTGACCTCTTGGAGAAGGGCAATCTCTGCGATGAGGAAAGGAAATGGATGTTAGAGAATTTGTTAAACCCAAAATGAACCCCAATATTCCTCAAATTTCCCCTGGCGATACAGTCAAGGTTAGTTTGAAGGCCAGGGAAGGGGATAAGGAGCGACTGCAACACTTCCAAGGAATGGTGATTAAAATGAGGAAGGGCGTTGATGGTGGAAGCTTTACGGTGAGGAGGGTATCTTATGGCATTGGAGTGGAGCGTACCTTCCCTTTCCAATCCCCTTCGGTGCAAAATGTAGAGGTGCTCAGGCATGGCAAGGTGCGCCGAGCCAAGCTCTATTATATGCGCAGGCTCAGTGCTAAGCGGGCTCGGCTTAAGGAAAGGCGGGAGAAGGCAATAGAGCAAACCATGCCTCAGCAAGAAGCGGAAGCGGAAGAAGAAGAAGAACAGACCTCTGAATGAACTACGCCGAGGTGGCAGTCAATTCACCGGGGAGCCGGTCAACTTTCTCCTATACCATACCGCCAGAGCTCAATATTAGTGTCGGGCAAGCAGTATGGGTGCCCTTTGGCTCCCGGCTCATTCAGGGGCTTGTGCTCCGCTTATCAGATGAGCCAGCGGCCGAGCACCCAGCTGACCTGAGTGCTCGGCTTAAGGAAATAGCTGGCATTGTTGCTGACTTTCCTTCGCTTTCCCAGATGCAAATAAAGCTTGCCCAGTGGATAAGCGAACACTATTTTGCTCCCCTTTTCGATGCCCTGGCTTTAATGCTGCCTCCGGGATTTGAGAGACGGGCTGTTACTTGCTTTCAACTAACAGATTCCCAGGTAGATTTGCCCCTGACACCGGAACAAAGGCAAGTCCTGCATATTATGAGAAGGGAGGGGAAGATAAGCTTGCCTGAGCTGGAAAAAGCAATTGGCAAAAGAAAAGCCAGGCAAATCACCGACCAGTTGCTAGACCGTCAGCTAATTACAAAAACTCTGGAATTGGAAAAGGCCAGGGTAAAGCCCAAAACGCTCCCTTATATTAAGCTGATAGCCGACAGAGAAGAAATCGAAGTGGCGAAGGCTCGCCTGGATAAGTCCCGAGCCTATAAACAGGCAGAACTCTTAGAATTTCTGATCGGGCAGACTCAGCCTATTTCAATTAGCGAACTGAGGAAAAGTCTCAATTGCTCTCTTGCCACTATCAAAGCCCTGGAGAGCCGCCATTTGGTCTCAGTGGAAAGGCTCAGGGTAAGACGCGACCCCTTAGCTCACCTCAGCTTCACAACTTCTCCGCCTCCGGTTCTCACTTCATCTCAACAAGCTGCCTGGGAATCGATCCAAGATGTCATTGTGGGTGAGGCAAGACAATACAGCAGTCCACCGGTTTTTCTCCTTTTCGGCGTTACTGGCAGCGGCAAGACTGAGATTTACCTGCGAGCCTTAGCTCAGGTTATTGCCGCCGGTAAGCGAGGCATTTGTCTTATCCCGGAAATCGCTTTGACCCAACAAACAGTAGAGAGATTTGCTAATCGCTTTCCCGGACGTGTGGCAGTATTGCACAGTAGCCTTTCCCTGGGAGAGCAGTTCGACGAATGGCAATGGATAATGGAAGGAAACTGCGATGTTGTCATCGGACCAAGGAGCGCCTTATTTGCGCCCCTGCCCGGCCTCGGTCTTATCATCATCGATGAAGAGCATGAATGGACATATAAACAAGAAGATAAGTCGCCTCGCTATCATGCCCGCGACGCGGCCATCAAATTGGCTCAACTCAGTGACGCTGTTGTCATCCTGGGCAGTGCTACCCCTGATATTGGCAGTTTCCATAAGGCACAGCAAGGCGAGTATCACCTTATAGAACTAAAGGAAAGAATTACTCCTCGTCCGAGCACCCAGCGCCCTGGGTGCTCGGCTCTCCCCGAAGTAAGCATAGTGGATTTAAGGGAAGAACTTAAAGCCGGAAACACAAGCTTACTTAGTCGTTCTTTGTTAGTTGCCATGAAAGAAACTCTGGCACTGGGCGAACAGATAATTCTTTTCCTTAACCGTCGGGGCACAGCCACCTTTGTTCGATGTCGTAACTGCGGCTTTATCTTTCGCTGCCCCCGCTGCTCCATAGCCCTTACTTATCATTCAGTAGAGAAAAGGCTAATTTGCCATCGCTGTCGTTATTCTATTCCGGTGCCTCAGAGCTGTCCCCGGTGTTTCCGGCACAATCTCAGGTTTCTGGGCATTGGCACGCAGAGGGTAGAAGAAGAGATAAGGCATTTCTTCCCTGAAGCAAGGTTGCTTCGCTGGGATAGGGATGTGATTACCAGGAGATATGCTCATGAGGAATTGCTAAAGAATTTTCGTGACCACAAGGCAGATGTGCTTATTGGTACCCAGATGATAGCCAAAGGATTAGACCTGCCTCAGGTGACCCTGGCTGGGGTAATCAATGCCGATACCGGCCTTAATTTTCCTGATTTTCGAAGTAGCGAGCGCACTTTTCAACTCTTGTGTCAGGTAGCTGGCAGGGCTGGGCGTGGGGTTAAGGCGGGAAAGGTTATCATCCAGACTTACTCCCCCGATAACTACATTATTGAAGCTGCTGCCAGGCACGATTATCTTGGGTTTTATTATAAAGAAATAGATTATCGCCGCCGATACAATTATCCCCCTTTTAGCCAATTAGTCCGTCTGGTTTATAGCCACACCAATGAAGAGCTATGTCGCCGTGAGGCGGAGAGGGTGCATCGTCTGATTCTCGATGAAAAGGCCAGAGAGGGAATGGTTGATTTCAATATAATTGGTCCTGTGCCTACTTTTGCCTTCAGAGCCAGGGGCAGGTATCGCTGGCAACTCTTCCTCCGTGGCCCTGACTCAACTCGGATGTTATCCCGGCTCACTTTGCCGCGGGGCTGGACTATAGATGTCGACCCTGTGGGGATAGTTTGATTTTGCCAAACCATCGACAGAGCCAAAGCATGAAGGATTTGTAGTTCTGGTTGACATAATTTACAAGTTAGCTAGGAATAACATGCTAACCCCCAGCTTATCAAGATTTATATCGCCGGCCGTTTTGGAAGCTGCCTGCAGCAAGCTGATAAACCAGAGAACCCCTAAGGTTTTTGGGAAAGACTTACCTGTTACCGCTTGGCTGTCTCGGCGGGTTTCTTGCCTGGCGAGGTCATCTTCTTGCTCAAAGCATCATGGTCACCACCGCTCATGCCGGCGATGTGCCTGACCAGCTTTTTCCTGGACTCGATGTCGTACTGGGTAGTGATGGCGATTTGTTCCATGATAGGTGAGCCGCCACCATGGTAATTGCCGATACTGGCTATGCCTCCAGTTGCTGAGCAGAGCACGTCACCCAGGTAACGCCATAGCTGTGCCTGGTCCTCCACGGGCATGTCTGGATTGCGTTTTGTGTATTTCAGGAGCAGGTCACGGGTCTCCGGGTTCACGAAATCGTTTTCGTAGGGGAAGGTGGCTGCCACGCCGCCGCTGATATCGCAGAGCATCTCCGCTTCACGATAGACCGCTTCACCCGTCAGGCAGCGGCCGACATTGCAGTAAATCGAATTGGGGATATAGGAGCCGGGGCCATAGGGCATGAATCCCATCCCGGGTATGTAGACCTCCGGCTTGCCCAGGGCAGAGGCTGTGTACCCCGCAGCATAACCAAGCTCAGTGGTCAGGATAATTTCGGCCAGCTTCTCACGGACGAGGGGTGTCTTGTGGATGTTGTTCACCTCGGCAGCAAGTGCCGCAGTTCCCAAAAGTACGTCGCCGAGAGCCGGTTTGCAGCCAGAATAGGAATGGCGGTGGAACAAGGCGAAGAGCAGAGCCAACACGCCGCCATGCTGCCATTCGCCGGCGAGGAAGACTCTTTCCCAGGGCACGAAGCAGTTGTCGAATATCATGTAGGAATCTGTAGCTCCGGGCAGGAAGCCACGCTTGAAGTGTTGTCTGGGCCTGAGGTTATGGATGGTCACAACCTGTTTCAGTCCTTCCCAGTCGCCCGGGATGGCGAAGGCGACAGCGTAGTCTTTGTCCTCCGGACGCAACGCTCGTGTCGGCACTACCAGTACCTCATCGGCAACCGATGCCTCGGAGATGTGCAGCTTGCAGCCGCTGACAATGATGCCATCACTGCGCCTTTCTTTGATCCGCACGTAGGCATCCGGGTCTGGCTGGTCGGCAGGCCTCCGAATTCTATCGCCCTTGACGTCCGTCTGGGCACAGCAGCCCACCAGGTCTTCGGTTTGGAAGCGAGTAAGCCACTTCTTGAAGTTCTCGTGGTACTGTGTGGCGCCTTTGTTCAGCTTGTCCGCTTCGTAAGAAACGTTATAGATGGCATTGACCGCGTCGATGCCCATGCACCGCTGGATGCAGCCGGCCACCTTCTGGCAGAGCATGCGGGTCATGTCCTGCTTCTTGTGCAGGTCATCGGGGTTCTGGTGGATGTGGGTGAAGCGGTTGATGCGCTCGCCGGTGAGATGAGAGATGGCGGTTAACAGGTCCTGGTTCTCTGGTTTGAAGGCTTCGTCGAATGTGGTGCCGATGGTATTTATACAGTCCATCTGTAGCTCGTCGGTGCGGTCGATTAGCGAGCCATTGAAGTAGGTGTTTCGCTTCATTTTTGCCAGACCCTGAATATACTGCTCTTTTGTCCTCATTTTCCCTCCTTGCGCAATGATAACTAAAGCTTTAATAGTTTAGTTATTCGCGAATTGACGTGGTCTATAGTATAGCTTACACCGCACCGGCAAGCAAATTGTCGGGCTTCTTTGGGTCGGTAGAATAATCAGTGAACCGGGGAATAGGGGCTGAGCTCCGCCTCGCTAAGATTCTTTTGCCATTAGATGACTGGTCTTTGGCACGGCAGTATCTCAGGATAGCTAAACCAAGAACGCGATAAAGTAAGAGCCGAGGCTCAGCCTCGGCTCTTACTTCGTTTCTATTTACCCCTGGGCGCTTATTTGGTGCCCGAGATTGCTGTTGCGCTCATGAGCTTCTCGCCGACCATAAATCGTGGCTCCAATTTAATATAGCTACAATCGGGTCAACAAAGCCCACCCTCACCACTGTTCTTATGGCCTCGTGTTGTGAGATAAAGTCGGCTAGGGGAGGACTGGTTCTATAGTAGAAGGATACAAGCTTAGCGCCCAGGCTGTTAGGCAGCAGGACCTCGTCCCTGAACTCTCTCAGGATGTCTAGTTGCCTGGCTGTATCGGTACCATAGGCTGCAGTAGCGATGAAACAACCTCCCGGAGTTTCCGACGGATGGCCATAACCACCGAATTCCGTTCCTTGCAGGTCTTCCAGAGATGGCGTGGTACCAGTAGCTCTTATTTTTGCCCACATATAACCGCTGTAGCCATTGGTGCTGGCGGTATTGACTCCGCTGTCTGGGGAGCACTCGCTCCACTCGGCGCCGTCCCACCAGAAGAGCCGCAGTGATTCTTCGTCGATACCTGCCGCAGCCAATTCGGCATCGGTATAGTAAAGCCTTATCTCAATCTCGGTGACCTCGCCAACATAGGGAACGTAGACGTCGATGTAGTTATCCAGTGAGTTGAAGCCGGTCGGGCTGTAGCCGCCGGGATTATCAGCGAATTTAGCTACAGTTACCGTAGCATTGCCAGTCACCTCAACCTCGGTGTCAGCCTCCTCCCTGGCATCAACGGTGCCTTCACCGGTTACCGTTTCTGTCTTAGAGTCTACCACAGCCGTGAACC
>Ga0315552_1001638_pt1 | contig 13538 bp, 10 predicted proteins | sample SalMarSW160170MG_2_FD_203102 | JGI IMG/M metagenome (GOLD analysis project Ga0315552, IMG submission 203102) | Salt marsh sediment microbial communities from the Plum Island Ecosystem LTER, Massachusetts, United States - Salt Marsh Sediment SW1601-70 ...
CCCCGATGAAGCATTTGAGATACCGGTACAGATTCTTGTAATATACCCGGGGTTGTGTATTGTATTCCGGGTGGAACACTTCCAGGTTTTCTTGCGTTATCATCTGCTTCATCCGGGTATCATCAGCTTTGACAATACGCATCGCGGCGGTAGGACAAGCTTGAACACACCTGGGCTCCTTCCATCCTTCTGCCAGCAGGTGGGCGCACAACGTGCATTTTTGAGGCACATTCTTCTCCTCATTCCACCAGATGGCTCCGTAGGGGCAGGAATCCACCAGCTCCTTTCTCCCCCTGGCCTTTTCCGGGTCGATGATGACAATGCCGTTACTCATCTTGTAAATCTCCCCGTTGACGGCTTTCTTAATGCAGGGAGCATTATCGCAGTGCATGCACGGAACGGGGAGATTGGCTACATCAACCGTAGGATACTGGCCCCTTTCCTTGGACAAGATATCTATCCAGCTGTGTCCGTGCCTGGGTTGAGCTACGGAATAGGGTAAAAAATCGTTATCAACGTGTTCATCCTTGCAGGATAAGAAGCAGTTATAACACCCCTCACACTTCGCGACATCAATAATTAGATTCCACTTTTCCATGTTATTATTCCTTCCACTTCTCTATTTCTACGAGGCAAGTATTGGAAGCCGTGCTGTGGGATTTCTTAATAATGGGACGTGACGAAGTCAGTATGTTTATGGTCCCGGCGCGGTCAACGGAATTTCCCGGCTCGCCTATCGGGTCGTATATCGCGGAAGAACAGGGAGATTGGGCGGTTCCCCGGGGAAGGCGTTCGGTGACATGGGCGGCGCATAATACGGCGCCCCTGTCATTGAAAACCCTGACCAGGTCATCCTGCTTGATGCCGCGTTCTTCGGCATCTTTCGTGTTCAGCCTGATAATCCAGTAATAATAACCGTCAATCAGGACCCTGTGTTCTTTAATATCATTAATAATGCTGTCTTTACCGTCATTGTGAGTGTGGAAACTAAAACGCGGATGAGGGGAAAGTAACTGCAAAGGGTATTTTTTATAGAGTTCCGTGGTATGGGGGCCTTCCCATGAAGGGATATATTTGCTGATGGGCGGTCTCTCCGGGTCGTCCGGGTCGAACCGCTTAAGACTGGAACACTCGAACTCTATTTTGCCGGACTGCGTCTGTAACCCCTCGAGATAGGACTCGGTATAGTCTCCGGGCAGGGGGAAGGGCTCCGGGATGTCCTTTTTCCTGCCCTCGGCGAACCATCTATAGGCAACCGGAGGTTTGAGTTCCTCTTTGGGAGGGGGGACGATGTAATAACCTTTTTTAAGGAATTTTTTCCAGGAAATTACGCGCGGCAGGTCCGAGCCGTCGTACATGCGCTTGCACCAGTCGAGCTCCGTCCCGCCTTCGGAGAAATAGGCGCTAAGGCCGAGTCGCTTGGATAACTCGAGGAAAATCTGGTAGTCGGATTTTGATTCACCCAGGGGCTCTATGCACTTATGCTGCAGGGTGATTACCCGGTGGTTGAGCTTGTTGAAATTATGGATGATGTACCCTCCGGCGTTGCAGGTTTCGCCGATGTCCCAGCGTTCGAAATTGGTGCAGGCCGGCAAAATAACATCGGCAAATTTGGTCTCGCCTTCCATCCAGATAGATTGGTTGACAACGAATTCCAGTTTTGGAGTCCGGTATGCCTTGACGAAGCGATTGGTCTCGTTCATCGTGGCGATATAAGAGCCGCCGTATTTGTAGTACATCCGGATTTCGGAATTGCCGGGAGCAGGATAATTGAACTTGAAGAACTGGCCTTCGATGACCTTGGTGTTGGTAGGGTAGCCCTCGCATTGTCCGTCCAGGATGGCTTCCGGGATTTTCAGCCGGGGCACTCTTTGCAGCACGGTATTAACGGTGGGGAGGTGAGGCATCCGCTGGTAGAGATTAATCGCCGAGGCGGTCCCTTCGATGTCACCGGAGATTCCGCCCTCGGCATAGCCGGGGAAGTAGAACCTGGTGTCTATCGGCGCCCCGCAGGACATATTGCCCATGTTGATGCCGGGCTTGCCGAGGCCCTGCATGGCCATCAGGCATACCATCGAGCGCGCCCATTCCAGGCCGGTGGCGCACCGGCAGGCGCCTCCCAGCTGGTTTCCCGCGCCGCCTGCGCCGAGATAAGTCTTCCTGGAGCCCCATTCTCTGGCTAAAGCCCTGACATCTTTGGCCGGGACGCCGGTTTCCCCTTCCTGCCATTCGGGTGTCTTGGGTATTCCGTCTTCCTTGCCGAGAATATAGTCTCTCCACTTATCAAATCCGGTGGTGCGTGAAGCGACGTATTCTTTATCGTAGAGGTCCTCGGTTATCCAGATATAGGCGATAGCCAGGGACATGGCGTTTCCCGTATCCGGTCTGGGGGCGAGCCATTTTCCGCCCATCAGCGCAGCGGTATGGTCGTAATACGGGTTAATATGTACCGTCTTGATGCCCAGTTCCTGCAGCCACTGTCGGCGAACGGTGCTCTCGAATCCGCCGTAGGAACCCGGATTACATTCCGGGTCGCTGCTCCAGAACACAACCATCTCGCATTCTTTCAGGGCGTCCTCAACCGTCCCGTACATCTCGGCGCCGCCCATGCGCATACTGTTTCCCCAGTGGTGGGTAGCTCCCCAGAACCATCCTTCCCAGCTATCCGGATTGGCCACTACCTGGGTATTCCCTACGGCGTTGAAAAACCGGCGATGGGAGCTTAAGTAGTAGCCCACATTTCCCCAGGTATGGTGGGACGGCGTGCTGCTCAAGATAGCTCCCGGGCCGTATTCTCTTTTTGCGCGTTTAATCTCATTAGCCACGATATCGAGGGCTTCATCCCAGCTGATTCTCTCGTAGCCGGAGACCCCCCGGTTCTCATAGTTGCGCTCGCCCTGCGGGTCGAAGTCGACCCGCTTCATGGGGTATAAAATCCTGTCCGGGGAATAAACCGTGGATTTCATGGAAAATCCGAATGGAGAAAGCGTGCCTTTACGGGGAGGGGTGAATTTTTTACCCCTGGCATCGATAGTAAAGGACGGGGCGTCGTCTTTATCAAAATCCATGGGAGTTATACGTATTATCTTGTCGTCTTTCACGTAGACAAACACCGACCCGGCATTTGAATTATTGACGTACCTTTTAACCCCGTTCCCCATATCCACGCCGTATTTTATCCCGGCGGTAAGCATCCGGCTAAGCGTTTCCATGAACCAGTGTGACAGTTCATCCGGGCCATCCAGTGTTAAACGGAAATTTTTCATGGCGTCTATTTGTTCCTGCTGGTCGCGCCATGGCGAAAGGAGTCTGCTGGCCAGAGCCGCATCGCTGAAGCCCATACAAACATCAGGTTTGGGATGGATTCCGCCTCTGGAAATGACCTTGCCCTGACGGAAAATAAAATATCTCCCGATAGAATTATCCACAACCTTTATCTGGGCGGTGAGATTTTTCTCTTTGAGACGGGCTTTAAACGAGGGATGCATCCTGGCCGCTTGTTTCATATACTGTGAGACCGTAAAAAGTTGAGCGCGAAGCTTAATATTTGAAAGATCCATATTCACCTCAAAGCCTGATATTATTATCCGGAAGTAAAAAATCTAACTAATTTATGCTTCTAAACAGCAAATTATAAATTAAAAGCTTCCATGAGTGATAAGCTTTTAGCCAGGGCTTTGCCCTCCTGTTTGGTAAAGGTAGCAGGGGCAAGCCTCTGGCATTTGAGCCTTAACCTGTCATCGCCACCCGGTATATGACCTTAAGATTTAAGAAAGTCATAACATTCCGGCTTGTGAAAGTAATTATACTACGAATGATATAATTGTCAAAAACCGGTTTTTTGAAAGGATAATGGATTATCTACTGAATATTACTGGCTCTGAATATTGCAGTTCCAGTATTGTATTGGTACGGTCAGTTACTTCTGCTGCGCAGCGATTATTTGCCGGATATATCCTGCTGTAACTGTAACGAATAGCCGCAATTAGGATAAAACGAAGTCAGCGGGAACTGTAATTTCCCTCCCGGAAAGCACCTCTATCACATTAGAATGATATTATATTTCACAAGTAGAGACACATATTGCTTGATAGTTGTTTGTAAACTAATTTCTTTGTCTTATTCCCTGTCTTCGTACGGCACGCTGTTGCGGTTGTCGGTCCGGCGCGGGGCTGGTGTAATCAAAGCCTTGAAGCGTCATACGTTCCAGCGGCGTATCAAGGAGCTGTTCAAGGGCACGTATCTTACCATTATCGGCATTTGTTACGAATGTTAATGCCTCGCCGTTTTTCTCGACCCGGCCGGTACGGCCGATGCGGTGGATGTAGTCATCCGTGCTCTCGGGCATATCGTAGTTGATGACGTGGGAAATACTCAAAACATCGATACCGCGCGCGGCAATATCGGTCGCCACCAGAATCTTAATCGAGCCGTTACGGAAGCCTGTAAGCGCAGCCTGTCTCTGGTTCTGAGAAAGGTTCCCCTGTAATGAGGTCACCCGATAGCCGGATCTTACCAGTTGTTGCGCCACGCGCTGGGCGCGGTGTTTGGTGCGGGTAAAGACAAGTACTGAATTCGTTTTGGTTTTATTCAGCAGCTCTTTCAGCAAATTTGTTTTAAGGTGCTGTTGTACCGGGTATAGTGCGTGTGACACTGTTTTTGCCGGCATCGTGCGGTCGATTTGCACAGTAACCGGGTCATGCAGGATTTCACGCACCAGTCGGCGGATACCGGCAGGCATGGTGGCTGAAAAGAGCAGGGTCTGCCGCTTGTTCATGATACACGTTAAAATATTACGAATATCAGGTAGAAAGCCCATATCGAACATACGGTCGGCCTCGTCGATGACGAGGATTTCCAGCTCTGACAGACTTATCGTACCCTTCCACAGGTGGTCGAGCAGGCGGCCCGGGCAGGCTACGACGATTTCCGCGCCGTTGCGCAGTCCCCGGTTTTGCTGTTCCATACTCACCCCGCCGTAGACAGCCACGCTTTGCAGGTTGACTTTACTCCCCAGTTTGTTGATAACCTCGCAGGTCTGCTCGGCCAGCTCGCGTGTGGGCGAGATTATGAGAGCCCGAACACAGCCTCGCGGGTTTTGCCGTAAGTGATGTAAAATCGGCAGAACGAAAGCCGCCGTCTTGCCGGTGCCGGTTTGCGCCAGCCCGATGACATCACGCCCCAGCATAATCGGGGGGATTGCCTGTAATTGTATTGGTGTGGGTACGGAATAACCGAGCGCGTGTACACCGGCCATAACGCTCGGATGTAAATTAAAGGTATCGAAATTCATTAAACTCCTTGGTGAAATACGAGTCAAAAGCCCGGGTTACAGGTCAGGTGGCTCAAATCATCTGGTATTTTCTTTCTCTGCTTTTATTAGATCTGTTATTGTTTCTGATACCGGGTATCGCTATCCCGCTTTTATTTGAGAGCGGCAGGGCCTCAACTACATTTATAACCCGGTTCCTCATTCTTTTCCCTTCAAGATTGGCGATTGCAGTTACACCCTCGGATTTTGAGGTCATTTCCACATATCCGTAGCCCCTCGGTTGGCCGCTGCCGATATATCTATCGTTCATGATGGTTACGGATATAACCTCCCCAAATCTTGTGAATTCTCTGTGCAGTTCGTCCTCTGTCGTTTCAAGTGATAGGTTCCCCACATAGATATTCATGGTACCTTCCTTTTATCAAATCGGTTACGCTGCCCCGATTTGTGACGGGAGAGTCAGTAAAACTTGATATGACGTTAGTGCGAATCAAAGTAGTCAGGTTGGTTAATATCTTCGTTGTCTGCCGCCACCCGAACGACCGCCTCTGCTGCCGCCGTAACCGCCGCCGCTAGAGCCGCCACTCCTCCGGTTGCCATAGGAACCGCCACCCCTGTTATCGGTGCGGGGACGCGATTCATTGACCACGATAGTACGGTCTTTCAATACTTTACCGTTAAGCCCCGTGATGGCAGCTTCGGCCTCAGACTTTGCTGCCATTTCTACGAAGGCAAAGCCCCTGGGACGTCCGCTGAACTTATCGGAGGGGATAGCCACGGATTCCACCTTTCCGTAAGTGCCGAATTCTGCTGCCAGTTCATCCTCGGTAAGATCAAAGGCCAGATTGCCCACATAGATTTTCATTATCTTCCCCCTCTTATCCCTGGTTTTATTACCTGTTTCACCTAATAGCCCTGTCGCCGCCTCCGTTGGGCATTCTTCTTGGCTCTGATGCGGGCTGCCTCGCTCTTCGGTACGAAATAGCGGTTGGCTTTTACTTCACGCAAGACGCCGCTCATCTGCACGGCCTTTTGAAAGCGGCGTAGCAGCGATTCCTGTGATTCACCTTCGTGTATTGATACTTCTAAAGACAAAATTTTTATTTGCCAGAGCCATACCCGGACCGGTTACCCAACCCGGATATGGCAAATGGCTTTACCTCACTTATCTACTTGGTCGGACTTTTCGATAGCAATCACTGCAGTAAACGGGTCTATCACCGCGGGGTTGAAAGGGAACTTCGGTGCTTTTACCGCATTCGGCGCAGGTCGCCGGGAACATCTGACGCGGGGCCCCATAACCGCCGGTTGCATAGCGTTCTGACTTCCGTGACTGACGGCATTCCGGGCATCGCTTCGGCTCGTTGGTGTAGCCCTTTGACTGAAAGAACTCCTGATCTTCAACGCTAAAGGTAAACGTGGCGCCACAATCGGAACATTGGAGGGACTTCTCCTGAAAACTCATTGAATGACCTCCTCTCTTAATATTAGTTAGAGCTCGGGTCATCCAATACTTGATGTAAATCTAAGTGGATCTCAAGAAGATCGTATTAACCTAAACTGGAACTTGCCTTAAGTATACCACAAAGTAAACGCACCTGCAATCACGTGTTATTTGCATATGGTTGCAGACCTTAATCTGCAGGATACCTCCACCCCCATCTATACCTTGGTAATCAGTCTCGCTTCCCTGCCAGCATATGTAATATTATACCGGTGAAAATGCTGAAGATTCCAATAATGAGCAGGGTTACCGATACAAGGGCAGTACCCATGGGTATTACACTCGCGGAGGAAAATACCTGGAGTACTCTGCCGCCGGCAATCAGTCCCAGGAGTGTCACGATACCTCCACCAGCCCCGAAAAAGAAGAGCGGCCTTCTCTCTGAAATCATAACCATTATTCTGGTCAGGACTTCTAACCCGTGTACAACCGGATGCAGGGTTGAGCCGTCCCCGGTATATATGTTGGAAATCGGGACTTCGGCTATTTTTAGTCCCTTTTCGGTTGCTTTAGCCAGCATCTCCGATTCCACGGCAAAGCCGTTTTCTGTCAGGTGTATCTCGGATATCGCTTTGCTTGAAAGGGCCCGGAAGCCGGACTCTGAATCGGTGAGCTTTTGCTTGGAGATGGTGCTAACGGAGCGCAGGAGTATTTTCTGTCCAATCCTTCGGTAAAATGGCGTTTTATCAGCCTGCGCTTCTCTGGACCCGATAACGAGGTCGGAGCCGTTTAAAATAGGCTTGATGATATTGGGTATTTCACGGGGGTTGTGCTGGGAATCGGCGTCAAGCAGGACGAGGACATCAGGCATTGTTTTTCTTGTCTCGGTAAGTATCTTCTGTACGGCTGCCCCTTTGCCTTTTCTGGTTTTGTTGCGATACAGGATTGCTCCGGCAAGCCTGGCAATTTCGCTGGTATTATCCGTACTGCCATCATCGATAACGATAACCTGGTCGACAAATTGCTTGGCCTGGAGCACCAGCGTGCCGATGTATCGTTCCTCGTTGTATGCCGGCATAGCGGCGATAATCTTCGGCTTAGATGATTTGGCCATTGTTCCTCTGGTATTGTTATTGCGTGTCATTTTTATAGAGAATCCCTCAAACCATGATTAGTAAGATTACTGGGTAACTCATACAAACGCCGGTTTGTGTATACCTGGCGCATTTATTATAGTATATCATACAAATCAAGGCGACGGGATGCAGACTCTGTTAAACGCCGCCACTCCTCCACTGCCCGTGCGCGTACGCCGGGGCAGCCGGCGCATGGTCATCTTCTCGGCCAACTCAAACAGCGGCGTACGCTATATGTGTAATGCTTTACCCTGAAGGCGGTCTGGTATCGGGAGGCGGGGGGTTCTTCATGCCCAGACGGAATAGCTCGCCGGTGTCCTTGCGTTTCCAGTTCATCGATATCCGCTGCTGGGTCGGGTGGAGCATGGTGATAGCTCCGGGGCGCGGGCACTCTTCGACACAACCGCCGCAGTACCAGCATTCTTCCGGGTAAACGACGATGGGCGGTTGTTTCTTTTCCGGGTTGGGCATCATGACATCGGTAGGGCAGACATCCACGCAGAGGTTGCAGCCGATACATATATCGGGGTTAAACTCCACCGCCTTGTTGGGTGTTGGCGGATTGGGTATCATGTATGCTTTCTCGCTCATTTTGACTTACCTTTCCTTATGAGTTGCTGATATCCTGAATCAAACACCGCCGTACTTCCGGTAATTCTCCTCGTAATCGGGGGCGTAAGGCGCTTTGAGGTGAAAGTCCAGCGGCAGTTCCCTGACCTTTACTTTATTATCTTCCTGGCGGATGGGCAGGAGTTTATTCCAATCGGGCGGGTCTGTTTCCGGGTAGTCCAGGCGTTTGAACCCGAGTATGGAATTGCTGGCCTTGCGCTCCAGCGCCGTCTTCATGATTAGTTCCCCAACCGTAATAATCGAGTGGCATTCCAGGAGGCGTCCCAGTTCGTGGGGATTGGAGGCGTAGGCCGATTCCAGTTCGGTTGTCTTGAGCTCGTTGAGGAGTCTCAAGCCCAGGTTCAGCGTTTGCTCGTTCTTGTACTCGCCGCAGTAGTCCCTCATAATCCGGGCGATGGCGGCGTTGATTTCCTTCCAGCCGTTGCCGTCTTTGCTCTGTCTGGTGGCGTTATAGGCGCGGGCTTTTTCGGCTTCTATCTGGATGCGGTCTGGGACCGGTTCCGGCGCCGTTTTGGCGTACTCGGCGGCGTGTCTTCCGGCGTAGCGGCCGGTGGTGTGCGATTCGCCGTGGCAGCCGCCGCCGAAGAGGTTGCCGCCAGCCCCGATGTAAAGTCCCTCCAGGTTCGTCCTCAAGTTCCAGTCGACCAGAAAGCCGCCGCCGCCGCCCATGCGTATGGAGGGTGGTGTGTTGACGCCGGTAGACCAGAAATTAGGGTGGTCGTATCCCTGGGGCGCCGTAACCGGCGCCTGGAACAGGTCTTTATCAGGGTCGAACCCAGCCCTGGACATGGTATCGTATATAGCAATGCGGGTCTTCCCCTCGTTGCCTACCATCATGCCCCAGATGCACCTTCTTTCCGCCTCGGAAAGGCGGGTAAAGTCGGCGTACAGGGGCAGCTTGAACTCACCCCTGCGTATACGTTCGGGCAGGTCACTGGCAAGGAGGTTGTTGCGGTATTGCTCCAGGTAGCGGGAAATGCCTATCCCCTCTCCCAGCATGAAATCCTGCCCTTCCGATGGCTGAAAACGTTCCTGTACCGTCTTTATCGGCCTGTTGAAACCATCGACCCAGGGCACTTCCTTACCGTCGGCATCGACTATCGGCGTGCCGTGGTAGGTATTGTGGGCATTGGCCATACTGTAGGGCGCATAAGCGTAACCGGCCAGACGCGCTGGCCCGGAGCCTTCCATGCAGACGAACTCGGCGCCCGCATCCCAGCCGATAGCCTCGCCGGCGCCGGACGAATTAAGGTTGCCCATAGAGCTTGATGCGGTTACTTCCGGCGCAAAATCGTAGAGACGGCCGGCCCCGCCGGTGCAGATGACGGTAGCCCTGGACCTGAATATGTAGAACTCGCCGGTGCGCGTATCGACGGCGGTGGCGCCGATAACCCTTCCCCCCTGTTTGCCGCCCTCGGTGAGCAGGCGCGTGGGCATCATCCGATTGTAAATATTCACGCCGATTCGCCTGGCTTCCTCATACACCTTGACCTTGATATTGTATCCCCAGACGCGGATAACGTGCCTGCTTTTATAATCGTAGGCGAACATAAGCTTGGTCTCATCGTCGCGGAAATCGGCCCCCTTGAACTCGTCTCTTACATCTCTTATCTGCACCCCCATCTTTTCGCAGTCGAGCAGGGTATCCCAGCTTTCCCTGGTGATGATATAGCGTACGTGCCCGCCGGTCCATCCCTTCATGGACTCGTAGCAGGCCTCGGTATACATCAGCGGGGTGACACCGGAGCAGGGATTGGTGACCGCGCCGTGCCAGTGGTCTACGCCCGCCCCGCCGGCGCCGCTCCGCTTGGCGTGTCCTCTCTCGAGAACGGCGACTTTTACTCCCGTGCGGGCGGCACTGATAGCAGCCTGCATGCCGGCCACCCCCCCGCCGATAACCAGGACATCGGCAACGACCTCGTTGACCTTGCCGTAGTCAAGCGGGTAGGGCCATTCGGGAAGCTTGCCGCTTCTCTGTACATAATCATGCCACGTACTCATCTCTTCATTCTCCTTCTGATAAGCTTTTAAATAGTAACATTAATGTTCTGCAGGAGGTATTTATTTTCACTGTAATTCAGGTGAGAGTGCGGGATAAAGGTAGTATCGGCTATCTATAATACATGAAGGTCTTCGCTCGATTCTGTAACCTAGAGCAAGCCTCTTAGCCTGGGGTCGAGGGCGTCACGGAGGCCGTCGCCGACCATGTTGAAGGCGAAGACAACCAGCATGATGGCAATACACGGCGCGAAGGAAAGCACCGGGTTTTTTAACAAATATCTATAACCGTCATTTACCATGGCGCCCCAGGCGGCGCCGGGCGGCTCGATGCCGATACCCAGAAAGCTAAGGCCGGCCTCGGCCAGGATAAGTGCTCCCAGCTGCATGGTCATCAGGACTATAAGCGGCGGGAAGGCATTCGGCAAAATGTGTCTGAACATCGTGCGTGTATCGCTAGCTCCCATGGCGCGCCCCGCCAGGATAAAATCATTTTCCTTGATACTCATCGTCACGCCGCAGGTAACCCGGGCGTACCCGGGTATCGTCGCAACACTTAAAGCGATGATAACATTTGAAATACCGCCGCCGAGAACAGCTGATACGACCAGAGCCAGTAAAAGCATGGGGAAACACAGCAGCGCGTCCATAGTCCTCATGATAAGCATGTTGGTAACGCCTCCTGCATACCCGGCAATTATACCCAACGTAACTCCGAATATCGATGCGATTATTACAGATATAAATCCTACCATAAGTGCCGTGCGTGAGCCGTAAATAATACGACTGAGAGTGTCTCGACCGAGGATATCAGTACCTAGCAGGTGCTCAATGTTAGGCTGCTCCAGAGATTTTCCCGTAGCCGGCTTGTAAGGATCATAGGGTGCCAGCCAAGGTGCCAAAGCGGCAACAAGGAAAAGTATAATTAAGACGACGAGGCCGAAGACAACCACCCCGCGTGACAAAAATACCCTGCGGAAGCGCCGCCATTCACTGACGCGTGGAGATGCTTCTTGAAACTCCATCATAACAGCAGATTCTTCTACCATAGTTATAAATATCCTAACCGTACCTTATACGCGGATCCAACCATCCGTAGGAAATATCGACGAACAGATTGACCAGTAAAACGATGACAGCGATGACGAAGGTGATGGCCTGTACCACCACGTAGTCCTGACCGAAGATGCTGCTGACCATCAACCGACCGACACCCGGTATGGCGAATATGGTCTCGACGAGCACTGAACCACCGAATATCATGCCAACACCGAGGCCTATCAAGGTAATCACCGGGATAAGGCTGTTCTTCATGGTATGTTTTAGTATTACCGCTCGCTCGCATAGTCCCTTGGACCATGCCGTACGGATGTAGTCCTGCCCGATAACTTCGAGCATGGAGGAACGCAGCTGGCGGGCATTGGCGGCTATGCTGAAAACAGCCAGGCAGAATACCGGCATGATCGCTTGCCTCGTACTTAACCAGAAGTCCTTGAACGGTGATGTATAACCGGATATAGGAAGCCAGCCGAGCCTGAGGCCAACAGTATATATCAACAGTATGGCGGCAAAGAACACCGGGATGGTTATACCGATATAGGTCAATGGTGTAATTATCTTGTCTATCCACTTACCGCGCCTTACAGCCGCCAGCAATCCCGCTATCAGACCTGTGATGGAACCAACAATCAGGGCTAAAATGCCGAGATGAGCGGTAACAGGGAAACGTTCCAGCATGAGCGTGCCCACTTTTTCATGATAGAATATCGATTCTCCGAAGTCTCCCTGGAAGATATTGCCGACCCAGTTGAAGTACTGCATAATTATCGGCTGATCCAGACCGAATTTGTGCCGGAGCTCGTCAACCATTTCCGGGGGCATAGCTTCCAGCTGCGCCGATTGAGCCACGTAAATGATAATGGGGTCGCCGGGTAGCAACCGCATAACAAAGAAGACTATAAGGGTCACTATGACGAGGATAAACACTGCCTGTACCAGTCGCCGCATGATATAAGTAGTCACGTCGAACCTCGGATTTTATTTAAGAAAACCTTGCTGTTAAACACACACTTACGTCAGCCCGAACTGCGCCTATTCCATCGTATAGACCGCAGCCTGTCTGACGAAAATTGTGTGATCCTTTTTTCTCAACCGTGGTCGGGTGGTTCATTTCCTTTTTGTTCATAGGATGCCGGTGAACCACCCGACCATAACTTATTCAGTTTGCTTAGTGCTTTTCCATCCAGTCATCGTACGGGGTCCAGATGATGCCGTGAATTATCGGGTAATCGGTGTGAACGTAGGGCTGCATTATCGCCGCTTCAGCCGTCCTGAAAAGCGGGATAATCATGGCATCCTCTCCGGCCTGCTTAACCGCCTCCTGTATCTTGGGTATAGCAGCGGCGATACTACCGTACTTGGAGGGATCCAGCGCTTCTTCACACAGGGCCAGGTATTTGTCTGATTTCCAGATATTGCCTGTCCTGAAGGTCATCGGGGAAGGGCCGAAGTGTACAAAAATATCCGTGGCACTCGGATTGATGCCGGAAGCGGTATAGACCATATCGGTAAAGCCGGTACCGAACACGGAACCGAAATACCTGCCCAGGTCGGCAACATCCAGTTCAACCTCGATGCCGACCTCACCTAGATTGGCCTGCATGTAGGCTCCCGCATCAATGCCGGCTTCGGTAAGAAGCATTGTGGTCTTAAAACCATTGGGGTAACCCGCTTCAGCCAATAATTCCCTGGCTTTATCAGGATTATATGGCCTCGGGTCATAGCCCTCGACATAACCCGGCCAGGTCGAGGAAGCCATCTGGTGGAAAGGTTCGTACAGCCCCTGTCCCAGCATCTCGGCCAGGGCCGGGCGGTTGATGGCATATTCCACGGCCTCACGGATTTTCTTGTCATAGAATACTGAATCAGGGTTACTGGAATCAAACAATATACACTGGAACATACCGGGGCCAAAGTTCATCTTCAGGCCCTTTTCCTTTAAATCGAGTATATTCTCCACCGTCGAGACAGCGAGCCATATGTCCGCTTCTCCCGCCTC
>Ga0315552_1001644_pt1 | contig 13511 bp, 13 predicted proteins | sample SalMarSW160170MG_2_FD_203102 | JGI IMG/M metagenome (GOLD analysis project Ga0315552, IMG submission 203102) | Salt marsh sediment microbial communities from the Plum Island Ecosystem LTER, Massachusetts, United States - Salt Marsh Sediment SW1601-70 ...
GAAACCAGATGTTGTTTACATTATTTCTGCGGGAACAACCACGCGCATCATAGGAGACCTTTTGGATGAGAAAAAGACGCTGCTTGGAATGGATCTTTTCTGCAACAAGAAAATAATAGCCAAGGATGTGAACGAGAAACAGATTCTAGAGGCGATTAAGGATAAAACTGCTAGGATTATCGTCACTCCCATAGGCGGTCAAGGCTTCATTTTCGGTAGAGGAAACCAGCAGATAAGCCCGAAGGTAATCCGGCAGGTAGGCATGGATAACATAGTTGTCATTGCAACAAAGAACAAGATGAAAAACCTGAAAAGCTTGAAGGTTGACACTGGCGACACGGAACTTGATGCGGCTTTTCGTGGCACCATTAAGGTTTTGACTGACTACAAAATGGAGCAGACAGTGCCTATTGAATAAGTATAAATTATGTGAAGCAATTTAATTTTCGTAAGAACTGCTGGAAGGGAATAGCTAAATGAAGAGATTCGTTACCATGGGTAGAGGAGGCAGCGGCAAAACAACGTTTGTTGCTCTCATGACCAAATACTTTATTGAAAAAGATGAGACTCCCCTCCTTCTTGTAGATGTTGACCCGGATCAGAACTTGGCAGAGATGGTTGGGATAGACCTCAGAGAAGAGGGAAGAAAGACTGTGTCCGAGTTGCTTATTGAAACTTTTTTGGATAGAGGAGGCACAACCGTTGGGATTCCCCCCTCAGAGAGGCTTGAAAGCAAAATCTGGGAATTGGGACTCTACGAAGGAGATTACTTCGACTTGATGGCTATCGGAACAAAATTCATAGAGGGCTGTTACTGTCTTCCGGACGCTGCTTTAAAGAAGGTTTTGGAGGGTTTAACAAAGTCGTACAGTTATGTTCTCATTGATTCTCCGGGTGGACTGGAACACTTGAACAGACGAATAGCTTCTCAGGTCGACGACATATTCGACATTATTGATCCTTCCCAGAAATCCTTCCATCACGTAGAAAGAGCCTACAGGGTCGCCAAGGAAGTGAAAATAGACTTCAACAACTTCTACGTGGTCGGAGGCAGCAGAGTTCCAGAAGAATGGGAGGAAGAAGTTGAAAAAAGAACAAAGCTGCAATACTTGGGAAAAATCAGCCACGACAAAGAAGTGGAAAACTACGTTCTCTATGGGAAGCCCCTACTCGACTTACCCGAATCATCCCCCGCCTACAACTCAGTGAAGAAAATAATGCAGAAAGCAGGCTACTAATAGGCTCCTAATAACAGCAGATTGTTGAAAAACAGCTTTTTCAGAAATTTTGCTTCCATAACCAGTTTCGGCTTTTTTTAAGCTGAAGCAATCGTAAATCTCTTTTTGCATATTATGACCGCCAAGGTTGCCACTACAAATAATGGCAGAAGAATGCATGAGGGAAACTCTGGAATAATAGCTGGTTCCATAAGAGGATAGTTGTCTTGGTTGTCCTCGTTTATGATGTGGGGTGTGTCTCCTATTCTGTCTCCGTCATTGTCTGTGCCGTTGTAGTTGCTCCAGTAGTTTCCACCGGATGGATAGCCATCATCCCAAATGTTAACTGCAGATGTAGCCTCGTTTACCGCTGCTTGAACAGTGTTGTTGATGAAGTTATTATGATGTATAATGTTCACACCGATATCAACACTAACGCCCATACCGTTGTTTATTATATCGTTTCTAATTATACGGTTGCTCCCTCCAGAAATCCAGACGCCTAGCCCATTTGCTGTAATGTAGTTTTCAGAAATGATGTTGTCACCGCCCATGTAAACATAAATACCTACATAATTGTTCGTTATGTTATTTCCAGAAATAGTGTTGTTGCTTGCACCGAAGCTTACCCAAATCCCATTTGCAGCGGTTTCATGTCCAATGTCAGTAATATTGTTTCCAATAATTGCGTTGTTTTTGCAATTTCCCATAATCCAAATTCCGTTTCCAAAATGTGTTATTTGCATGTTCTTGATTGTTACGTTGCGTCTGTTTTCCAGCCATATTGATTCTATCGTTCCATCTCCTTCGAGAGTATAACCAGCACCATCAACCACAATGTTATCCTTCTCGACAACAATAGATTGATTAACAATGTTGTCAGTAAAGGTGTAGATGTTTCCGTCACGCTGAATCTTATCAGTTCCTTCAACGCTTCCGTCAGCTCTGATGTAAATGGTGTTCTCTGCTTTCACTACCCCTATTATTAGAAGAGAAACTACTGCAAAAGAAAGAACTAGCAATACAATGAGAACAGCCCCTACTTCCTTCATAATGGGCACCAACAATATCTTTGCTAACGGAACTGAAAAAAGATTTTTGGTCAAGAAACCTTGACTAAAACATTTTAGCTGTATCATTTGATAGGTCAAGAAACCTTTACAAAAAATCTTTTATTTTATATCCGACAATAAATGAATTGTTGGAGAACCCAACATGAACAAGTACGCATTAATACTTCCATTAGTAATATTATCATTTTTCTTGGGTTACTTTGCTTCAAGTTCAAAAATGGAACACTTTTACACAATAGCCACTGTAACAACAGTTATTGTAGCAATAGCTGGATACTTGCTATTCCTTAAGCACCAAAAGGTGGGTGACAGCAAACGAACAAAAAAAACAGTTTTAACAACAGCATTCATATCGGTGCTTTTGTTTTCAGCACTGGTTGGAGTGCAATTGGTTAGATTAACAGAAGCAAATCCCCTTCCAGCTCCTCCTACAAGAAGTATGCAAATTAAAAGCGATGGAACAGTTGAGCCTTCAACGGTTCCTATTCAACAAGAGGGGAATGTCTACACTTTCATGAGCGACATTTCTAATTTTACTATTTCAGTTAACTTAGATAACATCGTGATTGATGGGGGAGGCTTCCGTCTCATAGGAGTTGGCGCGTATACCGGAATTAATCTAGCCAGCAGGAGTAATGTGACAATCAAAAATGTCATCATCAACAATTTCGGTTGTGGTATTAATCTGGGTAATTCAGTGAACAACATTGTTACTGGAAATAAGATAACCGCTTCTTCTGCTGTATCTCTCAGTTCTTCTAATAGCAACCAAATTTATGGAAATCGCATTTCAGGGAATTATGGCGTTAAAGGAGGGGGGCTATTCAACAATATTACTGGCAACGACTTTAAGGGTACCAACTATAGCGTTGAGATTAATGGTAACAACAACACTATCTCTGGAAATTATTTCGAATCTGATGGAAGCGTCATGATAGGTGTGCGATCGCATTACAATATAGTCTCAAATAACACTATGAGGGGTGGTCGTTATGGCGTATTCATCTATGGGGGCTCTTCACATAATGTGGTCTTCGGAAACAATATAACTATCAAGAACGAAAACGCAATTAAAATCCAAGATTCTTTCAACAATATTATAATTAAAAATTCTTTAATAAACAACGAAATTGGCATTTACGTCGCCAATCCAGCATTCCCAGACCAAAGATTCGCATATTCCACCAACAACACCTTCTACCACAACAACTTTGTGGGCAACACCAAACATGTCCACGTCGAAAAGGGGATCGTGGGAGGATCACGCCCTAACTTCTGGGATAACGGCTACCCTTCTGGAGGCAACTACTGGAGCAACTACACAGGCGCAGACAATAACGGAGACGGCATAGGCGACACACATTATGTAATTGACAATAACAACACAGACCATTATCCGCTAATGAAACCCTTTGAAATCCCCGACCCTGAAATACCAGACGTAATACCGGAGTTCCCAAGATGTACCCCAATGCTACTCGCTCTCGCAGTGTTTACAGTTGCCGTAACCATCTACAAACGAAGACTAAGAAAACTAAGGAACAAAAAACGTATGAGCTGTAAACATGAACTGTTAGAGAGGAAATAATTGAAAAACTCGAGGAAAACGGGTATGCAAGCACATTGGTTTTCCACAGTTTTCATGTGCCTTCTATTAGCGATTGCTGGATTACAGTTTGTCCGATTTGCAGCGGCGAATCCCATTCCAGTTTATTCGCTTAAAATGCCTGAAGAATCCATCAACTACACGATTTCTCGGGTTAACGGAAGCTTATGGGCAAAAGTGGACGGAACATACCCCCTAACTAAATTCGGTATTGAATGTCAGAATCAAGCCCTTTCGATCAACAACACATGGTTTACGTTTACTGGCGACACACTACCAATGGTTTATCCTACGCCTCCAGGCACAACCAACATCTCCGTGAAAATGGATGAAACAGAACTCGATTGGAGCAACTACACCCAAATCGTTCCTGACGCGACACATTATACTGCCATTGGCGATTGGCCCATGATTTCCTGCACAATCTACCCTGTTCTAGACCAATTCATGCTGAAGATTCATTATGAACACCCTATTATGCTGATAAACGGAAGCTACACGTTTCTGTATGACCTGAACATAAGCCCATATCTGTCGCCGTGGAGCAACAAATCCACAGCCCACTTTAACATAAACTTTGAAACAGGCTACACTGACTTTCAAGCTAATACCATAGCAACTGATGGAACATTGAAACCGGTGGATTATACAGTCACAAAAGAGACTACAGCAGAAACAGCATCGCTTCAAGTTGTATCCGAGTACTCAGAACCACTTCCCGGAGACCTGTTGATATCCTTCAATGAGGGCAACGAGTCGGAACAAACTAACTCCGGTTTCTTAGGTTCAAGTTTACGGACAGAACATGGTTATGCCCTTGTAGCTGTGATAGTGATAGCAATAGCTGCTATGGCTGGCATTCTGTCCCTTAAACACAAAAAGCGGGGAGACAGAGAATGAAAAAGAAACAGCTGTTAACAGCAGCCTTCATTTCGCTACTTTTGTTCTCAGCAATGTTTGGAGTACAATTCGTTAATTTGGCAGCAGCAAATTTTCTTCCGCCTCCACCAAGTCTGCCGAGTATCTATATCAGAAGTGATGGAACTGTTGATCCTCCAGCAGCTATTCAACGAATTGGCGAAGTCTACACTTTCACAGGAAACATTGCTGATCACACCCTTGAAATTCAACGGGATAACATCGTGGTTGACGGTGCAGGCTACACTCTCCAAGGGAATGCAAGCGGAAATGGAATAAAGCTGACAAACAGAACCGGCGTAACAATCAAGAATCTAGAACTCAAACAATTCCGCACATGCATCAACATCCTCAATTCTTCAAACATCATCATTACTGGAAATACCATAACAAACAACGAAAATGCTATCACGTTCCATTCTTCCATGAGTAACCAAATAGAAGGAAACAAAATAACAGGAAATCATGTGGCAATTCTACTCTATAGCGCCTCTAATCATAATAGCATAATTGGAAACAGCATGACAAACAACGGCAATGGCGTCTGGTCCGAGTTCAATCCTAACCCCTCTAACTACAATGACATAATCGGAAACAATGTATCAGAAAACACAAATTTTGGCATCCTACTTCGCAGCTCCTCTAATGATCTCGTAGAGGGAAACAGCATAGAAAACAACGAGGATGGCATCTTTCTTTCCGGCTCTGCCTGCCAACATAACACCATAGTTGACAACAACATTGTAAACAACAATTGCGGCATCTACCTTGGAGGTGACCCCAAGCACAACAAGATAACCAAAAACAACATAGCAAACAACGGCAAAGGCGTATACTTCAGTCAGTCCTCAAACAACATATTTTACCAGAATAACTTCATCGATAACGCGATCCAGGTTTACGATACTATCGAAGAGTTTCCCGATTCAGCGTCTCCCTCAGAGAACAGTTGGAACGATGATACTACAGGCAATTACTGGAGCGACTACACGGGAGTAGATTCAAATGGCGACGGCATAGGCGACACACCTTACGTAATTGACACAAACAATCAGGACCACTATCCACTTGTGGAAACCGCCCAAATCCCAGAGTTTCCCTCATGGACTCCACTGCTGATAATGCTGTTTTCGTTCACAGTCATTGCGGTTATTTACAGGCATACCTTACACAAAGCTAATCACAGGAGAAGGGTGAGGTGAAAAACCCCACGACTATATCCACTCTATTACTGATTATTTCGCTTTCTCTATCAGCTGTTGCTGTTCCCTCGGTTGAAGCATCTGAGGATTCTTGGGCCTCGAAGGAGTCCATGCCCACTGCAAGATATGCACTTGGAGTTGCGGTTGTAGACGGGAAGATATACGCCATGGGGGGTTTGATCGTTGGTGGGTGTGCTGTTGACAATAACCAAGTCTATGATCCTTTAACGGACAATTGGGAAACAAAAAAGGCTATACCCAGTCTAGTGGATGCTTTTGGCGTTGCCGTTCACAACAATCTTATCTACGTGATGGGAGGAGATTTTGGACCATTTGGACCCCATAAGAATTACACAAATTTGGTCTACAATCCGGCAACAGATACTTGGGAAAACGGAGCGGATTTGCCTACTCCTAGAGGGCGGATGGGCGCAAACGTCGTTGGCGACAAAATCTATGTCATAGGTGGAGCAACAACAAATTATGGACCTGACATTACAAACGTAAACGAGGTTTATGATCCAGCCACAGATAACTGGACCACTAAAACGCCAATACCTAATGCGGTCTGTAGTTACGCGTCTGCAGTTGTCGACAATAAAATTTATGTGATTGGTGGGCGAGTGAAGCCTTTTCGAAATGCTACAAACTTAAACCAAATTTATGACCCAGAGACTGATACTTGGAGTTACGGGACGCCAATTCCGATTAACGGAAGTTTCGTTGCTGCTTCAACCACGGGAGTTTTTGCGCCAAAAAGAATACACGTTCTGGGCGCGGACAAACATTATGTTTATAATCCAGAAGCAGACACCTGGACTACTGCCACAGCAATGCCAACCCGCCGCAATTACTTTGGACTAGCGGTCCTAAATGACACCTTATACGCCATTGGAGGAAGCTTCCACGAAGATGCCGGATTTACATACAAGAAGAATAATGAACAGTATATTCCATTGGGATACATCCCAGAGTTTCCTTCCTGGATGCCTCTGCTGATTTTGTTAGTTGTTGTAATAGTGGTAGCTGTCATTTACAGGCGTATCTTGAGCAAATCTAATAGATGGAGGAGGGGGCGGTGAAAAGAACTGCGTTTTCACTAACTATAATCTGGGCGTTCTTAGCTTCAATTTTAGTTGGTTTTCAGTTTGCAAGTTTTGTCGATGCCAGTGCAACCCCAGCTTATTCGGTGCATGTGTCCATTCAGTCGCCTAATGGGTCTTATTCTGAATCAACCCTTCCGTTAATTGTCAATGCAACACTCTACTTTGGAACAGACGCCCCATCCGATGAAGTTTCGCTTCAAAACGTCACTTGCAATTACAGCCTTGATAACGGCGAATGGAAAAACGTTACCTCCATGATGGTTACATCGTACACAACACAACCCGACATTAACTTCTGGTCTGGTCTATTACACGTAATAAACTGTACATACAACACAACCCTGCAAGACCTGTCCGAAGGATCACATTTACTGAATGTCACTGTGAAATCTGATGACACGCATCAGGGCAGTTCATCAGTTTACTTTACCGTAGTGAAGACAGAAAGCACAATTTACATCCGAGCTGATGGAAGCGTTGAAGAAACAGATAAAATTCATCGAGAGGGAAACGTCTACACCTTCACAGACAATATTATAGAACAAAAAATTGTGGTTGAAAGAGATAACATCCTAATTGATGGCGCAGACTTCACGCTTCAAGGTAATGGAGCCGAAGTAGGAATCGATATAACCTACAGAAACAACGTAACAATCAAAAATATTCAAATAATTGGCGCTGGTATCCACCTAGTGGGCGCAAACAATAACACTATTTTTAGAAATCTTATAGCAAGCAACCATCAGGGCATCAGTTTTCTAGGAGAAAGTAATTACAACAAAATTATTGGAAACACTTTGATGGACAATGAAAGGGGCATTTATTTCCATCAATCTTATAACAATAGTATTTATGGTAATAGCTTCGTCAATAACACAAAACAGGTATATGACAGTATTTGGGAACAACCTTGGTATCCTCATGCGTTATCCGTGAACTTTTGGGATAACGGCACAACTGGAAACTACTGGAGCAACTACAACGGCACAGGCAACAACGGTGACGGCATAGGAGATACACCTTACGTTATTGATCAAAACAACCAAGACAACTATCCACCAATGGAAGAGTTCATAATCCCAGAGTTTCCATCATGGACCATTCTGCCTTTGCTCCTTATTGCAACTTTGCTAATCATAATCTGCAAACAGAGACTACCTAAAACACCAAACAACGAACAATCATATTAGGACCCTAATAACAGCGTATTGTTGAAAACAGCTTTTTTCTGAATTTTCGCTTATACACAATCGTTACTGAAAAGAATTGAAGTACACCATGCCTCTTAACAGCATCTGCCTCTCTTACACAAAAAGTAAGAATTATCTGTGTAGACTCGACATTTTACATAAAACACGACGTTGAGGTGATTGCTTGGAGGCTTGGGAAGCATCTAAAAACGCGCTAGAAAATGTTCTTGAGGCTGTTGGCGGCGAAAGAATCCTCATAGTCTGCGATGAAGAAAAAACCGAGGTTGGAGAAGCCTTCGCAACTGGCGCTTTAGCCCTAGGATTATGGACAAGACTCGTAATTCTCAGAACATCAAAACAACCGCGAACAGAAATTCCGGAGCATCTCCAAGAGATTCTAACACAGAAATCAGACATTTACATCAACCTATTAAAAGGAAACCGTGAAGAGACGCCCTTCCGAATAAAACTCATAAAAACGGAAACACAAGACCACAAATCACGTCTGGGACATTGCCCCGGAGTAACAGCGAACATGCTCACCGAAGGCGCCTTAGCCCTTACCCCAGAAGAGCATAAAAGCATGCAAAGTCACGCAGAGAGTCTCATCCGCACCCTAGAGAATACAGTATCAGTGGATATTAGCAATCCAGCAGGAACCAACCTGACGTTGAGCACACAAAACAGAAAATTCTTCACCGACACAAAGCTAGACAGGAAGACAATGAAATGGATGAATCTCCCCACGGGCGAAGTCATCGTTGCGCCTGTCGAAGATTCCTTGAATGGAAAACTTGTGTGCGACATGGCGATCGGCGGAATCGGAAAACTAAGAAAACCAGTGCAAGTCACAGCCAAGAATGGCAGAGTGGAAAGCGTGTTTTCGGAGGACAAAGACCACCTGCGCAGAATCGAAAAAACTTTTCAAACCGACGACTGGTCTGACGTTGTGGGCGAATTCGCCTTCGGAATCAATCCTAAAGCGAGGTTTGTACAGGAGTTTCTTGAGGCAGAAAAAATGTTTGGGACAGCCCATGTGGCCTTTGGGGCAAACACGGACATGCCTGGAGGCAAAAACCCATCAAAGAATCACATGGACCTGCTTATCTCCGATCCCACAGTAAAGGTGACCAAAGAAGACGGTGAGACCGTTACGATACTGGAAAAAGGACGTTTCCAAGTCTGACTGGTATATGGCTGTTATGCGGGCTCTGGTTGGGAACCTGTTCCCTCGGCTTCATTGAAGGAGTCTTCAAGCAGTTTTCTTAACCGTTCACAGGAGTCTTCATCAATTATTTTATCACGAACCAAGCCTTGAAGCGCCGCGGAGAAGTTTTCCTTGTCGACTGTTCCCGTGCGCATTAACTCGTTCAGTGTCTCCACCTCTTTATGTTGTATAGCATCCTCTTTTTTTGCCAAGTAAAACACTACAACTACAAGAATGGCCACCAGCGCTGCTAGAGGCAGAATTAGGAAAAGGAATTCATTAGGATCCATGGTTAGTACGGAAGCAACAACTGGTAAAACATTTATGGATTCTAACTAATAATTTCCTGACTATATTTTGTATGTTCATCCTTTTGTAACAATTCGTTTGCCCGCTATAGAAAGAGAAATTAGCACCTAAAAACGAAAAAGAAATACAGGAAGACATTGCAAAACAGGTGTAACCGAACTGAACTGTGAAGCGGTGTGAGAAGGTCTGCATGAACAAATGAAGTACTTACTTATTGTTGGAGATGGAATGGCTGATTATCCAGTTCCGGAATTGGGCAATAAGACTCCTCTCCAAGCGGCAAACAAACCAAACATGGACATGATCGCAACTAAAGGATGCAGTGGGCTCCTCAGAACCGTGCCAGAGGAGTTAACCCCCGGTTCAGGCACCGCAATCCTTTCAGTTCTAGGTTATGATCCCCGAAGATTTTACACTGGAAGAGGTCCGTTTGAAGCTGCTTCTAGAAACATTCGGTTAGACGAAAATGACGTAGCGTATAGATGCAACCTCATCACAGAAAAGGATGGAATCCTAGTTGATTATTCTGCCGATCACATAACAAATAACGAATCCGCGGAACTAATAGAATCGATAAAAAAGAATTTCGAAAATCTGGGTGAAGTTGAGTTCTTTGCTGGTTTAAGCTACCGACATTTCTTGATCCTAAGAAACTATCTGTACAACGAAATTATCGAGTGTACGCCACCCCACGATGCTATAGGAACTGAAATCTCAAAGGTTTTGCCAAAAGCCAAAACTGAAGAAGCAAAGAGCACAGTTAACTTGTTAAATAGGCTGATTCTTGATTCCAAGAAGGTTCTGGAACATCACCCAGTCAACCTTGCTAGAGAAAACGCTGGCAAAAGACCCGGAAATATGATTTGGCCTTGGGGCGGCGGCAGAAAACCAACCATGCCCACATATAAACAAAAATATGGTGTAGATGCAGCGGTTATTTCTGCCGTTGACTTGGTTAAAGGAATTGGAGTTTACGCTGGGATGAAAGTTGTTGACGTGCCGGGTGCCACTGGTTTATATGATACGAACTATGAAGGCAAGGCAGAATTTGCGCTCAAAGCTCTTGATGATCATGACATGGTTTTTGTTCACGTTGAGGCGCCAGACGAGGCAGGGCATTCCCGAGATTACAAGCTGAAGGTGAAAACAATAGAAGACCTAGACAAAAGACTGCTCGGACATATACTGAACGAACTAAAAGAAGACTACGTGATTGCCGTTTTGCCAGATCATCCAACACCCATCAAGATCGGCACGCACACGAGAGACCCTGTGCCCTTCGCAATTTATGACCCATCCGTCGAAGCTGATGGGGTAGAAAAATTTGATGAATTCTCTGTGAAAAGTGGAAGATTTGGTTTAATAGAAGGAGAATCGTTTATGTCACTTTTTCTCAGAAAAGGCGCTATCAAGTAAACCTTAATCACAAACCCAGACGATTGGGTCATCCATCAGCAGTTAAAACTGACGAAATCTTTCATGCACATTGCATTTATCCGATGTATTTTGATAGCACTTTAGAGACGGATTTCACGGTTGCCTGCAGTCCCTTAACGACAATGATCATCTCGTTTTTTGTTTTCGCAGACACCTTCTTCTGCTTCAGCAAATCCACAATTTTGGCTGTTTCCACAAAAATTTGATACTGATGGGTATCCATTTGCTCAGCCCAGCGCTTGAAGGCATCCCTGAACTCCACGTCCTCTGAATAGCTCATTGTTGCAGCACCGTTTTGGACTTATAGCTTACACAACTTTTTAACATTTCAGGATACCCTAACCAAAGAAATCCCGACAAGAGCACCAATTTTTATCTTTCTTGGTTTTTCTTTTTCCTCTTTTTGGGTCACAGTAGAGCCTTCAAGATATAATGTTAAACATTTTCACTTCTTAACTTTTGGCTTTTTCTTGGCTCATAAGAGGTTTACTTTCATTCATCTCTCTAACTTAAATACAGCATTTGAGTTAATTATGCTCATAACTGAAGTGAGGTGAGTTAACAATGGTAGAATATTATTTTGACACTGAAACCACAGGTTTTGACTTTGATAAAGATGAAATAATAACTATTCAATGGCAGATGCTTAACGGGTTTACAGGAGAACCAATAGGTGAACTAAACATTCTAAAAAGCTGGGAATCCTCAGAAGAGGAAATTCTTAAACAATTCCTTCCAAAACTGAAATGCAAACCGTTTGACTTCATTTTTATTGGAAAAAATCTTTTCTTCGATTTTTGTATGCTGAATGAACGATTAAAACACTATGGCTTAGGAGAAATTGACCTTCGTTGTCTTCATGACCGAGTAACTTTAGACATAAAACCTGTTTTGGTTTTAATGAACAACGGTAATTTTAAAGGCTATGACAAAGTGCTCCCAAAAACAAATCCTATGACCAATGACAGAATCCCTCAGCTTTTCAGAGAAGGCAAACATTCTGAGATTTTACAATACATAGAAGATGAAACTAAAGATTTCATAAAAGCATACCAGATGCTTAAGAAAGAAATCCCTTCATTGAAGAAAAATCTATGAAAAAACAATGTGACAACAAATGATAAAACACAAAACAACAGCAGGTTTACAGACAATCAATTGGAAGTGAATTCTCATGTTACAATTGCGGAGTGTTCTTCGAAATAGGGCACAAACTGTGTTGACTTCGACATCAGATACCGCAGTAGCGAATCTGAAAATATTTTTCGAGTTCATTAATGAAAATCTGTTATTAAAATCGATTTTTGATGAACTCATTAGGGATTTGCCTAATGCCGAACAGCTAATAGCAAGAATGCAACAATCACGGAGAGTTATCTTTCCTTCTTCTTACCGTGAAAAGGTAAAATCTTGCATTTCAATTTTACTGAACATGGTTGAAAAAAATGAAAAGCCATACGCATTGATGTGTTTGATAGTAACTCATCAAAATTTGGATGTTACTACGCAAGAAACCATGAGAGACTTCTTTTTGCCCGTTTGGGAGTATCTAGACGAAAAAATTGTTTCCATGGACACATTTCAGTATTTACTGATTAGGTTCAAGCTTAATTCAGAATGGTTCAAACGAGAATTCTTATACAGTCTATACTCTAGTGATACCTCAAAAGGGGAACTTGCTTTAGATAAGGAATTACGAGCTTACTTATTCAATCAGGGGATTGATTTTCCTTTTTCCAAACCCAGTTCGCCTTCTGGGGAGGTTGACGTTCTTTCTATGATTGAACGAAAACCCATACCTCTGGAAATAAAAGTCTTCGATGGTGATAGCAGAAATAATAGTCACATTCGCCAAGGTCTTATACAAGCTTTCAGTTATGCTAGTGATTACGGGGAATCTTCAGGGTATCTTGTTATTTTTAATGTTAGTAGATTTAATTTAATCTTTAGACTAACTTCAAAAGATGTTCCTCAAAGGGTAGTTATTGGCGATAAGACAATATACTTATTCGTTGTTAACTTATTTGCTCCTGAGAAGTCTGCAAGTAGGAGAAATCTGGAACCTCACGAGATAACTGAAGAGTATTTATTAAAAGAAATGAATTAATCATTTGAATCTCTGAAATTTGTTATAATTAGGCAATCTAATACATTCTAATCACCTGATGTAATTTTTCTTCCCATTTCAGTTTATTTTTTAGGCAAGGGAAACCCGCCTTACGTCTCTGACCTCACTTTAGTTAAGG
>Ga0315552_1001646_pt1 | contig 13499 bp, 12 predicted proteins | sample SalMarSW160170MG_2_FD_203102 | JGI IMG/M metagenome (GOLD analysis project Ga0315552, IMG submission 203102) | Salt marsh sediment microbial communities from the Plum Island Ecosystem LTER, Massachusetts, United States - Salt Marsh Sediment SW1601-70 ...
TTAAAATTATTATATAATAACAATTATTATTAGTCAAATAATAAAGTGCCTGAACTTGAAAAAAAACCGATATTAGGTCAAAATCTGAAATATGAAATTCAAAAATTCACCTTTATTTCTCAAAAGAATCATGATCCCGGTCATTATTCTCATCTCTATTTATTTTCTCGGCTCTCTGGGGTATATGATAATCGAGAAAATGACTTTTCTTGATTCCCTTTTTATGACCACAATAACTTTAACCACGGTTGGTTATGGGCTGGTAAAAGAACTCTCAAAAACTGGAACCATCTTTACTATTTTACTTATTATATTTGGAACCGGAACAGCTGCATATATTTTAATTACTTTAACAGATTTTATCCTGAGCGAATTTTTATCAGGAAGAATCGAAAAGAGAAGGAAAATAAAAATGATATCTAAATTAAAAAACCATTATATAATTTGCGGCCTGGGAAGAGTCGGGCTCGAAATTGCAAAAGAATTGTCCGGTAACAAGATCAATTTTATAATAGTAGACAATGCCGACGGTCCTATAGAGATAGCCAGACAAAATAACTGGCTGTATATTAAGGGTGACGCAACCAATGATGAAACACTGCTCGAAACACAGATAACAAGTGCAAAGGGTTTATTTGCAGCACTGGATACCGATTCAGAGAATGTTTATGTCATCCTCTCCGCCAAATCTTTAAATCCATCCATATTCGTTGTAGCCAGGGCAACCATACATGAGACTATAAATAAATTAGAAAAAGCAGGTGCGGACAGGGTAGTTTCCCCTCAGATAATCGGAGGTAGAAGAATGGCAGCTATGGCCCTTCAGCCTTCAATATGCGACTTTTTAAACACCATTATGCAGACAGAGGAAGATGAAATCAAACTTGCAGAGATTGAGATTATATCAAACAGCAGGATAGATAATATAACTATAAGAGAAGCCGATAAGAAATATAGAATTGAAGCTCTGATAATATCCGTAATTGAGAAAGGAGAAAAAATCTCAGTTAAAAAAGCAAGCGGAGATACAAATATGAAATCAGGCTACAAAATAATCGCTCTCGGAACCGGCAGTCAGATCAAATATCTTACAGACCTGGCATCAGGGTAATTAGAAATCATATTTAATGGAGCAAATATGGATCCGGAGAAACTAAAACAATACCAATTTGAAGTAGAACGGGAAATCAAAACAAACATTCTCCCCTTCTGGACCTATAAAACATTGGACAAAGAAAACGGCGGATTCCATGGATTGATCCTGAATGATTTGACCGTTGACCCTCACGCGGTAAAAGGATCTGTTCTCTGTTCCAGGATCTTATGGACCTTCGCCCGGGCTTTTAATATCTTTGGAGATAAACTTTATCTCAACCGCGCTAACCGGGCATATCAATATCTTATAGATTATTTCATAGATCATGATTTTGGCGGTGTGTACTGGAAAGTAAGTTATAAGGGAAAACCCCTTGAAATGAAAAAACAGATATATGCTCAGGCGTTTGCAGTGTACGCCCTTGCGGAATATGCTCATACAACCGGTTCGGCAGAAGCCCTTCATCTGGCAATGGATATTTATAAATTAATCGAAAAATATGGATTTGAAAAAAAATATGGTGGATACTATGATGCATGCAATCGTGATTGGTCACTTGCCACAGACATGCGGCTGAGTGAAGGAGATATGAATGCCCCCAAGACAATGAATACAAGTCTCCATATTTTAGAAGCATATACCAATCTCCTGCGTTATTGGAATGACCGGAACCTGCACAGCCAATTAAAGAATTTAATTCTGGCTATCAAAACTCATATTATTGATCCTTCCACATATCACTTTAAATTATTTTTTAAAGCAGATTGGGAAAAACTCTCGGATACGGTTTCTTATGGACATGATATAGAGGGAAGCTGGCTTTTAGTGGAAGCAGCGGAAATTCTGGATGAAGAATCATTCCTTGAAGATATTAAAAAAGTAGCTATCAAAATGGCGGAAATAACTTATAGAGAGAGTGTTGCTCCCGATGGCGGCCTCTGGTATGAAGGCGATTCAAAAGGTGTAACTAAATTTGACAGTGACTGGTGGCCCCAGGCAGAAGCAATGGTAGGTTTCTTAAACGCATACCAGATCAGCAAAGAGGAACGTTTTCTACAGTCATCGCTTGATAGCTGGAATTTTGTAAAAAAATTTATAATTGATAAAAAATATGGAGAATGGTTCTGGTCCGTTGATAAAAATAGGAATGTGAACCAGAAGTTAGAAAAGGTTGGTTTGTGGAAGTGCCCTTATCATAATGCCCGTGCCTGTATGGAAGTCCCGGAAAGATTAAATCATATTATAAACCCATGATATTCCGGATTAAGAATAAGAAAAATATATCCATATATTAGTAACCGGCAAGTAAAGGAGGATAATGAATACGACCAGACAAACAATCATTGGTTCTGCGTTACCAAATATACCCTGGGAGGAAAAACCTGAAGGATATAAACATACGGTATGGCGTTACAGCAAAAATCCAATTATACCCAGAGGGATCTTATACCCTCGGCAAATAGTATCTTCAATAGTGCAGTGGTACCGTTTGAAGGCGAATTTGCAGGGGTGTTCCGCTGTGATAACAGGCTACGTAATCAGCAGCTTCACAGCGGCAGGAGTAAGGACGGCATTAACTGGGAGATAGATAACGAACGCATATCGTTTATCTCTGATGATCCTGAAATAGGAAAATTCGATTATGCTTATGATCCACGTGTATGCTGGCTTGAAGACAGGTATTATGTAACCTGGTGCAATGGTTATCATGGTCCTACAATAGGAGTTGGGTATACATATGATTTTAAAAAATTCTATCAGCTGGAAAACGCCTTTCTGCCCTTCAACAGGAACGGGGTGTTATTCCCGAGGAAAATAGAAGGCAAATATGCCATTCTGAGCCGCCCCAGCGATAACGGGCATACCCCTTTTGGGGACATTTTTTACAGTGAAAGCCCTGATTTGTGCCACTGGGGTAAACACCGGCATGTTATGTCCCCCATAAATAAATGGGAAATCACCAAGATAGGGGCCGGCCCTACGCCCATCGAAACTACTGAAGGCTGGCTGCTTATATATCACGGTGTTTTGACCTCCTGCAATGGGTTTCAATATAGTATGGGCGCCGCAATTCTTGATATTGATGAGCCATGGAAAGTTTTGTACAGAACCGAACCATCTTTACTCTCACCCTGGGAACTATATGAATGTGTCGGAGATACGCCAAATGTATTATTTCCATGTGCTGCACTTTGTGATGCACCCACAGGACGTATAGCAATTTACTATGGAGGCGCAGACACTGTTACATGCCTTGCTTTTACACAGATGGATGAACTTATTGATTTTATAAAATCGAATTCAAAGGTGTAGTTATAAAATAGGATTCTTATATGTTATCATGGAAAACCTTGTAATCACCGCTCAGGAAGTATAAAACTCTCTCTCCAATATTTACAGATTGGTCTCCTATTCTTTCGAGGTATCTGCTTGCAAGCACGATATTGGTTATGAACTTGATATTTTCTTCACTGGCTTCACGGGATGTAAATAACTTTCTAAAAACCATTTTTTGAATCTCGTCTACCAGATCATCTGATTTTCCCATTTTCGAGGCTAATTTAATATCTTTATTTTTAAAGGATTCAAGGGCTCTACCCAGTTCCGGTTTCACGAGATTCCCCATCTCAATCAGCAGATCTATGATTTCTTTATCGAGATACTTCTTTTTCTCTTTGGCCAGCCTTATTACAATTTTAGAAATATTTACAGAAAGATCACCGATTCTTTCCAGATACTTGATAATTATACTTACAGAATGCAAATATCTTAAGTCTTTGGCTACCGGCTGGTGTCCAGCCTGCAGAATAATGCATTTTTCCTCTATAAAAACATCATATTCGTCAATTCTCTCATCTTTTTTTACCACATCCTGCGCCAGTTCTGTATTCATTTCAATAAAAGCTTTTATTGAATTATAAACCGCCTCCTGTACCAGACTCCCCATTGTTATGACATCTTCGGTAATTTCATCCATTTTTTCGAGAAATGTCTTTCTCACTTTTTACTCCTTGTAGATATCTTTTATTATAAGTAAATTTTAATATTTAGAAAATTATTTTTATTAATAAAGAATTAAATAAATATTAAAAGTATATTAAATATGATCTGTTGTTTTATATCCATAACCATGAACCGTCTTTATGAACTTTTTCCCGAATCCCTTATATGACATCTTTTCTCTTATTCTCCTGACATGGACATCAAGAGTTCTTGTATCTCCGAAATAATTATCCCCCCATACTTTCTTTATTAATTCCATACGGGGAACAAGGTCGTTTATATTTCTTAGCAGCAATGAAACTACCTGAAATTCTTTGGGATTCAGATCAATCCGATCAGAATCCAGAAGTATCTCGTGTTTACTCTCATCGATAGTCAACTCGATTTCCTCAAAAGCAAATTTTTCCTTAAGCGTTTTACCGGTATTTTCATACGATTGATTGTTGGCTCTTTTAAGGACATTTTTCACTCTGGCCATGAACTCTCTTAAACCAAAGGGTTTTACTATATAATCGTCTGCCCCCAGCTCCAGACCCAGAACTTTATCAAATTCTTCACTCTTTGCGCTTAAGATAATTACAGGTACATTGGTTTTCCTTTTGATTTCCCTGCAAATATCAAAACCATCCAGATCGGGAAGCATTAGATCAAGTACAACCAGATCGGGTTTTTTTATATTAAAATATTCCATAAAACTATTACCATTCCTGAAGCTTCTTACCTTATAATCATTCCTTACCAGATTATATTCCAGAATCTCCAGAATATTTTCTTCATCATCTACAATATATATTTCTTTTTCCATAAACCATTGAGTACCCAAAGTCCGATATCCGGCTATTCCTTTAATAAAACTATACTGAATCTTGTTTCTCTGTAAGGAATACTGCTGACACTTATTTTTCCTTTATGAAGATCCACGATATGTTTTACTATAGAAAGACCAAGCCCTGATCCGATCTGTTTTGAAGATCCGGGATTCCTGCCCCTGTAAAATCTCTGAAAAATATAGGGCAGTTCATCCTTGTTTATTCCAATTCCGTTATCCTTGAATGTCAATAAAATTTTGCTGTTCTCTTCCCTGATATCTATATCCAATTTCACTCCATCCCCCGCGTAAAATATGGAATTTTCGATTATATTGCGAACCATTTGCCTGAAAAGCTCCCCATCAGTTTGATAGTTTATCGGATTACTATTAAATTTAAAATCTATTTTCAGATTATTTTGGTTGGCCAGAAATGAAAGAGATTCTATGGTATCCTTTATTATATCGATCAAATTATATTCTTTCTCAAATAATACATTCCTCCTGTATTCAATATTCGATAGATCCAAAATATCTTTGATCAAAAGATTAAGTCTTTCGACCTCTTTTAATGATTTGGATAGATAGTCTTTGATTTTCTCCTGATTAATGGAATCATCACTCAGGATTGTTTCCAGATATCCTCCTATGGAAGTAAGAGGTGTCCTCATCTCGTGCGATATGTTGTCCACAAACTGGCTCCTTAATTTTGAGAACTCAACTTCCGGGGTCACATTTCGGAAAAAAATTAAAATTAAGACAGTTATGTCTTCGTTTTTCTTAATATCTTCTACACTGGAATATGGACTAAAAATAACCGGGATGGTTTCGACTTCAAGATGTTTTTCTTCTTCTTCGAAAAATACTATATCATTTTCCTGAGATACCAGCTCTTTAAATGACCTTGAGATTTGATTTTCTAATTTCTCATTGTTTAGGGCTATTATAGTTTTGCTGTTTAAAACATCCCCACGATTCAAATAAAAGAGATTCAAAAGACTATTGTTTATCTTTAAAATCTTTCTTTCTCTATCAATTATCATTATACCCTGTTGGGTATTATCAATAATCATATCTATTAAATAGGAATTCTGTTTGATGATTTTGATTATATCCTTAAACAAATTGATGACTTCTTCTACATCAAATATGTAAGGTTTTACCTTTAAATCCCTGATATTCGTACTCTGGTTCCCGGAATTATCACTATTTATATTCTTAATTGAATTTATGCCAGATAATATTGATTTAATAGCCTCCGAAAACTTGCGATTGAGAAACCTGTTTCTAAGAATAAATATAACAAGGACTATAGTCAGGACCAGGATAATTGATGCAGATATATAGAATAATGTCTGGTATGGTAACATCTGTTCTTAATTTATGAATAATAATTCTATTCTAAAATTATAGCATATGTCATTTTTTATAAATATTGGATAGGTTTCTTATATGTAGAAACTTATAAAATAGTAACTTTAATATAAATAAACATCTGGGATTAAGCATTTTGATTAAAGGGATTTAAGATCCCGTGGGCAGATAAGTGTGGTGGCGAGACGCAGAATTGAACTGCGGACACATGGATTTTCAGTCCACTGCTCTACCAACTGAGCTATCTCGCCAACCTTTGCAACCTTCAACAATATAATGGCGGAGCTGACGGGATTCGAACCCGCGATCTCATGCGTGACAGGCATGTGTCCTAAACCGCTGGACGACAGCTCCACTTAATCAGAAATACATGGTGGGCGTTGTAGGGATTGAACCTACGACCCCCTGCTTGTAAGGCAGGTGCTCTCCCAGCTGAGCTAAACGCCCACATCCGATGGTAGCCTGTAGGAGAATCGAACTCCTGTTGGCAGGTTGAAAACCTGCTGTCCTAACCCCTAGACGAACAGGCCATTACTGGTGAGCCGTGAAGGAATCGAACCTTCGACACCCGGATTAAAAGTCCGGTGCTCTACCAGCTGAGCTAACGGCCCATGCTAATTCAATATAATAATGATTATAACAACTTAAAAAAATAATATACGGCCATTAGCCGCTCAATTAAATTAGCAAGCGTAAAGTCTACTATAGTAAAAAATCGTTGTCAATAAACAAAAGAAGGGTACTTTAGACAAATTATCAATCAGTATCCGACCCGGTCATTCCTCTGATTATAGAAGATACTTTACCAGCCTTTTCTTTGCTTTTTTCCAATAATTCCTCACCCACGACCCTTGCTTCGGCAATAGTAAATTTTCCTCTATCTATCACATCTTTTAATTTTTCATTTATTATTTTTCTGGTTTTTAGTCCTGATTGGGGAGCAAATAGCAATCCTAATATAAATCCCGAAAAAACCGAAAATGAAACAATTATCAGCACCCCCAGCAGATTCTTCCCGGTTGATCTATATTGTCTATCCCTTTTTAAATTCGAATCGCCATTCTCGTACATCGCCGATATCCTTTTATCGATTAATTTAAATATATCTTTATTATAGACTATTTGAAATCTATATTGAATATTACCACGCCAAAAACTAGAAGAACGGAGCCGGTAAAAAAGTTTTTAGTCTACCAGATATCCTATAACCTCCGCCCAGCCTCTATTCATGGGATCATTTGTAATAAAGACGTTATTGTATTTTCGAAGCTCATTCAGCATGACTTCCCTGTGTCCAAGCGCATTTTGCATTAAAAAAAAGTATTCAACCTCATCTGCCATTTTTAAGTCTTCCAGTGAATCACCCAGCGCGATACAATTACGGGTATCGAAATTTCTAATCTTTTTATCCAATTTTATACCGCTTGCTTTGTTGACCCCGAAAGGCATCAGATTGTAACCATGAAGTTTTTCTATGTTAAGGTCCAGATCCACCAATGATAAAATCCCATTGTCCGCCATAACCAGCCCTTTATATCCTTCATTTTCAAGAAGCCGGTTAGCTTCATCAAGATTTATTTCTCCGAAAAATAATGCATTATAAGACCTGTATCTGCTCCAATCTATGTTACTTTCGATTTTATCCGGGAAATTTTTCTTAAATAATTCTATGATTTTTATTAAATCTTTCCCTCCGTAAGTCAGGTCATATTTTTTTTTCTTACTATCAAAGGTAACATAAACCTCTTCTCCCAGGTTATAAACTAATTCAGCTCCGAGTTCTGCAATATAATTTTTAAGTCCGATCATCTGTGCATTGTATCTCATCTGGAATTTATTTCTACCCGAAGTCAGGACAATATCCCAGTTTTTTTCCGCTGCCAGTGGTAGAAATCTGACCGTATCGAAATAATAGTCATTTTTGTGATCCTTGATGAGGCACCCTCTATCATTTAATAAAGTCCCATCAAGATCTGAATATATGACTTTCAAATCTTTCAAATTTTCTTTTATTTCTTTTTTATTTTCTTTAAAAAGCCTATATTTCATTTCCGCCATACTCTGCTCTCCATCTCCGGATAAGGTTGATATTTTCTGATATATTCTCCATATCTCCTGATAAAAAAATAATGCGCCGATACCAGATACTAATCACCGGTAATATAAAATAAACTGATTTTAATTAGTCTTCTCTAAAATCCGATATTGTAAAAGATTAATGAAGTTCCGAACGGATCTTTATAAAACGCATCACATCGCTTTTTGTGATTATGCCCTTAAGTTTACTACCGGACATGACTACCAGGTGACCCAGATCGTTTTTCCCCATCTTTTTAATTGCTTCAGATATTTCCATTGCGGCATCGACCTTAGAATTCTCAGAAATCCGTTTTACTATATCTCCCACTTTTACATCCGCCCATTCTTCTTTCGGAATACCTTTTACTTCATGCAAAGAAATGACGCCTATTAACTTTTTTGTTTTCTCGTTTTCTATGACAGGAAATCTTCCAAATCTATACTTCATGAAATACTCATATACAAGATCGTGCAATGTCGTATCTTTTGTAACATCCACAATATTTTCATTCATCACATCTCTTACCCTGATTCCTTTTATGGATGATTCAAAAATAAGCTGACGATAACCCATCTGAGCGGAAGATTGTAAAAACCAACCAATAAAAACGAACCATATTCCATTGAAAAAATTACCGGTAAATATAAAGAATATACCTGCCGTTATAATTAAGAATCCTATTACTCGTCCCATCGTAGAAGCTGTAAAGGTGGCACGCTCAAGACTTCCGGTTGTCTTCCACACGATAGATCGCAATACCCTTCCTCCATCAAGGGGATAACCGGGAAGCATGTTAAAAACTCCCAGTACTACATTTATAATAGCCAGATACTTGACCGGTTCGCTTATAAGTGCGATATTTCTGGAAAAGAACCATATGATCCCAAATATTGCGGCAAGTACAAAGCTTGCAGCAGGACCCGCAATGGCCATAATAAATTCGTTAAAAGGAGTTTCCGGTTCCTTTTCTATCTGTGACATTCCTCCGAACATATACAGAGTTATTCTTTCTACATTTGTACCCCTGCTTCTGGCAACAAGGGAATGACTCATTTCGTGTATCAATAAAGAAATAAAAACAAAAATTACAGTTATAATAGTAATCAGTGCCAGAAGACCTTTATTTAATCCCGAAAAAACCGAAGGGAAATAAATAAAGCCAAAATAATAAGCAAACAACGCAAATATGATAAACCAGCTGTAGTCCAGTCTTATTTCTATTCCAAAAACTTTGAATAATTTTATCGAAGATTTAAACATTCTGTCTTCCCTCCTTTAGTTTTTACTACCGGTAATTAAATTATATCTTAAAAAAATAAATATATATTTTAGGACTCCCTTTATCAGTATTATATATTACTTAAATTAAAAACTTCTATCAACATAAAATGTCCAATAACAATAAATTGATAATCCCTGAATCATTCTTCAGCCCCGATTATTAACATTACCTTTTAAAAATATGATAAAATAACATCCAGTAAAATATAAAAATTTAAAATGGAATTCACCGAAAAATTTCTATCGGAAATAAGATTTGAGCATACTACTATCATATTGGATATCCTGATACCCTGTATTCTTGCGCTGATTTTTGGAGGCATTATAGGTTTTCAAAGAGAAAAAGCCGAAAGACCGGCAGGGCTCAGGACACATGCCCTTGTATGTCTCGGTTCGACAGTTTTTACTCTGATATCTTATCTGGGATTCTCGTCAGCCGGAACTGTCGATCCGACCAGAATAGCAGCGGGTATTGTTACAGGTATCGGCTTTATTGGTGCAGGAGCCATCTTCAAGCAGGGTTCTCTTATAAGGGGAGTGACTACTGCCGCGAGCATATGGACAGTTGCTTCAATAGGCATGGCGCTGGGTGTAAAATTATATTATCTTGCCCTCCTGGTAACGATCCTCGGTTTTTTGACTTTAAGTATTTTAAAATATTTTGAGGACAGGATAATCAAACTGCCAAACTATTCGTTAAAAATAATCACTGCGGATAAATTTGATGATTTTAATAAAATAACCGAACCCATCGAAAAAATGTCCGTAAATATAAAAAGTAAAAAATATAAACTCAATAGTGAAAACAATAAAAAAATATTTACTATAAATCTTCACAGTAAAGATCCTGAATTTTCTACAAAGATAATCAAAGAATTAAGTAAGTTCAAAGAAATAGAGGAAATAACAATTAACTGATACATGAAATTTATAGCTGACATAATGGTAGGAAAACTTGCTAAATATCTGCGTATGGCAGGCCACGATGTTCTTTATATAAACACTGCAAGCGATGACGAAATAATAAAAATAGCCAGTGAAACAGGCAGGATGGTCCTTACCAGAGATTCTTTGATGCTTGCCAGAAAAGAATTCAAAAATGGAACCTTAAAAAATCTGTATATCAAAGATGAAAAACTTAAAAATCAACTGGAACAAATCAAATCCGACCTCAAAATTTCTCTGGAGCCTAATCTTACAAGATGTGTCGAATGCAATCAAATACTCATAAGGGTAAAGAAGGAAGATATTAAAAACAAAATACCTCCTTATGTATACAAAACACAGCAAAGCTTTCTTTATTGCAAAAAGTGCGATAAATATTACTGGAAAGGTACACATTACCAGAATATCAAAAATATTTTCCTGGATATCGGGTAGTAAAAAAATGGCTCTGGTAGAGTTTTTTATAGTTAACCTTTATAATCATACTGCAGGATACACCTCTTCAATTATAACCGGTAATAATGGTTTTTGATATTTGAAATAAGAAAAATGTTTAGAAACTTTATAAAAAAAATATCCGACTTTTTCTACGGTATTCCAATAGTATTATTTATAAATTTTTATAAACTCTTCACAAGGACCCGTGTCTTCAATGTTAAAAGACTCCCCAGAAACAAATCTGTAATCCTTGCTATAAATCATACTGCCGATGCCGATCCTATAATACTGCTTGCCGCAATTAAAAGAAGAATATGTTTTGTTGCAGAAAGTGAAAATTTTGGAAACTGGCTCTCCAGTTTTTTTATGAGAAAATTTGCAAATTGCATTCCCATATTCAATAAAGATAAGTCCTCTAAAAATGCAAAAAGCTTTAAGGAGCTTTTTAATATTGCAAAAAAAAAGAATGTATTTCTTGGTATATTCCCGGAAGGAATGCTCAATAAGAAGAATGGCTTCAAGGAGTTCCGAAAAGGTGCCGCTTACCTCAGCTATAAAACCAGACTCCCGATAATCCCTGTTTATATGCATAACACAAACAGAGGCTCTGAAAGTAAAAAATGGATATTAAACAACAGAATAACCAGAGGGATAATATCACTTATTATTAATGCATACAGGAAAATAAATATCTTTATCGGTGAACCAATCAACCCTATTGCTGAAAACATATTAGAAGAATTTAAGGATTTCACAAATCCGGGAAATTATAAAAAAGTCATCAATAATATCAATGAAGCACTTAAAAAAGAGTTTCTGGAACTTGCCGATGAAGCCGATGATTTGTTCGGTACAGAAGATGACAGTCACTCAGAGTCCAATTTCATAGATGACTTTGATGAAAATCCAAAGAAATTAAATTCTTGACCCGATAACTTCTTTAAAATTAAATATAGATAAGGCTTTATTATTTCTTAATCTTGATATCAAGCAGTCTTCCTTCCGGACCGATTACATCTACGGTTACTTTATCCCCTTCTTTTATCTCTCCATTCAAAAGCTTCATTGCAAGTTTATTCTGAACTTCATTCTGTATAACCCTCTTCAGGGGTCTTGCACCGTAAACCGGATCAAACCCTTCCTTCGCCAGAAATTTTTTGGCTTTATCGGTCATATCGAGACTTAGTTTCTTACCTTTCAAAGTTTCTTTTAAATTATTAATCTGGATATCAACAATTTTTGTTATCTCGTCTATTCCCAGACGGTGAAAGATGACAATATCATCTACTCTATTTAAAAACTCCGGCTTGAAGCTATTCTTCATTGCCTCCGTAATCCTTCTTTTCATTTCCTCTTCATCTTTATCCCCCAGTTCGGTTATCCACTGGCTGCCAATATTTGAAGTCATGATGATTACCGTATTTTTGAAATCAACCGTTCTTCCGTGACCATCGGTAAGCCTGCCATCATCCAATATCTGAAGCAATATATTGAATACATCATTGTGTGCTTTCTCTATTTCATCCAGAAGGATGACAGAATATGGTTTTCTCCTGACTGCTTCCGTAAGATACCCTCCTTCTTCATAACCGACATATCCGGGAGGGGCACCGATAAGTCTGGATACAGTATGCTTTTCCATATATTCGGACATATCTATTCTTATCATTGCTCTTTCATCGTCAAACAGGAATTGTGCCAGTGCTTTCGAAAGCTCTGTTTTTCCAACACCGGTCGGTCCCAGGAAAATAAATGAGCCAATCGGACGGTTAGGATCCTGAAGTCCGGCTCTGGCTCTCCTTATAGCATTGGAAACCACTGATATTGCCTCATCCTGCCCCACAACTCTCTGCTTTAATCTATCTTCCATATTAACAAGCTTTTCAAGTTCTGCTTCCATAAGCCTTGTGACCGGTATACCGGTCCACTTGGAAACCGTTTCGGCAATATCTTCTTCATCCACTTCTTCTTTTAACATTTTTTTGTCTTTCTGCAGCTTCTCCAGTTTTTTATTCTCCTCATCCAATTTTTTCTGAAGTTCCAGAAGTTTCCCATATTTGAGTTCTGCCGCTTTCTGCAGATCCGCGTCCCTTTCGGCATGCTCGGCTTCTATTCTCGTCCTTTCAATTTCTCCTTTTAGGGTCCTTATGCTTCCTATGATTTCCTTTTCCTGCATCCAGTGAGCTTTCATGGAATTACTTTTTTCTTTAAGATTGGAAAGTTCCTTTTTAATCTTTTCCATCCTGGATGAAGAGGCTTTGTCTTTTTCTTTCTTTAGTGCCTGTATTTCGATTTCAAACTGTTTTATCTTTCTTTCCACTTCATCGATTTCCGTGGGCATACTGTCTATTTCGATCCTCAATCTTGAAGCGGCTTCATCAATAAGGTCTATTGCTTTATCAGGGAGGAACCGGTCGGAAATATATCTGTCCGAAAGGACAGCAGCTGCTATAAGTGCTGCATCCTTTATCCGT
>Ga0315552_1001650_pt1 | contig 13475 bp, 9 predicted proteins | sample SalMarSW160170MG_2_FD_203102 | JGI IMG/M metagenome (GOLD analysis project Ga0315552, IMG submission 203102) | Salt marsh sediment microbial communities from the Plum Island Ecosystem LTER, Massachusetts, United States - Salt Marsh Sediment SW1601-70 ...
TTAACCTTTACATAAATCCTGCACTTCCCCCCTGTAAGGGAGGGGGACAAAGGGGGTGGGTTGCTAGATAGTGTCAATGAACTCAACCTTGACAAACTATATCTATATATGATAAAGTCAACCCAACAGAAAATGTTAGATTATATTGTCCCCCAGAGTTTATATTTTACGAACTTCGTTTTTACAGGGCGCACTAGTTGCGCTTGGGGGGACAGTTTGTTGAAAATGTAAGAATATTTAACCAGTAACAAATTAAAGGATTTAGAAGTAACCCTCCCAAGCGGAGGGAATTTTATTTATTAAGAGCAATTAAATGTCTGGAAGGAGGAACAAGAAGATGGCTGGACCTTTAGGTGGGGTTAGGGTGGTGGAAATAACCATGTTTCAGCAAGGACCGGTAGCTGGCACCAAGCTGGGGGATTTGGGTGCCGATGTGATTAAGGTGGAACCTCTGGTTGGAGACCCGGGGCGGGGATTCATGAGAATTATCGGAACTATGGTTGGCTTGAAGGGGCGGAATTACTACTTTGAGCAGCATAACCGTAATAAGAGGAGTGTGGCCCTGGATTTGAAACAGAAAAGGGGAATGGAGATATTTTTAGAGCTGATTGATAAGGCTGATGTCTTTGTGACTAACATGAGTATAGAAGCCCCGCAGAAGATGGGCATTGGTCCTGAGGTATTGCTCAAGAGGAACCCGCGGCTTATTTATGCTCAGGCTTCTGGTTGGGGAAGGAAGGGCCCTGATGCTAACCAGCTTTCCTTTGACTATACCGGCATCGGTCGGTCAGGACTTATGATGTCCTCCGGTGAGAGAGGCTCTCCACCTGCCCAGGTCTTGCCCGGGCTCGGCGATGAGCTTGGGGGCATGGTCTGTGCCTGGGCGGTGTGTGCTGCACTCTATGCCAGAGAGAAGACGGGAAAGGGGCAACTGGTAGATACCTCCCTGATGGGAAGTGTAATATGCATGGAAAGCCTTGTCTTGTCAGCCCCGGCTATTCTGGGGCAAGAATTCCCCAGGGAGATTAGGGTTGAGGCAGGTAACCCTATCTATAATCACTATAGAGCTAAGGATGACAAGTGGTTTATCCTGGCTCACCTTCAACCAGACCGATATTGGCCTAATGTCTGCCGGGCTCTGGGTATGCCCGAGCTGGAGCACGACCCCAGGTTCAATAGTATAGAAGCCAGGGGAGAAAATGCCAGAGAGCTTATCGCTATTATGGATGCCAGGTTCGCCACCAAGACCAGAGACCAGTGGTTTGAGATTTTTAAGAAGGAGGGGCTGATTTATAGCCCTGTCCAGACGCTCACCGAGGTAGTTGATGACCCTCAGTCTTTGGACAATAACTATGTTACCTGGTTCGACCATCCGGTGTTTGGCAGGACAAAGATGGTTGGTTTCCCCTGGGATTACAGCCATACTCCAGCCTCGATAAGGAGGGAGGCCCCTGAGCTCGGTCAGCATACCGAGGAGATTTTATTGGAACTGGGGTATAATTGGGACGATATTACTGGGTTGAAAACTGAGGGGGTAATACTTTAAACTAGGTATGCTAAGAAAGGGGTGATATTATGCCGGAAGAGGCTGCTGGTAAAGGACTGGCGGTGGCGGATAGATACTATCAGGACTATGGCTCAAGAGCTAGAGAGCTAAAGCGGCAGGGCAAGAAAATACTTGGCTATTTGTGTGCCTTTGTTCCCGTGGAGATTATAACTGCGGCTGGCTTTATACCTTTCAGGATAAAGGGGGACGTTAATGAGCCGATTACCAAGGCTGATACCGAGATGGAGACTATCGTTTGCCCCCTGGTTCGTAGCTGCTTTGATATGTCACTCAAGGGCAGCTATGAGTTTCTTGACGGTATAGTTATACCCCATGCCTGTGACAGTATCTGCCGAACTTACGATGTCTGGAAATATAGCCTTAATCTTCCCTACTCCCATCTTATCAATATGCCTCATGGAACTGGTAAGCCATCTTTAGACTTTTACCAGGCGCTGCTGGGTACATTTAGAACCAGCTTAAGCAAGTTTGCCGGGGTGGAGATTTCTGACCGGGAGCTGATTCAGGCGATTAAGCTCCATAATCAGAACAGGGCTAAGGTCAGAGAGCTATATGGATTGAGGAAGGCGTCTCCTCCTCTAATCTCAGGCACAGAAGTAGCCAAGGTATTGATAGCGTCAGTGAGTATTCCTGTAGAAGAGTCTATTAAGATGCTCGGCGATGTTATTGAGGAGGTTAGGCAGAGGGGAGGCGTTCCTGCCCGGAAATCAGCCCGGATAATGGTGGTTGGCGCTCAGGTGGATAGCATTGCCTTTATCAAGCTGATTGAGGATAGCGGGGCGTGGGTGGTAGCTGATGACCTGTGCCCTGGTGCCAGGGAGTTCTTTTCCGATGTGACTGTCACCGCTGACCCTATTGAGGGCATCGCTGAACGGTATTTGAGAAAGGTAAAGTGTGGTCGAACTTATCGTGAAATGGAAGGCAACTATGAGGAATATTTAGAGGACAGGTTCGGCCATATGAGCCGGATGATTAAGGATTTCAATGTTGATGGGGTGGTGCTTTATATCTACAAGTACTGCGACCCCTTTGGCTTTGAGGTGCCCCAGATAAAAAGCTATATTGAATCTAAGGGCACTCCAGTGCTTTATCTTGAAGATGAGTATTCCATGTCCACCATTGGTCGGCTGCGAACCAGAATCCAGGCTTTCCTGGAACTGCTTGGCTCAAAATAGTCATAGATGAAGGAGAATGAGCATGACAGAAGAGAAGAAGCCAGAAGAGAAAAAGAAGAGAAAAACGGCTACCGAGGCAGCTAGCAAAATAGGCCCCATGGTTAAGGCAACAATTGGGGGGACGGTGCAGGCGAGAGAGGAAGGGAAGCCTATAGCCTATTCCTTTATCTGCTGCTGTTATGATGAAATCATCAGGGCTATGGATATTGTCCCGGTGTGGACTGAGAACTATGCCGGTGTATGTGGGGCTAAGCGTGATGCCCAGAGATTTCTGGAGAGGGCTGAAGCGGAGAATTTTTCTCGCTCCCTCTGCACCTATGCCCTGTGTGGACTGGGCTTTGATGCCTGGCGCGAGGAGCTGGGGGAGATGCCTCCTGAACCCCCATGGGGGGGACAGGCAAGACCTGACATGATGCTTGGCAGTGGTCAGATGCTCTGTGACCCGAGGAATAAGTGGTATCAGGCAGCCCAGCACTATATGCCGGATATTCCAGTATATGATGCGGGTGCTCCCTGGCCGCCCTACGAGGACGATTATGACTACCGTGAGGTCCAGGACTACTATGTGAAATATATAGTTGAAGAGCTTAAGGGTCTGGTACAGTTTCTGGAGAAGCATACCGGCAGGAAGATGGACTGGGACCGCCTCAGCGAGCTGGTTGACCTGGCTGACAGGACCTGGAACCTGATATGGGAGACATATGAGCTGCGTAGAGCCGTTCCTACTCCTATGGGGACCGGAGATGCTATGAATACTATGGTGCCCATGGTGTTTATGATGGGAACCCAGGAGGCTTATGACTTTTACCAGGAGTTAAATGACGAGCTAAAGCATAAGATAGCCAATAAGGAAGGTGTAATTCCTGATGAGAAATACCGGCTGATTTGGGGAGGGGGATTGCCCTCATGGTTTGCTCTTTCCGACTTTAACTACTTTAACAGCAAGGGGGCGGTATTTCCCGTAGAGGTCACCTATCGGATGGTAGAGGCGATTTATCATTTTGACATCGATTTGTCCAAGATTACTGACCCTCTGGAGCATATCGCCTGGAGATGGGTGAAGTTCTGGACTTACTGGTATGACAAGGCTAAGAAGCGTCTCGGCTCTCATCCCGATGTTGAGCGGCTGATTCAGTATATTGAAGATTACAAGATAGACGGCATAGTAATGCATGAAGCTTTTTCCTGTCGCTCCTGGCATGTGGGCTTAATCTGGCAGCTGAATCTGCTAAAGAAGGTATATAAGGATATCCCCTCGCTAATCCTGGAGAGCGATATTGTAGATATCAGTTCCTATAATGAAGCTGACACCAAAGCCAGGATAGACACCTTTATTGATACCCTGGAGGCGGTTAAGAGCCAGGGAAGGTGAGTTCCCGATAGCGGCTATGATATAATTAGGGCGCTACTCGGTAGCGCTTTAATTATTAATGCTTTAGTGGGTGTGAGTTACATTGAGCCAATATTTTGCCGGGATTGACCTCGGTTCCACCATGACCAAGGCAGTGATTATGAACCAGGCAGTGCTCGCCTCGGTTATCGGTCCTACTGGGCCTGAGCACAGGAAGCTGGCTAATCGGGTAATGGAGGAAGCTCTAACCAGGGCAAAACTGCCCTTTGCTGACATAACCTATGTGGTGGCTACCGGCTACGGGCGGATTAATGTCCCCTTTGCCGATAAGCAGATAACCGAGATATCCTGCCATGCTAGGGGGGTTAGTTACCTGCTGCCCGAGGTAAAGACGGTTATTGACATCGGCGGTCAGGACAGCAAGGGGATTAAGCTTAAGGATGGTCGGGTGGTGGACTTTGTCATGAATGATAAATGTGCCGCTGGCACCGGCAGATTTCTGGAGGTGACGGCTGAGGGGCTTGGTGTTAAGCTGGATGACATGGGGAAGCTTGCCTTAACTGCCAAAAATGCGGTGAGGATAAGCAATACTTGCACCGTGTTTGCCACGCAGGAGGTGGTGTCTAAGCTGGCGGAGGGGATGCCATTACCTGATATTATCGCTGGTCTGCATGAGGCGATTGCCGCCAGGGTATACAGCATGGTGGGGCGCTTGAAGATAGAGAAAGAAGTGGCGCTGACCGGTGGCGGAGCTAAGGATATCGGCCTGGTCAAGGCTTTAGAAACCAAGCTGGGTTACTCGGTCTTGGTGCCTCCCGAGCCTCTGCTTACCGGAGCCATAGGTGCTGCTCTGCTGGGTAAGGATATAGTCAAAGAGGCAGAGAAAAAGGGAGAAACCTTGCCCAGAAGCGAACGTCGCTTAACCGAGGCTACCTTCTTTACATAATAGTTTAAAGAGATGTGAGAAGCCCTTTAGGGCGGGTGGGTATGGGAAAGAGAGAACTGAATAAAAGCAGGTGGGGAAAAGGAGAGGGGCTTTAGCTCTCTCTCCCCACCCTGACCCACCCTCAGAGGTGGTGCCTCTAAGACTTCCTTGAACAGGGGAAGAAAAACTAAGGGGATGGGGTTCTAAAATAGCTATGGTTTATGTTGCCGGCATTGATATCGGTTCCGCTTTTTCTAAGGCGGTAGTAATAGCCAAAGGCAAAATTATCTCCTACCATGTAATACCCTCAGGGGGGGATTATAAGCTCGCTGCTGAGCAGGTAGCCGGGAAGGCTCTAGCCAAGGCAAAGCTATCTTTAAAGGACTTGGCTTATACCGTAGCCACCGGTTATGGTGCTGCCAATGTCTCCTTTTCCAATCAGGCGGTTACCGATATATCCTGCCAGGGCAGGGGTATATTCTATCTGTTCCCCTCTGCTCGAACTGTGATTGATATCGGCGGGCAATTCACCAGGGTGTTTAAGGTTGATGAAAGGGGGAGGGCTACCGCCTTTCTGCAAAGTGAGAAATGCGCTGCCGGGAGCGGGCGTTTCTTGCAGATAATTGCCCGCGTGCTGCAGATTAACCTGGAAGACATCGGCGACTTGTCTATGAAATCTCAAAACAGGGTTGAATTCAATACCGGCTGTGCCGTATTCGCTGAATCAGAGGTAGTATCCCGCATTGCTGAGGGCGCTGCCAAGGAGGATATCCTGGCTGGTCTTCATCGGACTTTAGCTGCTAAAATCCAGACCATGGTGGAGAGAATAGGGATTGTGCCCGATTGCGCGGTGGTGGGTGGTGGGGCTAAGGATATCGGACTGTTAAAGAGCATAGAGGAAAAATTAGGCTGCAAACTTCTAGTTCCTGAGGAGCCGCAAATTGTAGCTGCTTTGGGAGCAGCTTTGATAGCTAAGGAAAAAGCGGCTACAATTAAAGTTTCTCACTAAATTTAAGGGGGCTGATATGCTGGAAAAGAAGCTTATATCACAACTGCGCAGGATTGTTGGCGAGGACGCTGTTCTAACCTCCAAGGAGGACCTGAATGCCTATTCCTATGATGGCACCACTACCTGGACTCATATGCCCGATGTAGTGGTGCTGCCGCTGACCACTGAGCAGGTGTCTCAGATTCTGAAGCTGGCTGATGAGAACAAGGTTCCGGTCACTCCAAGGGGCGCCGGCACCAATGTCAGCGGTGGCTCAATCCCGATAAAGGGTGGCATTGTACTTTGCACCACCAAGATGAACAAAATCCTGGATATAAACAAGACTAACCTGACGGCTACTGTTGAGCCTGGCGTTGTCCTTCAGGACTTCAATAACGCCCTGGCTAAGCAGGGCCTGTTCTATCCCCCTGACCCCCAGAGCTTTCTCGGCTGTACCATAGGTGGCACTATAGCTGAGAATGCCGGTGGTCCCTATTGCGTGAAGTACGGCGTAACCAAGCAGTATGTTCTCGGGCTGGAGGTGGTTTTAGCCAATGGCTACATTATGAAGCTAGGCGGGGTGACGGTAAAGAACCGCACCGGATACGAGCTGATGATGCTGTTCACCGGCGCCGAGGGGACATTGGGGGTAATTACCAAAGTAACCCTGAGGCTAATACCAATGCCGCTGGCTAACAAGACAATGATGGCTATTTTTGATGATATGGCGGTGGGCGGTCAGGCAGTATCCAATATTATGGCTAGTGGGGTGGTGCCAGCCAAGGTTGAATTTGTTGATAATTTTGTTATCCGTCGCATTGAAGAGGTAACCCCCATGGGTCTGCCAGTGGATGCTAAGGCTCTGTTACTAATTCAGGCTGACGGCTCCCCGGCGGCGGTGGAGGCTGAATCAGCACAGATTGTTGACATCCTGAAAAAGAGCGGAGCTAAAGAGGTTAGGGTAGCCAAGGACGCTGATGAGGCAGCCAGGTATTGGAAGATGAGGAGCGGCGGCTTTGCTGCTGTCTTTAGCGCCGCCCACACCGTTATGGCTGAGGATGTAGCCGTGCCCCGGGATAAGCTGGCTGAGTTTATCAGAAAGCTGGAAGAGATTTCGCAGAAGTCTGGTTTATTTATCCAGTATCTGGGTCATGCCGGCGACGGCAATCTTCACCCAGCTATATTCACTGATATCAGGAATAAGGAGGAGTTTGAGAGGGCTCAGCAGACGATGGAGGAGATATTTGAAACGGCGCTTTCCCTGGGCGGTGTGCTCTCTGGGGAACACGGTATTGGTCTGGAGAAACAGCGCTTCCTCAAGAGGGCGATGGACCCGGTAGCCCTTAACCTGATGAAGAAGATAAAGGCGATATTAGACCCCAACCACATTCTCAATCCGGGCAAGATATGGGAAGAGGAAAGGGTATGATATGGTAAAAACCGCTGAAGATAGGTATGAGCAGATAAAGAGGTTTGAAAGCGACTTAGGCCAGTGCATGAAGTGCGGTTTTTGCACCTTTTTCTGCCCGGTATATCAGGAGGAGCGGGTAGAGCCTTCAGTTGCCCGGGGCAAGAATATGATGATACGGGGGCTGCTGGCAGGCGAGTTGGATTATACCAGAGAGTATGCCGAGCGACTTAACAAGTGCACCCTGTGCATGGCTTGCACCACCAACTGCCCGGCTAAAGCCAACATCCCCAACGTTATCGTTGCTGCCAGGGCGGATACGGTCAAAGCTAAGGGGTTGAAATTTCCCTATAATATTATCTATCGCTGGCTCTTGCCCCGCCGGACATTATTTGGTAATGTAGTCCGGTTTGCCTCCTGGTTTCAGGGCATTTTCCTGCCCAAGACCGAGGGCACTATCAGGCACTTATCCATGTTCCTCTCGGCGCTGGGTAAGGGCAGAAACATACCTCAAATTGCCCCCAGGTTTTTGAGGCAGATGGTGCCGGTGGTGAACAAGCCGCCGTCTGGCGTTAAGACCAGGATGAGGGTGGGCTATTTTACCGGCTGCATGACCGACTTTGCCCTGCCCGACCTGGGCAAGCATATAATCGATTTTCTGAACAGGAATGGGGTGGAGGTGGTGGTGCCCAAGGAGCAGGGCTGCTGCGGGGCGCCGGTATTTCTGGGAGCGGGCGATTTTGACACCGGCAGGAAGATGGCTGATTCCAATGTTAAGGCGTTTGAAGGTCTGGACTACGTTATTTCCGACTGCGCTACCTGTACCTCGGCGCTTAAGGACTATGCAAAATTTCTCGCCGATACCCCGCAGAGGAAAAAGGCTTACGCCAAGTTTGGTGACAAGGTAAAAGATATTTCTCAGTTCCTGGTTGATGTGCTGAAGCTGCCGGCGTCAGCTTACCAGCCTTCGGCTGAGGCTAAGGGTAGGAAGGTTACCTGGCATGACCCATGTCATCTCAGTCGGCATCTGGGGATAACCAGTCAGCCCAGGCAGCTTATAAAGTCTATACCCGGTGTGGAATACGTTGAAATGCCCAATGCCGATAGGTGCTGCGGCATGGCGGGGGCATTTAGCATTTATTATTACGACCTGTCCAAGCAGATTGCCGATAAGAAGGTGGAGTCGATTAAGTCCACCGGAGCTGATATTGTGGTCAGTAGCTGCCCTGGATGTGAGATTCAGCTGATTGACAGTCTTTTGCGCAACAAGGTGCCGGTAGAGGTAATGCACATTATGGAACTTATAAAATAGGGGGGGAGTGTAGTGAGAGAGGGGCGAAGCCCCTCTCTAAAATCTCTTCCCCCTCTCCAAGAATGGAGAGGGGGATACAGGGGGTGAGGTTGATAAACAATCTCACAGTGCCTGCCGGCACGCCTCATAGCCCAGGTCAAAGGCTTTGATGTTAACCGGGGCTGCTTTGGCCGGGAAACGCTCTCTTATAGATTCCTTTATGGTGGCTACTTTTATTGGGGGCAGCTCGGTGCCAAATAATGCCCCCAGCATCACGATGTTGGTGGTCAACCGGCTTCCTGCCTCTTGAGCGATTTGAACTGCATCCAGCTGGATTATTCTGCCTGAAGCTTTGCTCAGTTGCCCCAGGATTTCCTCCAGGCTGGGATAGCTACTCTCACCCACGGAGACGGTGAAGGGGACGGTCACCGCCGTGTTGAGAATGACCAGGCTGGACTTTGATAGATGGGCGATATTTCTCAGTGCCTCCGAGGGCTCCATTGCCACCAGAGCATGGCACTTTCCCATAGGGATGAGAGGACCGTATACATCGTCTCCAATTCTGATGATGCTGGTTACCGAGCCGCCCCTGACCGCCATCCCCAATATCTCCGAGCCTCTAACCCTCAGCCCGTCTTTAACCGCTGACTTCCCCAGAAGCTCCGACATCAAAATCACGCCCTGTCCACCAACACCGGTGATTAGCACATTAAATTCTTTTGTCATTCCTTCTCCTCTATTATCGCCTTGTAGGGGCAAATCTGGGCGCAGATTCCGCAACCAGTGCATAGCGAGCTGTCAATTACCGTCTTACCGTCCTCTTTTGTTATCGCCGGACAACCCAGAAGTTCGATGCAGGCGTTGCATTTTGTATTACATTTATCCTGGTCTATGTAGTAGGGGATAACCTTTTCCTTCCGTTTTCTCTTTTCCCTCTGCTCAATCATGGCGCAGAGCCTTCGGGAAACTACGACCGCCGGTCCATCAAACCTTATTGCTTTTTCTATGGTCTCGGTTGCCTTTTTCAGGTCAAAGGGGTCGACGACCTCGACGAACTTTACGCCGCAGGCTTTGGCTATATCTTCTGGCTTTAGCTGGACGGTCTCGTCTCCCATAGCGGTATAGCCGGTGCCGGGGTGGGGTTGGAAGCCGGTCATGGCTGTGGCTGAGTTATCCATTATTACCATGGTTATATTTGCCTTATTATAGACAGCATTTATCAGCGGTGGTATGCCAGCGTGAAAGAAGGTTGAATCGCCCAGATGAGCTACTATTGGTGCGTCCACGACACGGGCGAGACCATTGGCAATGCCGAAGCTGCCTCCCATACAGATGGTGGTATCTACCGCTTCTTGCGGTGGGTTATAGGCTAGAGAATAGCAGCCGATGTCACCGGGGTAGATAGGCTCTACCTCTTGGCCACGGTCTCTAGCCACTCTTCGCGAGGCTACCCTGATGGCATAATGGGAGGCTCGGTGTGAGCAGCCAGGACATAGGGCAGGTGGTCGCCAGGGCAGAAGCGGGGCTGTTTCTTGCTCTAGCTTATCCAGCTGGGCAAAGTCCACCGGGAGCTTGGATTTGGTTAGCCTGGCGATGGCTTCGGTGACCTTTCTGGTGGATAGCTCTCCAACTACCGGAACTAAATCCTTACCGTGAATTTTGACCGGGATATTATGCTCTCCGGCGATGGCTTTTACATGAAGCTCGACAAAGGGGTCTAGCTCCTCTACCACCAGTATCTCCTTTACCGATTTTAGTAATTTTATCACCAGTTCCTCGGGGAGGGGGTTTGGCGTTCCAATCTTCAGTATGGAGACCTTGTCCTCAATTCCCAGCCACTTTACCGCCTCCAAAGCGTAACTGTATGACAATCCGCAGGCGACGATGCCCAGCCTGGCGCCATCAGCCAGCTTTAGCTGATTATAGACCAGTGTATTCACCCTTTTCTTTATTTTCTCAAACCTTTCCAGCATTAGAGGTTTGTTTATTCTGGCTTCACGCGGGGTATAGACCAACCAGGTGCGGTCTTTGGTAAATTGCCCTTTTCTCCTTTCCTTTGATATTTCTCCCAGCACAATATCGCTCCGTGCATGGCCTATTCTGGTTACCGACCTGAGCATGAAAAGGTGCCTGAATTCCTCGGAGAGTTTGAAGGCGTCAGCCATCATGTCCTTGGCTTCCTGGACTGAGGAGGGCTCAAGGACTGGTATGTAGCCCTGCAGGGCGATATAGCGGTTGTCCTGCTCATTCTGAGAGCTCCACGCCCAGGGGTCATCGGCGGAGACCAGGACCAGCCCCCCTTTAGCCCCTATATAGCCGGCGGTAATTAGCGGGTCGTGAGCCACATTCACCCCAACATGCTTCATTGATGCCATGGCTCTCACCCCGCAGATTGAGGCGGCCAGAGCAACCTCAAAGGCTACCTTCTCATTGGTTGACCACTCGGCATACATATCAAGCTCTTTGGCTACCCCGGCCAGGGTTTCCAGTATTTCGCTTGATGGGGTACCGGGGTAAGCCGCCGCCACCTGAACCCCAGCCTCTATCGCTCCCCTGGCTATTGCCTCATTGCCGAGGACAAAAAGTCTTTCTCCAGGAGCATCAGAACTTATGGTTAATTCTTTCAAGCTAGCCTCCTTCCCTGGCTGACGAAATATCAATTAATCAGCCATTTAGTCAGCATGCCATTAGGCAGTATATCCGATGCTAAGGGTGTAATCAAGGATTTATGCCTGCCCTTGTTGTGCTATGACCAGGGTGATACAATAAAATTTGGCTACAAAAGAGGGTTTTGGGATATGCCATTAGATAGTATCGTTGTTAAAGGGGCTAGGGAGCATAACCTCAAAAATATAGACGTGGTTATCCCCCGCGATAAGCTGGTGGTTATCACCGGCGTCTCCGGCTCAGGCAAGAGTTCGCTGGCATTTGATACCATCTATGCTGAGGGGCAGCGCCGCTATGTTGAATCCCTATCGGCCTATGCCCGCCAGTTTCTGGGCAGGATGGAGAAGCCTGAGGTTGATTATATTGAAGGCTTAAGCCCGGCCATCTCTATTGACCAGAAGGGTCCCAGTAAAAATCCACGGTCAACAGTGGGCACGGTAACTGAGACCTATGACTACCTGAGGCTGCTCTTTGCCCGGGTTGGACATCCCCATTGCCCCAAGTGCGGGCGGGAGATAACGGCGCAGACAGTGCAGCAGATTGTTGATGCCGTGCAGAATATCCCCGCCGGCAGCCGCATCATGATTCTGGCGCCACTGATAAGAGACCGCAAGGGTGAATATCAGGCGGTGTTTGATGATTTGCGCAAGGCAGGCTATGTCCGGGTTCGGGTTGATGGCGAGATTCGTGACCTGGCTGAGGAAATTCAGCTGGATAAGTATAAGAAGCACTCCATTGAGGTGGTGGTGGACAGACTGGTAATCGGGCAAAGCGACCAGAGCCGCATTGCCGACTCGGTGGAGACTGCCATTAAGCTTGGGGCGGGGGTAGTGCTGGTGTCTGTTGCTCAAGGTGAGGAATTGTTGTTCTCGGAGCACTTTGCCTGCGTCCACTGCGGGGTTAGCCTGGGGGAGATTGCTCCCAGAACATTCAGCTTTAATTCGCCTCATGGTGCCTGTCGTGCCTGCACCGGCTTGGGGGTTAAGCTGGAGATTGACCCGGAGATGATTATCCCCAATAAGGAGCTGTCCATAGCTCAAGGGGCGATTCATCCCGGGTGGTGGTATTCCTGGCATGCCGGGGAGCTGGAGATGCTTGCCCGACGCTATGGCTTTTCCACTCATACGCCGGTAAAGGAGCTAGACGAACATCACCTTAAGGTTATCCTTTATGGGGAAGAAGGAGAGCTGGTAAGGTACCGCAACCGCTTCGGGCGAGTGAAGGAATACTTCACCGGTTATGAGGGGGTAATTCCCTATTTGGAGCGGTTGGGTCGGGATACCCAGTCTGAGCGCACCCGGACTGAGATTGAACGCTATACGATGTCCCGGCCCTGTCCTGTTTGTCAGGGTAAGAGGCTTAAGCCGGAGTCGCTGGCGGTGACCGTCGGTGATAAGAATATCGTTGAGGTCAGCTCAATGTCGGTCGCTCAGGCAATGGGGTGGGTGGCGGCTATTGGCGGTGATGGTAAAAAGGCGGTGCTTACTAAACGGGAGCAGATGATAGCCCACCAAATCCTCAAGGAAATTCAAGCCCGCTTAGGTTTTCTCAAGGACGTTGGCCTGGACTATCTCACCCTTGACCGCCCCTCGGCTACCCTGGCTGGTGGTGAGGCACAGCGTATCCGGCTGGCGACCCAGATTGGCAGCGGGCTTATGGGTGTGCTTTATATCTGTGATGAACCGACAATCGGTCTGCACCCCGCCGACGATTTCCGTTTGATTGAGACCTTGAAGCGCTTAAGAGACCTGGGTAATACCATACTGGTGGTGGAACATGATGAAGCCATGATGAGGGCGGCTGACCACATTATTGATATGGGACCCGGAGCCGGGGAGCACGGGGGGTGGATTGTAACCACAGGCAAGCTGGCTGATATTACGGGCTGCAAGGAGTCAATAACCGGCCAGTATCTCAGTGGCGCCAAGCAGATTCCCTTACCCCCTAAGCGCCGCCCCGGCTCGGGCGAGGAGATAGTTATCAAGGGGGCTAGGCAGAACAACCTTAAAGATATCGCTGTCCATATTCCCCTGGGCAAGTTTGTTTGTATCACTGGCGTTTCCGGCAGTGGTAAGAGCACCCTTATTGATGAGATTTTGTATA
>Ga0315552_1001659_pt1 | contig 13457 bp, 10 predicted proteins | sample SalMarSW160170MG_2_FD_203102 | JGI IMG/M metagenome (GOLD analysis project Ga0315552, IMG submission 203102) | Salt marsh sediment microbial communities from the Plum Island Ecosystem LTER, Massachusetts, United States - Salt Marsh Sediment SW1601-70 ...
CGATTATTAATTGTGCGCCTTTCACTGTTCGGCGGAATTCCTCAAACGGGAAAGGCCTCCATAGACGCAAGCTTATAAGTCCTATGGCCTCGCCTTTGTCTCTCCTCTCATCTATTACAATCTTTGCCGTCTCGGTGTAAGCGCCCATGGTCAGAAGTAATGTTTCGGCGTTTTCCGTTTTGTATTCCTCTACAGGATGATAAGAACGGCCAAAGATGTCCCCAAATTCTTTCCACCCTCGGAGTATCACTTCCTTGGAGTTCCTGAATGCCACTTCTTGAGATAGCTTTGTCTCGGAGTATATTTCAGGCGGTCCGAAGGCTCCGTGGGTCGTGGGCTTATCAGGGTTTAGGGCAAAGGGGTATTGGAATCGGGGGAGGAATCTATCCACCTCACTTTGCTCCGGTAAAATTACCGGCTCTGTCACGTGTGATAAAGTGAACCCGTCAAGGTGAACCATAACCGGAAACAAGACCTTAGAGTCCTCCCCAACTCGAAAGGCCCATAAGGTCAGGTCGAACGCCTCCTGCCCATTCTGACAAAATACCTGTATCCAGCCAGTATCCCTGACAGCCATGGCATCGGAATGGTCTCCCCAAACGCTCAGGGGAGCAGAAAGAGCCCTGTTGCATACTGCCATGACCACAGGGTATCTCATGGAAGAAGCAACGTATACCACCTCATGCATGAGTTCCAACCCCTGGCCAGCAGTGGCTGTGAAAGTTCTGGCACCCATCGCGGAAGATCCAAGACATGTGCTCAGCGCCGAGTGCTCCGACTCGACCGGAATATAAGCAGCGGTTAACTCGCCATTGGCTACCATCTCGGCAAGCCGCTCGGGGATATGCGTTTGGGGTGTTATGGGGTAGGCAGCAGTGACATCGACATCAGCCATTCTGACTGCTTCAGCCACAGCATGTGAGGCCTCTAATGCGACCCTTGTACTCATTTTTCCTCCTCCGCTATCATCGTTATAGCTCCCGCAGGACATACGCTGGCGCAGATGCCACAGCCCTTACAGTAGTAAGGGTCAGCTTCGTAGTATCCTTCTTCAGAGGGCTTTATGGCGGCATCAGGGCAATAAATCCAGCACAAGGCACATTTAATACACTTTTCCTTATCCAGTATAGGCCTTTCCGTCCTCCAGTCACCGGTCTTCCGAAAGCTGGCATTTCCCGCTTCTGTTATGATATTGCCAACTTCCAGGTCCTTCCAGGTTAACTCTTCTGCCATTGCTTACTCCTTTACCGCTGTTTCATCGTAAGCCCTCTTCATGGCTTCGATATTCCCCTTGGCGCGAGGCCCAAATCGCTCCTGCAACTGTGTCACCAGCGAGTCCATTTTCACAATCTCGGTAACCTTCAGTAGCGCCCCAATCAATGCAGTATTGGTTATAGGCAAGCCTATCGTTTCCCTGGCAATCTTTGTGGCATTAACCGCAAATACAGGCCACTTGAATCCAAATTCAGACTTCAGTTCAGCGGGTGATTTCCTTGAATTAATTATGATTTTGCCATTCTCCTTAAGTCCCGAAGTCACATCAACTGCGTGCAACAATCCTGGGTCGAGCACAGCCACTACATCAGGCTTGTAGATAACTGTCCTGCTCTTGATAGGTTCATCGCTTACCCTGAGGAACGCAAGAACCGGTGCCCCCCTCCTCTCGGGTCCGAAGCTGGGGAATGACTGAGCATATTTTCCTTCGCTTATAGCAGCACGAGCAACTAACTCCGCAGAAGTTACTGCCCCCAGCCCTCCTCTGCCATGCCATCTTATCTCAAGAAGCTCAGCCATAAGATAAAGACCTGTTTACCTATAGAAACTGTAACTGTTTAGGTTTTCAGAAAACCTAAACTATATTAAATCATCTCCCCGCTGTCAAGGGTTTTGTTTTTTGGTGGACTTACCTATTACAAAAACTGCCCCTGAAGGGACTCGAACCCTTGCATCTGGCTCCGGAGGCCAGCGCTCTATCCTCTGAGCTACAGGGGCCAATAGTACAAAAAACAACGTAAAATGATAACACAGGACAACACTTTGGTTCAACACTCATTCATACTGATGCTTTGACAGCCACCACTGCGTTATTGTATTATAACAACCCTGCCAGACAATAAAGAAGCAGAATGCTTAACGCCTTATGGATAGTCCTTTTAGGAATGGCGATTATTTTCGCTGTCCTGGGGATTTTACTCTTAGTCATGGTTCTCCTGGGTAAACTGGTTAAACCCAGGGAAAAACAGGAGAAAAAAGGATAAACGATTGACATGGCTTCAGGCGAATTCCTAGGCTTTCTCAACCTGACTTGGCAAGCCGTGATAATGTTAGTTATCGGCGGCGTCCTTGTGTGGTTGGGAATTGCTAAAAAAGTGGAACCAGTTCTACTTCTTCCTATTGGTTTCGGGTGTATATTAGCTAATATACCACTGGGTGGGGCGGCGGAGGCAGGCGGATTTTTAGCCGTACTAAGAGAAGCTGGCATTCATACTGAAATATTTCCCCTGCTCATATTTATTGGCGTAGGAGCCATGATCGACTTTGAGCCTTTTCTGCAAAGGCCCTATACCATTCTTCTTGGTGCTGCCGCCCAATTCGGTATTTTCGGGACTTTTTTCTTGGCTTATTTGTTGGGTGATGGTTGGCTCCACGTCTTGAATTTCAGCTTGCAGGATGCAGCTTCCATCGGCATAATCGGCTCTGCCGATGGTCCTACCTCAATTTACGTCGCGACTACGCTGCAATCCAAATACACTGCTGCCATTGTTGTGGCTGCTTATTCTTATATGGCTTTGGTGCCTATCATCCAGCCACCTATAATAAAGGCGATGTGCAGTAAAGAAGAAAGGGCTTTAAAAATGCCTTCGGTTGCGGGAACAATTTCGCAGAGGACAAAGATACTCTTTCCTATAATTACTGTACTTGTGGTAGGCTTGCTTGCCCCGAAAGCCACTCCACTTATCGGCTGTCTCATGTTTGGCAATCTGTTACGGGAATGTGGAGTGGTGGAGAGACTTTCCCTGACAGCCCAAAATGAACTGGCTAACATCGTAACTATTCTTCTAGGCATCACCGTGGGAGGAATGATGGCCGGAACTGAGTTTCTCAGACCCGAGACAATATTGGTGTTTATACTGGGAATAGTAGCTTTCAGTCTGGATACTGTGGCAGGTGTTCTTTTGGGCAAGCTGATGTGTGTCCTGTCAGGGCGGAAGGTCAATCCTATGATTGGCGCCTGCGGCATTTCAGCCTTCCCCATGTCATCCCGTGTGGTGCAGAAGCTAGGGTTGGAAGCCAATCCGTATAATCATCTACTGATGAATGCTGCAGGGGCCAATGTTGCCGGACAAATCGCCTCAGTGGTAGCTGGTGGAGTGATGCTTATGCTGGTGCCTATGTTCATTTGATGTAGCATATAATGTCTATAGAAAGAATTTGGCACAATCTAAGCGTAAGCGAAGTTATTGAGTCGCTAAACTCAGGCACCCAGGGGTTAACTGGAGAGGAAGCCGAGCGCCGTTTAGCCCAGTTTGGGCCAAATGAACTGACGGAGAAAGGGAAAAAGCCCCAGTGGATGCTCTTCCTGGAACAGTTCAAAAATTTCCTCATCATCATTCTTCTGATCGCTGCCATTGTTTCCGGAGTGCTGGCGATCACGGGTGAGGGGGATATTTGGGATCCCATTCTTATTGTAGTAATTGTCTTGTTCGCTGCCGGGCTGGGTTTCTTCCAGGAATCTCGCTCGGAGAAAGCCATGGAGGCATTGAAACAGATGACTGCTCCTACCGCCACTGTGATACGAGACGGAGAGGAGGAGGACATCCCTGCCCGGGACTTAGTTCCCGGAGACATAATTTTGCTGCAAACCGGTGACCGCATCCCTGCTGATTCTCGTCTCACTGAGGCAGTTAACCTGAAAATTGACGAAGCACCTTTGACCGGGGAATCTGTTTCTGTGGGGAAAAAGACCGAAATTATCTCCGGCGATGTACCTGTAGCCGATAGGAAAAACATGGCCTATATGGGCACTACTGTGGTTTACGGTAGAGGTAAGGCAATTGTGGCAGCGACAGGCATGGCTACGGAGTTTGGCAAGATTGCCGTTATGCTTCAGGAGGTAAAACCGCCACCGACACCCCTGCAGCTCAGCCTGGACAAGATAGGCAAGATATTGGGAATTGCCTGTTTAGCCATCTGTGCCGTTGTAGCTGGCGTGGGGATTATAGTCGGTATTTTTAGTCATATCCTGGAAGCCTTTATCTGGGGAGTTAGTTTAGCCGTAGCTGCTGTGCCTGAAGCCCTGCCAGCCGTGACAACCATTTGCCTCGCCCTGGGAGTGCAAAGGATGGTAAAACGTCATGCTTTAGTGCGCCGTTTACCTGCCGTGGAGACCCTGGGCTGCACCACCTTCATTTGCTCTGATAAGACCGGGACATTAACTCAAAATGAGATGACCGTGCGCAAGATTTATGTTAATGGCGGGACAATAGACGTAGGTGGTATAGGCTACGAGCCTGAGGGAAGTTTTTATCTCAATGACACAGCAATCACCCCACAAGACGAACCTCACTTAGTTCGGTTGCTTCGAGCCGGAGCATCATGCAATGATTCCCACCTTACTAATGCTGATGGAGCTTGGCAGGTCCGAGGAGACCCTACGGAAGGAGCTCTAACAGTAGTTGCCGCTAAGGCAGGAATAAAAGCGCAAGAACTAATTACCCCCCGCATAGCCGAGGTCCCGTTTTCCTCGGAGAGAAAAAGGATGACCACCATTCATGATACTCCACAGGGCATAATGGCATACTCTAAGGGGGCGCCTGAGATTATCTTGGATTCCTGCACTCGTATCTATTCCGAGGGGATAGAGCGAGAGCTTACGGAGCAAGACAGAGGGAGGATTGTCCAAGTAAACCAGGAGATGGCTGCGGGGGCTTTGCGGGTTCTTGGTCTGGCATATAAGTCCTTAGCAGATAAAGAGCAGGGTAGTGAAGTGGCAGAGGAGGCGGAAGAAGAAATGGTTTGGCTGGGGTTGGTGGGGATGATTGACCCGCCTCGAGAGGAGGTCAAAGGTGCGGTAAAGCTTTGCGACCAAGCCGGTATAAAGTCGGTTATGATTACTGGTGACCACAAATTGACAGCCGTAGCCATTGCCAAGGAACTAGGCATTCTAAAAGAAGGGGGTGTGGCTCTGACTGGGGCTGAGGTTGATAAACTTAGTGACGAAGAATTTGAAGCATTAGTAGGCAAGATAGACGTCTATGCTAGGGTTTCACCAGCCCATAAGTTGAGAGTTATTGAGGCTTTACAGGGTAAGGGACATGCGGTAGCTATGACGGGTGACGGGGTAAATGATGCCCCCGCGTTGAAGAAAGCCGATATCGGCGTAGCCATGGGCATCACCGGAACCGATGTGAGCAAAGAGGCAGGAGCTATGATATTAACCGACGATAACTTTGCCTCCATCGTGGCGGCAGTAGAGGAAGGGAGAAACATTTTTGCCAATATAAGAAAGTATCTTATCTATCTTCTCTCTTGCAATATTGGTGAGGTCTTGCTGATGCTGCTGGCATTTGTTATCGGCACGGCGACGGGATTGTACAAGATTGTGCCTCTGGTAGCTCTACAAATTTTGGTTGTGAACCTGGTTACCGATGGCCTGCCGGCACTGGCTCTGGCAGTAGAGCCTGGTGAGCCGGGTATAATGCGGCGCCCGCCGCGTGACCCCAGGAGAAGTATCTTTGACAAACCTATGGTGAATTATCTCCTGGGAATAGGGTTCTGGACTATGTTAGCGTCGCTGGGGGTATTTCTCTGGGCACTCAACTCAGGAAGAAGCCCCCTAGAGGCACAGTGCTTGTGCTTTGTTACCTTAGTAAGCGTGGAGCTCTTTAACTGCTTTAACTGCCGCTCGGAAAGACTTTCCATATTTCGCATGAACCCTTCTGGCAACAAATGGCTTCTAGCGGCGGTGGCTTCGAGTTGGGCTATCGCTGTGGCTATAGTTTATCTACCTTTCTTTCAAGGTCCGTTCCACACTTATGCTATGAGCCTGCAAGATTGGGTAATAGTAGTGTTGGCTGGCGTGTCAGTACTTATCCCGGTGGAAATATCCAAGCTTATCATGGCACGGCGAACTCGTCCCTCTCCCAAGGTGGTATAATAAACCACCGGGAGAGGTGACCGAGTGGTTTATGGTGCCGCTCTCGAAAAGCGGTCTCCGATTTATCGGAGCGTGGGTTCGAATCCCACCCTCTCCGCGGAGAGGTGCTGGAGTGGCCTAACAGGCACGCCTGGAGAGCGTGTGTCGGGTTTCCCGACCGTGGGTTCGAATCCCACCCTCTCCGCCAGCCTGCGCCAAGGCTACGGCTGGCAAGCCAGATTTACTATGTGGTATGTGTATATACTGAGGAGCGCAATGGACAGGAGTCTCCATGTGGGTTCAACGAATGATATTTCGCGCCGATTGACCGAACATAACTTCGGGAAGGTTGATTCTACGAAAAAACAGGACGCCATTAAGGCTAGAAGCATATTTTGCTGTTAAAGATAAATCCAGAGCAATTGAGCTTGAACAGTATCTTAAAACGGGGTCGGGGAGGGCTTTCTTGCAAAAACGAATCCTTTAGCCGTCGAAGCTCTATCAGAGCGTAGTCGGCCACCCTCTCCGCCAATAACAGGCAATAGTGTATCCAGTCAGCGATTTTTCCAGAAAGCAAACTCGTGCTATACTTCACAGATTCGACTGCAGAATCGCTGGAGAAAAGAGCAATGATTGTAAAAATGCTGGTGGTCGGCCCTTTGGCCTCTAACTGCTACATCGTTGGTTCGTCCTCCACGAAGGAAGGGATGATTATCGACCCCGGTGCCGAAGCTGGAAATATATTGAAAACTGTGCAGCAAATGGGATTATCCATATCCTTAATCGTGGTAACTCATGCCCATATCGACCATATCGATGCTCTTCGTGGAGTTAAAGAAAGGACTAATGCCCAGTTTGCCATTCATGAGGCGGAAAAGGGGTTATTATCTACCGCGCCCCCCATGAGTATCGTAGCATCACTTGGTCTCAACCCTTTTAAGTCAGCGCCTCAGCCCGATAGGTTACTCAAGGACGGTGACCGCATAGATGTAGGCGACTTACACTTCGAAGTTCTCCATACCCCAGGACATAGCCCTGGTGGAATCTGTCTTTCAGGGCATGGAGTAGTATTTAGCGGTGATACTCTATTTAATTTTGGTATTGGCAGAACTGACTTCCCCGGTGGCAGCTACGAACATCTTATGAAGAGCATTCGTGAAAAACTCATGGTTTTGCCTGATGAAACCATTGTCTATCCCGGCCACGGACCAGCCACCACTATCGGCGATGAGCGCCGAGGAAATCCTTTCCTCCAGTGATTATCCCCTCCAGAGACTTCTTTAACAGCTCTGCGCTGTCGCTAATGCTGCCTTTTTACTCCGGGGTAACAGTGCTCAATCAAGATATATTGCTTAAATAATTACGATAATTTGCCAGGGTCTCTTTTAAGTTATCGCCACCGAATTTGTCCAGACAGGCGTCAGTCAAGACGATGGCCAGCATGGCTTCGGCGATTACCCCGGCGGCCGGCACAACACAGATATCGCTGCGCTCATAGTGAGCTTTGACCTTCTCACCGCTGCGAAGATCTATAGAAGGTAAAGGACTAGCCAGGGTAGCAATAGGTTTTACTGCGGCCCTGACTACTATGTCCTCGCCATTGGTTATGCCGCCTTCGATGCCACCGGCACGATTGGTGGCATGTCGCCAGGGAAGCCCCTTCGCCTTGCTACGTGGACCGGGTTCAATAACATCGTGGGCTTGCGAGCCTCTAAGCTCAGCTAAAGCAAATCCCGCTCCGATTTCCACCCCTTTCACGGCATTGATGCTCATTATCGCCTGAGCAATCCTACCATTGAGACGGCGGTCCCAGCTGACGTGGCTGCCCAAGCCGACGGGGGCACCGGTAGCAATCACCTCAAAAATGCCACCCAACGTATCCCCGTTAGCTTTGGCCTCATCAATGGCCGCCATCATTGCCCTTTCTAGCTCGGCATGGGCACAACGGACCGGGGAGGCTTCTACTTGCTGCCAATCTATAGAGCTTACTTCGCCTTGTTTCCAGTGATGTTGCCCAATCGCTATGGTGTGGCTATGAATAGTAATGCCTAACTCTTCTAGGAATCTTCGGGCTATGGCTCCGACAGCTACTCTGGTGGCTGTCTCCCGGGCACTGGCTCGTTCTATAATCGGCCTGATGTCTTTGAGCCCATATTTAGTTACTCCTGCCAGGTCGGCATGTCCGGGGCGGGGATAGGTCACTGGCTCGACCTCTTTCTCTACCGGAGAAACGCTTAGCTGTTCCTGCCAATTTTGCCAATCCCGGTTGGGGATAAAGAGTGCTATGGGGCCACCTGTAGTGAGCCCATAGCGAACACCGGCCATAATTTCCGCCTTATCCTCTTCAATCTTCATGCGGGGGCCACGCCCGTAGCCCTGCTGGCGGCGCTTGAGTTCCTTATGGATATATCCCTCTTCCAGAGGAAGGTCAGCTACCATCCCTTCCACTATGGCCACCAACCCCTTTCCATGGGATTCTCCACCAGTAAGAAAACGAAATTGTCCCATTAGCTTTGATATAGAAATAGAGGTTGATTATAGTTATGGCTTAAGATTTCCAACAAAATTACATCTTGGGCGCTCATTCCCGATAACCTCATCTGTATAGCATTGGCAAATCCCAACAACGACCATAGTGTTAGTTTAGATGGTTGATAATACTCCACTGTCGGAGCTTCGATGCCAGCCAGTTCTGCTGCCAAGTCTATAGCTGTATCCAGATCACCCAGCTTATCAACTAGACCCAACTCTTTGGCTTCTGTACCACTGTAAGTTTGCCCCGTAGCCAAATTTCTGACCTCTTCCTTGTTTAGCCCCCTCCCCTCAGCCACGACGTCAATAAATTGCTCGTAATACTCATTGACCGTTCCCTGCATGATTTCCTTTTCTTCAGGCGTCAGTTCCCTGAAACCCCAATACATGTCTTTATACTTACCTCCCTTGAATATTTCTATCTGGATACCCAGCTTTTCCAAAAGCCCCTCGATGTTTATTAGTTGATAGATAACCCCGATGCTCCCTGTCATTGTGGTTGGCAGAGCAACAATCTTGTCCGCTTTGGTTGAAATATAGTAGCCGCCTGAAGCAGCTGTGCTCCCCATGCTTACAACAATGTGTTTTGTCTCCTTAACTCTTTCTATCTCCCACAGGATTTCCTGGCAAGGCGCTATCTCACCGCCAGGGCTATCTATGTGGAAAACAATCGCCTTGACCGCCTTGTCGTCCTCCGCTCTTGCTAAATAATCTCTCACCAACTCCGGGGTAATGGCTGAACCGGAGAACAACGAAGAGTCCTCGGTGGTAATAGTCCCACTGAGCGGGATTACAACAATTTTACCTGCTGCCGGTCTGCCGGGGAAGCCCAGAACTAGAACCAGAACCACTATGGCCACAACCACTGCTGCGCTTACACCAATGATAATTGCCCTTTTCTTCACCTCTTTCCTCCTGTCAATGTTTCCTTAGCCTTCTTAAACATTATATCAACCGGGGCTTCCTTTCCTGTCCATAGCTTGAAGGAAGCCGCCCCCTGATATACTAACATAGGTAGGCCGCCGAGTATATTGGCCCCGGCTTTTTGTGCTAGCCTTAACAAGGGTGTTAGCCATGGGTTATATACCAGGTCATAAACTAAGACGCTTCTGGGAATCACTTCGAGGCTCAAAGGTGATTGTCCTTCTTGAGGGCTGTGCTTCATCCCTATGGTGGTGCAATGGACTATTAAATCGCAGTTGTCAAAAGTTTCGGCCGAGCTTAGACTCTGCCACCGGAAAGCAGTGACATCTGGCTCCAAATCCTTCGAGCTTGGTGAAGCTCCTTTGATATACCTCACCAAATTTTCTGCCAATGCCCTGGCTCGCTCGAAGATACCATCAGTAATGGCCAATGAAGCTACCTTCCTTTGCACCAGGGTAAAACCCACTGCCCTGGCCACACCACCAGCACCCAGGATTACCACCTGCTTTCCTTCGGGGTCAAAGTGCCTTTCTTTGTCTAGCGCCTCGATAAAACCATAGGCGTCAGTATTAAAACCCAGAAGCTTGTCATCTTTTTTGACTATGGTATTGACGGCACCGATCGAGCTTGCCAGGTCATCAACTTCATCTAATAGAGGTAAGACTGTCTCTTTATGGGGCACGGTTACATTAGCTCCAACATTTTGAGGTTTTCTTAAATCATTCACTACGTCTTGAAGTTGGGCTGGGCTTGTCTCCCAGGCCTCGTAGCGAATATCGAGCCGATAATAATCCAGGGCCGCCTGCTGGAAATAGGGAGAAATAGAATGCTTGAGCGGATAACCGATGAGACCTATATATCTCGACATTGCTTAAGCTCCTGCGCTATTGCTCAGGACGGTGGCTATCCAGAAAACCCTGGAGAATAAAGGCCGCCGCTATGGCATCTAATTCGGCTTTAACCGAAAAGCTGTGATTTTTGGCTCCTCTTTTTGCTCTGGAGCGCACTTTACGTCCCTTGCCACCGGCCTCCGCTTTCAAGCGCTCGGCAGCTTTGGTGGAGAGCCGTTCATCCCATAGTTGTACATCAAACTGGTTGAGATTGCTTTGCTTCGCTCGCCATGACAATTTGTCGGCAAAAGCTGTTACTTTATCAGCTTGTTTTCCCAGTTCGCCGTTTAAGCGGCGAGGCAAGCCAACTACAACACACTCTGCCTTATATTGCTCCACAAGCTTGAGAATCTCATCTATAAGAGCATCTTCGTCTTTACTGACGAGCACGGTTAAGGGAGTAGCTAAGATCCCCTGGGGGTCGCTTATGGCCACCCCGGTTCTCTTATCTCCGACATCTAGCCCTAAGCTGCGCATTTCACCCTCACCTTAATCCTCTCCCGTCGAGAGAGAGGAAAGTATGGTTTATTAATCTTTACCCTCTGAGGAAACGGAGATTTGACTCGCAACGACAATTTTGACTAATTTCAGGGCTTCGTCAATCTTGGCGGCGTCTTTTCCGCCGGCTTGAGCCATAGCAGCCTTGCCACCACCACCCCCGCTGGCAACCTTGGCAACTTGATTAATAAGGTCGCCGGCATGAAATCCTCTGGCTATCAGGTCGGGAGTTACCATAGCCAAAAAGTTAGGCTTACCGTTATAGACTGTAGCCAAAACTACTATGGCGCTCTTTAGTCTGTCTCGCAATATATCGCCCATTTCCCTGAGGATAGGCATGGTTAATGCTGGCACCTTGGCAGCTAGAACTGTCACGCCGCTTACCTGCTCCACTTGCCCAGACAAATCCTCCGCTATTCTGCGCGATAGCTCCCTTTCCAGTGAAGTCACTCTCTTACGCTCTGCTTCTAGCTCGCTGATAAGAGTTTTCACCTTGTCAGGAACTTCGTCAAGCGAGCCTTCTACTTCTTTGGCTACGCTCTGCAAGGCAGTTAAACGAGATTCAATTAGAGATTCAGCTTTTCTTCCCGTTACCGCTTCAATACGATGCAGTCCTGTGCCAATGCTGCTTTCACTGGTTATCAGGAATATGCCGATTTCCCCCGTTGAACTCACATGAGTGCCACCACAGAGTTCCTTGCTTATTGCTGGCCTCCCGATTTCCAGCATCCGAACTTCTTCTCCATATTTTTCTTCAAACAAGGCGATAGCATCCTCAGCGATGGCCTGCTTATAAGGGAGTATTTTTGCTTCTGCTTTCAAGTTCTGCCGTATCCACTCATTGACCTGCCTCTGAATTTCATTGAGTTGCTCTTCGGTTATCTGTCCTAAATGAGAGAAGTCAAATCTAAATCTTTCCGGCTCCACCAATGAACCTTTTTGCTCAATACGCATGTCCACTACCTGTCTTAAAGCAGCCTGGAGGAGATGAGTGGTGGTGTGGTTGCGAGCGATATCCAGGCGGCGAGTGGAATCAACCTTGGCTTCCACTTCATCACCAACAGATATGCTGCCTTTAACAACTTTTCCCTGATGGACAATCACATCGGAGGGAGTCCTGATAGCATTTGTGACGACTACCTTTCCCTTTGGGCTGCTGATTTCCCCGATATCACTTACCTGCCCACCCATCTCGCCGTAGAAAGGAGTGCTATCAAGCACTATGTCAACTTCTTCGCCCTGAGAAGCAGCTTCTACGGGTTGCCCCCTGACACTTAATTTAAGGACCTTAGACTGGGAGCTTACTGCGTTATAGCCTACAAACTCTGTTGATATTGGTACCAGAGTAATGTTAAACTCTGCAACTTTTTGCCAACCCGCTCTGGCTCTTTCTCGCTGCTTCTCCATCTCAGCCTGGAAACCCTCCCAGTCTATAGAGAGGCCTTTCTCTCTGGCAATTTCAGCGGTTAGCTCTGGAGGGAAACCATAAGTATCATAGAGTCTGAATACCTCCTCGCTTGTTAGCCCCTCTCTCCCTTGAGCTGAAGCTTCGCCAATGAGCTTTTCCACCAAGTTAAGTCCGGTATCTAAAGTGGTAGTGAACTTTTCCTCCTCAACTCTAATTACTTCGGTAATCAGGTTCTGATTAGCCATAAGCTCAGGATATATGTGGCTCATCGTGTTGACGACAACGTCAGTCATTTCATTAAGGAAAGGGTCGTTCAATCCCAGTTTCCTGCCGAAGAGCGAAGCCCGCCTGAGTATTCGTCTAAGCACGTATCCCCGGCCTTCGTTGGAAGGCATTACGCCATCGGCAATAAGAAAGGCAATGCCGCGTGAGTGCTCAGCAACAATTCTAATGGCCCGGTCGGTATTCTCCTTCCGTCCATATTCTTTACCGGATAATTGACAAATGCGGTTCACCAAAGGGGAAAACAGGTCCGTTTCATAAGGGGAGGGCTTGCCCTGGATAGCGGCTAAAGTCCTCTCCAGTCCCATACCGGTATCGATATTAGGTTTGGGTAATGGAGTGCGTTGCCCGCTTTGGTCTTGATTGTATTGGGTAAATACCAGATTCCATACTTCGGAGAAGCGACCGCAGTCGCAATTAGGCCTACATTCAGCTTTACCACAGCCAAACTCTTCACCAAGGTCATAATGAATCTCACTGCATGGTCCACAGGGACCAGCATCGCCAACCGGCCCCCAGAAGTTGTCCTCTTCGCCGAATCGCAATATCTTCCCGGCGGGGACACCGACCTCTCGCCAATAGGCGAAGGCTTCATCATCATCAAGATAGACACTTATCCAAAGCCGTTCCTCGGGCAGCTTCAAATACTTGGTAACAAATTCCCAGGCCCATAAAATAGCTTCTTTTTTAAAATAATCACCGACACTGAAATTACCCAGCATCTCGAAGAAAGTAAGGTGTTTGCTATCACCCACCGAATCTATATCAGTGGTGCGAAAGCACTTTT
>Ga0315552_1001660_pt1 | contig 13457 bp, 9 predicted proteins | sample SalMarSW160170MG_2_FD_203102 | JGI IMG/M metagenome (GOLD analysis project Ga0315552, IMG submission 203102) | Salt marsh sediment microbial communities from the Plum Island Ecosystem LTER, Massachusetts, United States - Salt Marsh Sediment SW1601-70 ...
TTATCAGCCCGTAGATCAGTACACGGCTCTTTATGACGGACAAAAATGGGAGCAGCCTTTCAGCCGCTCCGATTTTTCGCTATGGAGCATAAATGAGTCCCGGCCGACATTATTCTACCTGGACAGTTCCGAGGGACAAATCGATACCTTGTATTATAACACCAAAATCACGAACGATTTCAGAACAATGTATGCATACAATAGCGCCAACAGAAATAAAGAAATGCCATATTGCAGCGACCTTATGGTGCGTTTTTATTGCCGGGCGGCCAGTGAAAAAGGCAGTATCGGCATCTCTCTGAGTAAGTATCAGACCTTCTACAAGGCGTCGGTGGATTTTTCAGGAGCGATGATTATCATTAAGAACACCGAGGGTGAGGAAGCGGTAGAGCTGGCTCGAAAGACAATCGAGCCGTTGGTAATAGATCCGCTTAACGGGACGCTGGTAAAATTAGCAAATGTTGACCATCAACTGATTTTCGAATACGGCGATGAGAAGCTGACTTTCGATATGGGGCGCGCTCTTGAAGATGCAGGGCCGGTGCGGGCGATTATCCGGCCGAAAGTGGAAATATTCGGTTCCGGAAAACTCACGCTCTCACACGTTGCTGTTTTCAGGGATATCCATTATACTTCGGAAACTCAGGGCGGGGCCTGGGGCAGAGCCACCGAGAAGCCGTTCCCGCTCAAAAAAGACGAGTTTTTCGTGCTTGGTGACAATAGCCCGAACAGCGAAGACTGCAGGTGGTGGCGTACCGAGGGCATTGCAAATCCGACCCTGCCTCCTTACCGGGCCGGTATAGTGCCACGCGATTATCTTGTGGGTAAGGCGCTTTTTGTTTATTGGCCAAGCGGTTTCAGGCCGTTCGATCGATTCCCTTTCGGAATTATCCCGAACGTGGGTCACATGCGTTTTATCTATGGCGGCTCGAATAGCTACCATTAATAGACAAGATTATTTTGCAGATTATATATATAACGGGATGGCGTTTATAATCGACAAAGGTCGGCTCATTACAGATAAAAGCAATTTAAATCCGGTTTAATCATCGTTGATGACATATATGGGTAACCTCTTTAACTCAGGGACTTTTCTTAAGCTCTCCGTTTTGGAGCCATGCAATCATATCTTCACGCCGGCAGCCGTCACCCGAGTTGTCTGTGCGGCGGAACAATTCGTCTCCGGAGTCAATGCCTATGAACACAGGGGAAAAATCAACCCTCGTCGAACGGCTCGACGCTCTCTACGAATACGAACGCGAGCCTGTAACCAAAGATAAGCTGCACGGCTGGAAGACGTTTATTGCGATGTTCTCCGGCGAGCACATCGCGGGGACCGAATTCGTCTTAGGTCCGCTGATGGTCATGCACGGAGTCTCGGCAGGCGACTTTTTCGGCGGCCTGTTAGTCGGTAATTTTTTAGCAGTGCTTAGCTGGGCGCTGTTATGCGCACCCGTGGGTGTCAAGACTCGTCTGACAATCTACTGGCAGCTTCGCAGGATTTGCGGCCCTTACCTGATGATTGCCTATAGCGCGTTTTACGCAATCATCCTGTGCCTGCTGGCCGGAGCAATGGTCAACGTCGCCGTGACGTCCGTTTCGATCCCGTTCAACATACCTAATCCGGCCGCCGGCGATTTGCTTCCGACTGTGCCGTGGATGCTGCTGGCGGTAGTCGTCGGGGCGGTGATTGCCATATTGGCGGTGTTGGGATTCGAGAAAATCGCCCATTTTTCGAAAATATGCGCGCCCTGGATGGTTCTTATCTTTTTCGCCGGTGCAATTGCAGTACTCGCGGATCTTGGCTGCACTTCTGTCGGCGATTTCTGGCGAGTGGCCAACGAGAAAATCTTCACAGGGGTGCCGATGGGGACGGCTACCAAATACACATTCTGGCACGTGATGGGATTCGCCTGGCTGTGTAACGCAACACAACACATCGGCATGGCCGATATAACAATCTTCCGCTATGCGAAGAAATGGACTCAGGGCTTCGCCTCGGCGTTCGGGATGTACCTGGGGCATTACGGCGCATGGGTATGTTCCGGTATTCTTTGCGCCGCCTATTTAGCGGCTGGAAATACCAATCCTAAGCCCGGTAATATCGCCCTGTTCGGAGCGGGCTTTGCCGGAGCCGTTTGCGTTGTAATAGCGGGCTGGACCACCGCCAATCCGACCCTGTATCGAGCCGGTCTTGCCATCCAGGTGACAACACCGAACTGGAAACGCTGGAAAGTCACCTTTGCGGCCGGCGTATTCATGATAGTAACGGCCTGCATCCCGGCGGTAAACGACAATCTTGACCGTATCGTGGCTTACTATGGGCTGTTCTTTATGCCGCTCGGGGCGTTCATTTTTATCGATATCTGGATATTCCCGAAAATAGGACTGATCAACGACTACGCCGAGAAAGCTAAACTGTCCATTAGCTGGCCGGCGACGTTCGCATGGATCGGTGCACTGCTTTTTTCGGTTTTCATGTACGGCAAAGATAATTACCTCTGGCTATCGAGACTGCTCGAAGGCAGGCAGCCGCCCTGGTTAGCGAACATCAAGTTAGACCTGATGTTACTGATTGCGCCGGAATGGATCGTTGCCGTGACGCTTTACCTTCTCTTCTGTATCATTCAACAAAAGATCGGAAAATCCAAAGTTCAATACCGGGAGGCCGGACAATGAAAAATATTCTGAAAATCATCTCTCTTTTGGGACTTGCCCTGACTATTGTTCCCTCAATGCTTGTCTTCAAAGGTGTTATCGATCTTAAATTGCATTATAATCTGATGATCGTGGGTATGGTCCTGTGGTTCGGTTCGGCCCCGTTGTGGATGAAGAGCAAGTCACTGGAAGAAAAAGAACAATAAAATTGTATTACACTTTAATCTTCATGTAAGAAGTCACGATGCTGGAAGAAAATAGTGAATCATGCCGGCTTACCGTCGGGTATTTGCGCTGCGAGTACAAAGTAAATCCACTCGGTATAGATATTGCCGAGCCTCGCTTAAGCTGGGGGATTGAATCCGAGCTGCGAGATGTTAAACAGACGGCTTATCGAATCACGGCGGCATCGGCTATCTGTCAATTGAAAGACGAAAAAGATCTGCTTTGGGATTCGGGTAAGCAGGAATCTGATCAATCGATTCATATTGAATATGAAGGAAAAACGCCCGAATCGAGACAGCGTATTTTCTGGCAGGTTCAGGTTTGGGATAATCACGGCAATGACGCCGTTTCTAAAGAAATCCCCTGGTGGGAAATGGCCCTGCTGGATACGGCCGATTGGAAGGCCGTCTGGATTACTCAGCCCTGGGAAAACGATCGCGAGAAATCGGCTCGGTGTGCATATTTTCGAAAGCCTTTCACTATTGAAAGGGCAGTAAAATCTGCAAGGATTTATGCTACCTGCCTGGGCCTGTATGAGCTTGAATTGAATGGCGGGAAAGTCGGCGACCAGGTATTTACGCCGGGCTGGACGAATTATCGTAAAAGGCTTCAGTACCAGGTTTACGATGTGACGGACCGATTGGTTGATGGTGAAAATGTCATTGGCTCGGTTCTCGGCGATGGCTGGTACAGAGGCCATTTTGGCTGGTGGGAAAACAACCGGAACAACTACGGCGAGGTGCCTGGTTTACTGCTCCAGTTAGAGATCCGGTATGAAGACGGCGATGAGGTGACCATTATCACGGATGATTCCTGGAAAGCTGCGACCGGACCTATTTTAACATCGGATATATACAATGGCGAGACTTATGATGCCCGGGGCGAAATGCCGGATTGGTCGAGCCCCAGTTTTGAAGATTGCGACTGGAAAACTGCCGCACTGCTCAAACATTCCAAAACGCTGTTAACAGCATCCAATGGAGAAAAGGTCAGGAAAATCAGCGAGATAAAGCCCATTGATTATTTTATAACCCCGAAAGGCGAAAAGGTTTTCGATCTTGGCCAAAATATGGTTGGCTGGGTACGACTGAAGGTAAAAGGCAAACGGGGAGATCGGGTCGTTCTTAAATTTGCCGAAGTTCTGGACCAAAATGGGAACTTCTATACCGACAATCTCCGTAAAATCGATTGCACGGATATATACGTTCTCAAAGGCTCCGGTGAGGAAATCTGGGAGCCGCATTTTACATTTCATGGATTCCGATTTGTACAGGTAGAAGGATATCCCGGCGAGCCGGCAAAAGAAAGTATCACTGGTATTGTAATCCATTCCGATATGAAACAAATCGGATCGTTCGAATGCTCCGAACCGCTGATCAACCGGCTTCAGCAAAATATCCAGTGGGGACAGCGTGGAAATTTTCTCGATGTACCGACAGACTGTCCTCAACGCGATGAACGCATGGGCTGGACGGGCGATGCTCAGGTATTTGCGCCTACAGCAAGCTTTAATTTCAATACTGCCTGCTTTTTTACAAAATGGCTAAAGGATTTGGCCTCTGAACAGCGTGAAGACGGCAGCGTGCCCTGGGTTGTTCCCAATGTCATCGTCGATGGCGGCCGAACCGGCTGGTCCGATGGATTTGGCGCGACCGGATGGGCGGATGCAGCGGTCGTTATTCCGTGGACGGTTTATCAGTATTACGGAGATAAACGAATTCTTGAACAGCAATACGATTCCATGAAAGCCTGGGTCAATTTTATGAAAGTTCACGCCGGCGATAGTTTCGTCTTTGATTATGGATTTCATTTCGGAGACTGGCTTTCTTTTTCAGACTATATGAGTTATCGCTACAATGCCCCGGATTATGGTTATGCCGGTGCTTATACGGATAAATCATTAATTGCAACCGCTTATTTTTATTATTCAACCACGATTCTGCAAAAAACTGCTGAAATTATAGGCTGTAAAAAAGACGCCGAGGAATTATTAAAACTTGCAGCCGGTATAAAAAAAGCCTGGAGCCGTGAATTTATGACAGACTCGGGACGGCTGGTTTCAGGGACGCAAACAGCTTATGCCATTGGGCTTACTTTTGGTCTAATCCCGGACGACAAAAAAGCAATCGTCGCCAAAAGGCTTGCTGATGATGTGAAGCATTTTGGTCATCTAACCACCGGTTTCTTGGGAACGCCTGTTTTGAATCATGCGCTTTCCGATTTTGGCTATCCGGATCTGGCTTATCAGCTCCTTCTTAATAAACGGTATCCTTCATGGCTTTACCCGGTGACTAAGGGCGCTACGACCATTTGGGAACGTTGGGACGGCATTCGTCCGGACGGCAGTTTTCAAACCGTGGGAATGAACAGTTTCAATCACTATGCGTACGGGGCGATCGGTCAGTGGTTATATAGCTTTGTTGCAGGTATTGCCATAGATGAAAATGAGCCGGGTTATAAGCATATTCTTATCCAACCCCATCCGGGCGGTGGTCTCACAAGTGCCAAGGCATGTTATGATTCCATTTACGGCAAAATAGCGACCAACTGGGAGCAAAAAAACCGAACCTTCAAACTGGATGTCACTATCCCTGCGAATACGACGGCGACCGTTTACGTACCGGCCGATAATCCCGAAGCTGTTACTGAAAGTGGCGGGAAAATCTCCGAGGTAAAAGGCGTCCGGTTCCTGCGTATGGAGAACGGCCGTGCTGTTTTTGCCGTCGGCTCGGGACAATATAAGTTCGTATCAAAATTGCCCTGATAACTTTATAAATATTACAGGTTTCCATGGTTTAGAGGGTGCAGATTTATATATAGGGAAACAATATGAATAGCAAAAAATTTATACCGGCCACAGTTATAATCTCGATACTGCTTATATTAGGTTGTATGGACCAGATGGCGACGTTGTCAAAAGAAAGTTCTCACGGGACAACTGTGACCTATTTGCGCTGTGAGTATAAAGTGAATCCCTTGGGTATAGACGTCACAGAGCCGCGATTAAGCTGGATCATTGAATCCGACCGGCGGGCGCAGGTCCAGAGCGCCTACCGGATATTGGTGGCCGACAGCGTCGAGGTGCTCGGCCGGGACCGGGGTAATCTCTGGGACAGCGGCAAAGTCGAATCCGACCAAAACAACCAGGTTGTATATAAGGGCAAGCAATTACAGTCGCGGATGCAGTGCTATTGGAAAGTATGTATATGGGATAAGGATGACAAGGTCTCAGACTGGAGCGAGCCGGCGTTCTGGACGGTCGGCCTGCTTGCGGGAGACTTCAAGGCACAATGGATCGGTTTTAATGCCGAACCTCCGGCAGCCTACGACGAGTATGGAGGACAGGAGCCGCTTAGCCTGACCGGATGTAAATGGATATGGTATCCGGAGGGACAGCCGAACCGAAGACTCCCGAATGTCACGCGATACTTCCGGTATAAATTCGAGCTGCCTTCGGACCGGAAAATCACGTGGGCGCAATTCAGAACAGTTGCCGATAACGATGCCGTCCTTTATATAAACGGACTGGAAACATATAAGTATTCCGGCTGGCAGCGACCTTATACGTTTTATGTTACCGAAAATCTCCGTACTGGAACGAATACTTTTGCCGTCTCCGTGACAAACAGGGCCGAGGCGCCGAGTCCGGCGGGACTTGTAGGAAAACTTCTTGTAGAGTTCGATTCGGCCGAGTCAGTGACGATCAAGATTGACGGCTCGTGGAAAACCGCTCAGACCGCGGAGGACGGCTGGCAAAACGAAAATTATAACGACCGAGACTGGGTCAATGCCATGGAAACCGCCGATTGCGGCGATATGCCCTGGGGCAATATGGAGGACGATACTCTCGATTTGCCGCCTTCGCCTTATCTTAGAAAGGAATTCTCGGTTGATAATCCAATAAAGCGGGCGATGGTATATGTGACCGCACTCGGTCTTTATGAACTGCGTATAAACGGCGAACGCGTCGGCGGTGATTACTTCACACCCGGCTGGACCGATTACAATCAGCGCCTGTACTATTATAGCTACGATGTCACCGACATGATTTCCCGCGGCAACAACGCCATCGGGGCAATTCTCGCCAGGGGCTGGTACGCAGGATATATCGGCTCGAAGAGAAGAAAGAATTTTTACGGCGAAAACCCGCGCCTGTTAGTGCAGCTCGAAATCGAATTCGCCGACGGCGGTACGAAGACTATCGTCACCGACAAATCATGGAAAGGTGGCTACGGTCCGATTATCGAGACGGATTTTCTTATGGGCGAGACATACGACTCTCGTAAAGAGATTCCCGGATGGGACAGAAGTGGCTTCGACGATTCGCATTGGGATAAAGTCACCATCCAGAACATCGTAGGGTGGGGCTTGCCCCACCAAGATCAAATCGGTGGGCTAAAGCCCACCTTACGGGCTTATCCCGGCGTGACAGTGCAAAAAATAATGGAATTGCAACCGAAGAAAGTAACCGAGCCTAAGAAAGGCGTGTATGTTTTCGATATGGGTCAGAATTTTGCCGGCTGGGTGCGCCTGAAGGCAAAGGGAAAGGCCGGCGAGAAAATCGCCCTGCGTTTCGCCGAGATGCTCAATCCGGACGGAACGGTATATACGATGAACCTTCGCGGGGCACGCTGCACGGATACATATATTCTCAAAGGCTCCGGCCAAGATTTCTGGGAGCCGAGGTTTACGTATCACGGTTTCCGTTATGTCGAGATGACAGGTTGCGACGAAAAGCCGGACATCGACGCAATCACGGGAATAGTCGCTCATTCGAATACTCCTTTGGTCGCATCGTTCGAGTGCTCCAATCAGATGGTAAACCGGCTTTACAGTAATATTGTCTGGAGCCAGCGGAGCAATTTTATGGACATACCGACCGATTGCCCGCAGCGTGACGAACGCATGGGTTGGACGGGTGATGCACAGATATTTGTCCGCACGGCAACGTACAATATGGATGTAGCAGCGTTTTTCACCAAGTGGCTGGTTGACCTCGAAGACGGCCAAAGCGAAGCCGGGGCTTTTCCCGATGTCGCGCCGCGCAAGCCCCCTGTAGGAGAGGGCACGGCCGCCTGGGGCGATGCCGGCGTAATTTGCCCCTGGACGATGTATCAGGTTTACGGCGATAAGAGGGTCATTGAAGAGCATTATGATGCGATGAAAAAATGGATCGCATTCCTCCAAAGACGCAGCAAAAACCTTTTGTGTCCGGCCTCCGGTTACGGCGACTGGGTTTCCATTGCATCCGATACTCCGAAAGACGTGATTGCCACGGCGTATTTCGCCTACAGCACAAACTTAGTCTCCAAAACAGCCGCTGTGCTCGGCAAAGAAGACGAAGCGAGAGAATATAAGAAGCTCTACGAAAAAATCAAAGCCGCTTTTAATAAGGCGTATGTCACTGATGACGGCAAAATCAAGGGCGATACTCAGACCTGCTATGTGCTGGGACTGCATTTCGATTTGCTGCCCGGACAAAAACGACAGCTCGCAACGCAGCATTTAATCGAGGCGATAAAACAAAAAAACTGGCATCTTTCCACCGGTTTCGTCGGATTAAGCTACCTGCTTCCGACGCTCACCGAAACGGGGAACCTGGGTATCGCATATCGTCTTTTAATGAACGACACGTTCCCAAGCTGGGGCTACAGCATTAAAAACGGCGCCACGACAATCTGGGAGCGCTGGGACGGCTGGACCGAGGACGGGGGCTTCCAGGACCCGAGCATGAATTCTTTTAATCACTATTCGTTCGGGGCGGTCGGCCGCTGGCTGTTCGGGACGGTCGCCGGAATCGATACCGACAATCCCGGCTTCAAGAAAATAATAATTCGACCTCAGCCCGGCGAAATAACCAGCGCGAAGGCAAGCTATGATTCCATCAACGGCGAAATAGCGACCGACTGGGTGCAAAAAGGCGGTACGTTCAGGTTGGATGTTACTATCCCGACAAATACGACGGCGACTGTTTATGTGCCGGCCGACGATGTCGAAGCCGTCACCGAAAGCGGCGAAAAAATCGCCGATGCAGAAGCGGTTGAGTTCCTGCGCATAGTGAACGACTGCGCGGTTTTTGCCGTCGGCTCGGGACAATACCGGTTCGAATCGAAATTACCCTAACAAACAAAAGCCGAATACAAAAACGTTTTGTACGCAAAAATGTCAGTCGGCCATTGCCACTGCCGTATTATCTTCGCCGGCTTTAGCGACAGTTGTTGTCTCGGCAGGTCCCTGTTCGTCGCACTGCTCCTGGAATTCCAGGAGTTTGGTCAATATTTCCTTTTCGTCGGCCGAGATAATTTGAAAAATCCGTCCGTCCGAATCGAGAAAATCTCCGGCGAAGTCTTTATAGGATTCAAGGTAATTCTCGTAAGCGCGGATTCTCGGATTCTTTTCTTTCTGCAGGGCCAGTATCTTTTCGGGATTCCAGTATTTGATAATGGTGTTTTTATCGGTGAGGATAAAATCGATGCTGATGAGATTATTCTCGATGCTCAGAATTCTGTTTATCCTGTAATCGATATTTTTCAGCCTGAGATATGCGCTGATTAAGTTTTTGCCGCTATATTCATCGGCCTTTCTTATTTTCTCCCTTTGAGACTTCAGCCGTTCTGCTTTTGCCCGGGTGGCGGCCAGCTTTGCCCGTGAATTATTTTTTGTCCTGTTATACGTGGTCGTACTTCGGCCGGCAGAGGGACATGAAGGCCGGCTTGTGCTGTGATAGACAACGATACATGGCTTAGTGCTCTGGTAGCCTCGCGAACGATAGTAATTATACGTATTTCCCCATGGATCGGAAACTAAACCTGAGCTTTTGAATCCGAATGCGTAAGGGCTGTATCGAACACTGTCGTTAACCAGCCCGGTGTTGCCGTATTTTTTGGCGTAGGGAGAATATTTTTGGCGATAGTAAACCAGTCCGGAGCTGCCGTATTTTTTGGCATAGGGAGAATATTTGACTTTTCCCCGGACTAGTCCGTGAGTATAGGGCGACCAGCGAACACGATATCGGGGGTTATAGTAATATACGGATGCTTTCGTCAGGCCCGGCAGGATTGTCAACAGCGTTATTGCGAACACTAAAATCCTTTTCGAAATCCTTTTCATTTTCTACTCCTTTCAATTTAAATTCCTTTTTTCTGTAATCACCTCCTCTCGAAAAAGGTCTTGTTTTTATTTATTTTCGTACGCATATAGATTCAATGCGCACATTCACCATAGTTCATATAGTCAGACCGGGATCGATAAACCGGACGAGGAAAAAGTTCCGCGGGCGGGAAACAACCGGTCCGTGGAGCTTCATCCCGATATAGATGGGTAATCCGTTGGTCTTCACCGCTTTTCTCCATAAAAACGGGTACAGTTTTCGCCTGTTATCCATTGCTATTGAAATATTTGTTCCGGATGGGAAGATTTTAGAGAAATCGTTGCCCACCACAGCCCTTGAATCTTTTCATGCCCTCCATTTAGAATGGTACCAGTAAAATAAAAACAAGGCCCGATAATGTCAAGGATTATTTTGTTATTTTGAAGAAAAATACATAGAGCGGCTTCGGAAATCCGGCTTGTTCATTATGTTAAAGAGAACCGATTCGGTGGGTTGCTGATGCTTACTGAGAAAGTTTTTTTAGCTGCTCTTCGATGCCGGCCAACCTGTTTTGAATTTGCTGCAGGGTTAATGATCTTGATCTGATGAAAAAAGAAATTGTCAGCACGATGGCTATTAAAAATAAAGCCTCGGATACTATAACCGAAATGCTGACCAAAAGTGTACCCATGTACAGCGTGTCGCTTTCTATACCTCTTATATTAAGTTCCAAAATGGCTCCAATAGTAAAACATATAATCACCAGAGACCAGCTCACTATTACAATCCATTTTAGCCGTTTTACCCGAGCAGTATTCCTTGAAATTATTTCCTGACGGATTTTTTGATCGTTGATAGCCGAATCCGTATTCATCTGACTGAGAAGCCCGTTTTTGATATTTTTTTCATTTGCCATTTTATTTACTCTCCATTTCTTTTTTTAGAGCGAGTTTCGCATAGTAGATTCGCGATTTGACGGTGCCGAGGTTACAGCCGCAGACCATCGCAATCCGGTCGTACGGCATTTGTTCGAGGAAACGCAGCATGAGAACCTCTTTGTGTGTGGTATTAAGTTTTTCCAGCGCCGTGTGGATTTTCGCAGCATCTTCGGCGGAGAATGTATCGTCTTCGATGTCATTTTGAATCGTCATTTTTTCATCCGGAGAAATGTTAATCTTTTGTCTCCTGAGCTGCTCATAAACTTTATTTCGCGCTATACGATACAGCCATGCGGGGAAGGCATCGGTCTGCCTGAGAGAGTGAATCCGCTTAACCGCAATCAACCAGGTATCCTGGTATATATCTTCCGCTGTTTCACTGTTATCCGACAGGCGATCGATGAAATAACGTAACGCTCGGCCGTAGCGTTCTATTAATTCGGCGAAGGCGTCCCTGTCGCCGATTTGACAGCGGAGTATCAGCACCTGTTCAATAAGTTTTTCAGGTCCGTTCATGCCGTATCCTTAACCTATACAGATGCGCACGGAATAGAAATGTTCAAGAAAATGGCGAATTTTTCTGAAAGGCGAAAGTAATCCGGATTATCTATCATTTGAATCGAGTAGTTGCTTCCAGTTGTCGATATGGCCGAATTCATCCGCCTGGTCTTTTTCGATGATTTTGCGGGTATCATCGTCCCATTCGATTGTTTCCAGAAGCTCGCCGTAATGGTGGACGGCTTTCGTCTCGACCCAGATTCCTACTTTGAGAATCGCCTTCGACCCAAGTAATCTTGAGGCAAAACCCATGGCAAAGCCGACGAGCCAGTATGCCCATCGCAGGATGCTCGGTCTGAAGCCATATTCGTAAAGCTTTACCTGGAAGTCCTGGTAGTGTGTCATCTCGTTGCACATCGCGGCGATTAATCGGTGGTTAAGCTCGCTCGGCTTTTTTGTGAGCTGGAATTTATAAATAGTTTGCGCCATTAATTCGAGCGTGTGCAGAGTATGCAGGCCCTTTTTGATTTTGGCGAGCCTGTTTTGGGAGAATCCTTTGCCCCGCAGCCCGACGTCGTCCTTGCTCATCTGCGGGCGGATAATCGAGATGTTGTAATTGCTCTTCGAATACTGACGGTTTTGGTTTTCTTCCATGATCTCCGGCGCCTTTTTCTATTCTATCTTGCCTGACGAAAACTTAGTCGAATAGACAAGTACTATTGTAGAAATTTCCTTTTGGCGCTGCCAGGAAAAAACGGCCGGAGAGTAAAAGAAAGTCGCTTAATCGAATCTCTTATGTTTTAAGCAAAATGTCGGAAATCTTCGGATTAATTCCCCGCGAATCTGGTTATAGTAATCATTATATCTCCGGAGAATGTCTGTCCCGAAGTCAGTGTGCCGAGAACTTGCAGCTTGACCTGGCCAAAGTCGTCGATGGCGTCCATTAGCTCCGCCCTGTCGAACATAGCGACAAGCACCGTTCTGCCGGCTGTTTCATTGACGATTTGGTTATTTGCTTTGACGTTTCCCGGCTGGATGACCAATGGCTCATCACTGATTTGATCTATTGCTATCCCTTCGGGGAATTCCAGTGCGACCATGAGATTCGTGACAGTGCCGTCACGTCGGAGCGTTTCGGGAGTGACGCTTATATTTTCGATTACAAAATCTGTGAAAACCTCTGTCGTGATTGTCGTCAGCTCCGTCCAGTTGCCGGGATTCGTGAAGACCAGGTATCCGCTGAAATCGCCCCATAGCTGATTTGAGCCGATTGTCGCATACTTTCCGTCCGGCGGACCGAGCAGATTATTCGGTTCGGATATATTCATCCATTCCATATTCGGCTCGAAGGACATGTAGTAGGATTCGCCCGGACCCCGGATGCAGTCGAGGCGAAATTCTCCCCGTGTTGCAATCATATAGTATCGATATTTGCCGGTGAAAGTTGCGACCTGCCCATCCGATTCGCCCATCTTGACGTAACCGTTGGCTTCAAGCTGGTCGAGACTCCCGTAGCCTCCTCCGATGTACATACCCGAATCCAGTCCTACGAAGACGTCACCTCCCCAGAGTTCATAGGTCGAACGGGGATAACCGGCCACTGAGAGCTGTTGCCTGCTCCGGCTGTATTTGCCAACCTCGACCGATACCCAATCGTCGATGTTGGTCGATACCCATTGCCCGTAATCCAGCTCGGCTTCCCATGAGCCGTCCGTCAATACAACGGGGCCCCAGATTGTTTGTTCCTTATCAACGGAGTCTTCTTTATAATAATCGCCTGTATTGCTCTGCTTCACATTTATCCGGACCTCCGTTGCGTTTTTGTCGGTGCAAGGCTCCCATGTAAACGTAACGGGGGATTCCGCCGTCTTGTCCTGTCCCGGGGACGTTAAGACCGGCTCCTGTGTGGGTTGTGGGATTGGGTCATTCGTACCCGGAATGCCGAACCATAATGTCATTTGGATATCGCTGTCAATTACATCGTTTACCTTTATCGTATATTCCCCGTCTCCGTACATTTTTAAGTCGTTTATGTTCGAGGACCTGGC
>Ga0315552_1001662_pt1 | contig 13451 bp, 11 predicted proteins | sample SalMarSW160170MG_2_FD_203102 | JGI IMG/M metagenome (GOLD analysis project Ga0315552, IMG submission 203102) | Salt marsh sediment microbial communities from the Plum Island Ecosystem LTER, Massachusetts, United States - Salt Marsh Sediment SW1601-70 ...
ACCAGATGGGTTGTGATCTCCTCTAATCTAATCGACGCTGCAGGCTCGCGTCTTACGACCACCACACCCACTTGGCTACCACCTACCCCCCAAGACGTTAGGAGTTCCTTAGTGACTTTTGCTGACAGCAAACAAGTTCGTTCTGGTTCAATAACTAATCCTACGAAATTACAGCGTTGAATTGCTACCTGACTGGCTTCAGAAGGGTGACAGGGTAAATCCAGGATAATATAATCTGCTATCGAAGCGATGGTATCAATAATAGATTCTGCCTGTTGGGGTCCTAGCTCTCGAAATTCGTTCACCTTTTGCGGACCCAACAAGACCTTCAAACCAGAGGCGGTGTGGATTATTTGCGCGTTTAATTTCTGCTCATTGGTATGAACTCGATCTGGTTCAAGTGCTTCCATTATGTTCCTTTGAGAAGTTAAATTCAACTGAGCAGAAAATGTGCCGTAACTGGATCTAAGTTCTGCGACCACCACGCTCTTTCCCTTTCTAGCGAGCTCATGTGCAACATTAAGAGCAACGGTCGTTGTGCCGACTCCACCTTTCGCACCAATGAAGGCCAGAATAACGCCAATTTTTTGTGAAGTTGTCTGGCGAATCTGATGAAAGCGCTCCAAGAGACCTCTGACGCGGGCGACAAGCTCTTCTGGTATGATAGGTTTGGTAACGTATTCATCCGCGCCAGCCTCCAAGCCACTAATTTTGTCAGAGGATTGTCCCCTGGCGCTTAGAATGATGATGGGCAATTCAACTGCCTCAGGCCTCTCCCGAAGTTTTTTGCAAACTTCCAAACCGCTTATGTCTGGCAATATCACATCCAGGATAAGTAAATCCGGCTTCTCGGTTTGGACTTTGATTAAGGCTTCCGCCCCATTCTTTGCGACAACAATTTGATAGCCTTCAGCATTCAAGGTGTAACCAACCATGCGCAACAAATTCGGCTCATCATCAACAATCAGTATCTTGGCGCTCATACGCTTTCTCCCTGTCTTATACCGCCGGTCTATTTATCGGAATGGTTATGGTGAATGTACTTCCTGCACCCAATTTGCCCTCTAAGTGAATAGATCCTTCTTCTGTGAAGAGTTCATTAATAGTTGCAAGGTTCATGCCAATTTTAGACAAATAGAACTCTCCCAACCATGAGTCGGGTTGAAGATCAGCACTTTGCCAACCGAGTTTCAAGCCGTTTGAGCCGCTATTGGATGCTTTTTGACCACAGGATAGCGCTTTTTTGGGGTTCTACGCCTGCCATGCGGCCAGCCAGGAGCTTTTCCGCGTCTTTTCGGTGGGCGAGCCGGGCTGCCAATCAGCGCAAAAATCGGCCGGATGCTCTGCTGAACCCGCTGGGGGGTCAAACCCTGCTGCGGTTTCTGCCAGGGAAGCGGCATGTCTTCGATAATTGGGCGAGCCAGGAAGATCATCCAACAGGCGGTGGAGGTTAGTTCTGTCCAGCGGTCTCCCGCAACTAATTTGAGATTGGTGTGCGGCAGTAAAGTGTGATCATCACGGAATATAGCCACCGCTTCAATTTGATCCTGCCCATCTATTGGGAAGCTCTCTTTAATTGTTTTGCCTACATAAGAGCTCTGGGGACGCAAGATTCCAAGGGTTAATCGTTTGTTATCGGGTAAATCGACAGGTACTCCGGATGCCAATAATGATCGTAAATCAAGATGGCTAATTGATCCAGGGATTTGAATTCCCCGGTTTCCCAGCAAATGGATAGCTGTTTCCACTTGATCGAAGTGATGAGCCGGCGATTCCGTCCGTGAAGGAACCTGGGCTTCATAGAGGCTCTTGTACTTCAGGCGGGCTGAGAGAGTTACTTGGATCAGGTAGCTTAACATTACAGCAAGCGCAGCAGGTACCAATAAATCGTATCCATCCGTCATTTCCGTGACCATCAACAGAGTTGCTATCGGGACACGGGCAGCTCCCCCAAAGACAGCTGCCATTCCAACAACCGCAAACGCTGGTACAGATTGATGAAATACTTTAGCTAAAAACGCCCCTAACATCACCCCAACATATAGGCTGGGAGTAAACACGCCACCCGATCCACCCGATGAGACAGTCAATGACAGAGCCAATATCTTTGCGAAGACCAGGACTCCTAGCAATCCAATGGCGAGCTGCCCATTGATTGCCTCTTGAATCCAGACATATCCACCACCCAGCACCTGGGGTATTTCCAACGCCAACAAACCAATAGCTAATCCCCCAATAGCGGGTTTTACATGATTTGGTACAGGGATCGCTCGGAAGGCATCGCGGATACCGTAAAATATTACCGGTAGCAGGGTCGCGACTGGCCCACATATTATTCCAAGCAGGATGTACCAGAGATAATCTGAAACGTGAGAAATACCCAATCCTGTTGGGATCGCAAAGAGAGGTTGCCAACCAACAAAGATGCCATTGACCGCATACGCTACAACTGATCCTAACATTGTATAAAGCAAAGCTACTGACTCGAATTCCATGCCCCCATATAGCACTTCAATTGCAAAAATAGCTGTACCTATAGGCGAACGAAATATTGCCGATAAGCCAGAAGCCATGCCAATTAAAACTAACAGCCGGCGGTCTTCCTCCGATCGCTTGGTAAAAGTAGCATAGACAGATCCAATTCCGGCGCTGATAAGAGCCGTTGGGCCTTCGCGACCTGCGGCGCCTCCGGACCCAATCGTGATAGCAGATGCCACCATTTTTATGAACGGTACTCGCGTTCGTATGAATCCCCCTCCTTGATGGTAGGCTTTTATGGCTGTATCGGTTCCATGCCCTTCGGCTTCAGGTGCAAAACTATATACGAGTATGCCAGAAATCAGTCCCCCGAGGGTTGTAGAGATTGGAATAAGCCACAGGCCATAGGTACCGATCAATTGCGTTAATACTCCCCGATCAGAAGGTAAACCGGGGGGTGTATAACCAGCTAATTTAGTTAGAAATAAATCTTGGGCGATGCGCAACAACAACATAAACAGCTGGGCGCTTAATCCACCGACTATGCCCAAGAAAATGGTGTCAAGGATTAGTCGTCTTTGCCTTCCCATCATCCAATTCCTGATATTGAATCAAGAGTGCACTAATAATACCGGTATCGCTGAATTCCTAAGCACTTGATCGAGCGTGCTACCAACCAACCATTCGACAAAGGGGGTATAAACATGTCCGTCTGTCACGATCAGGTCCGTATGATATTCCTGACATACTTTTACAATTTCATGTGCGGGTTCACCTTTCCGGTTAATCAGACGATAATCCACGATCTCACACTTATCGAGTGCTTGCTCCATTTCGTCGATAACCATAGCACGCGATTCTCCCAATGGCTCTTGTACACCTAAAACAAGGACCTCACTTGAAAAAGCTTTTTGCAATCTGACAATCCATTGCAATACGGATGATTTAATATCACTTTGCTCCCATTCGCTGGTACTGTATGCGAGCAAAAGGCGCTCAGGTGAGCTTGTCTCGTCGCCACCTATGATGATCGGTTTTGAGAGGTTATGGGCAATCGCTCTGAAATTACGCCCCAGATGATGTGGGTCTGCTTCATGGCCATTTCCGCGTCTCCCTAAGGCAAGTAAATCAACTCCCTCGCAGGCCTCACGGATCAAATCTGGCACACCTCCAAATAAAAGATCGGTTACTCCCTCCACTTTTTTCCCCTGGCAAAGGCTAGTCAACCACTCTAACTCAAACGTGCCTTTTTTTTCAAACCAATCCACCAAATGAGCACGCGAACGCGGTATATCAGGGCGACCTAATTCTGCTTGGTGGCTACAAAATGTAGATAATACCACGGTCTCGTCGACCACGTATAATCCTCGTATCTGTGCGTTAAAATGTTGGGCAAATTTAACGGAGAGTTCAGCTGCTGCTTGGGAGCAGACAGAACCATCGATAGCCACCAGATATTTAGCGGGTGAACCGTTTTCATCTTCCATAAAACTCTCCATCAATCTCCATCAACCGGAGCAGACGATCTACCCATTCTTTCCCCCAAATCGACCTTTAAAGTTTCTGGCACGAAATGAAAGAATAACCATGCAATTACAAGAGTCATTACTCCACTGAGGATAAAAGGCAATTCGAAAGAGGAGACTGCCAAAACACCAGCCATTAATGGGCCAATTGCGATCCCTAAGCCAAAACCCATGGTGATGATGCTCATTTGCCTTCCCTCTCCTCCAGCTTTCGATAAGTCAGCAGCAAAAGCAAACGCAGGAGCAGCGATTGCAGCGGATGCTAGCCCTTGAAGGATCCGCATTCCTGTGAATTGCAGGCTTGTCACCACCTCGCCCAAGAGTGCAGTTGCAGGTGCCATTAACAACAAACCTATCAATATCAAGGGTTTTCTTCCAATTCGATCCGAGAGACGACCTAAGGGTACCTGAAATAACAACCGACTTATCATCAGAGCACTGAAGGCAAGGCCAAACCCGAACGCTGTTTGATTTAACCGGGTATTAAATTGGTTCTCCAAAGCTGAAATCATGGAAAAATCACTCGCCATTATGAAGGTAGCTGCGCTTGCTCCAATTAATCCCACTGTTAATAAATCTCGATCAATGATTTTGAACGACCGTTTAACTCCCTTCTCCGGGGTTGTTATCGTTTCACGCACCCAAATCTGAACCATTAATATTCCTATAACGATAAACCCAGTACCAACGAAGAAAGCTGCATTAAATCCGAAACGATCTAAAAGAAAACCGCCTATTAATGGGCCGGTTGCAAAGCCTGCCATCCTCATAGTGCTGTATACTCCCATTGAGCCACCCCGCGATTGTTTTTCACTGGCGGTTGCCATCAATGCTAGTGAGGCCGGTACTGTCAAAGCAACACCAACACCCTGAATCGCTCTTAAGATGAGCAAATCCAAAAAACGGGCAGCAACCACAAACGCAATAGTAGCGAAAGCCATAACAATCAGTCCAAGTTGGATCAGAGGCTTTCGCTTCCCAAGTCGATCACTTACTGCACCCATTATTGGTTGTAAGCTGGCATTAATCAACCCATAAAATGAGATCAGCAATCCAACTCTTACCGACTCGGGTAAAGGAAACCAAGGAGCCGGGAGCTTGGCTACGTAGAGGGGAATGACAATAAATAGAATGCTATTTCCAATTGCATCCCCCAGGCGTGCGACAGACAAAGCCAGAATAATTCTATTGATACCGATTTGTCGGGCGAAATTCGATAACAACTTTGACTCTCTCCTCGATATAGATTTGTTCTGGGGGAAAATATATGAATATTCTCCTCCTTAACCAGACAAGTGTAACAGAACATTCGTCAGTCATGTATATGGATCAGTTACCACTGAAATAATGGCGAATTTCTATGTCTAGTTATCGAATTCGTCTTCAGAGTGTCATTTATTACTTCTAATAAGGCTTTTGCGAGGTGGATATTTTGGTATTGGTACTCTGACTGGTACAGGCTTTAATTTAGGTTCCCGACGAAGGTCTTTTATCATCTTTAGAATTATATCGATCATCGTAGTAGCCACTATTAGAACTACTGCATCAATTAAGAAATTCACGAGAATAGTCATAATTTTCCTCCAATGCAATACTTTTAACAAATTCCAAAATCACCGATTAATATTATCTTGAGTAAATCATAATTTACTTTCTGTTATTTTTCTTTACTGTAGTCTAAAATCCCCTTTAACTGTACCTTAATCGGCTCGAAATCCGATGTTCTACCGATGTGCTACTCTGCGACCGGGACCAGGAGTAAGGGCAATTTTGTTTTACTGGATATCTTAGCGGTAATGCTATCCGACCAAAAAGCATTCAGACTAGTTTTCCCATGGGTACCCATGACAATTAAGTCTGCTCCTGTGATTTGAGCGGCATCTATGATTACAGTAGCAGGGTTGCCCTGCCGGACCTCGGTCGTTATAGTAAGGTCTTGATCCTCGAGTTCTCTTGCTTTTTCTTGTAGATAACCAATAGCTTTATGAGATGATATATCTAATATTGCCCTTGTGACGCCGGGGAGCAATCTAGCGCTGGCAGCGCGTTCACCAGGAAGTGAGGCGTAGGTATAGATGACCATCACCAGGTGCAGCAGCGCCTGGCATTTCTCCGCCAAAGAAGCAGCAATGTGAAAGCCACTTTCATGGTCTGGATTTCCATCCAGCGGAATTAAAAATTTCTTGCAATTAATGTTCAAAGCTGTTCCATTTTCAGAAGGATGAATTAATAGAACCGGAGATCTCCCGAGAGCCACGATTTGTTGGGCGATGCTGCCGAACAAAAGGGTACGGAGTCCTCCTTGCCCATGAGTACACATTGCCACTAAATCAACACCCAACTCAAAGGAATGGTCAACTATACTTTTTGCCACATCGCTCACTTCACTACTATGTACATGAAAATCCACTTCGTGATTGTCTGGGAAAAAGTTACTCGAAATATCCGCTAGATATTCATAGGCCTCATCCTCATTGTTTAGATGGCGCTGCCCATGAATCTCTTTTGGCGCATTCCGCTCAATAACGTGCAATAAAGTTATTTTAGCTCCCAGCTCTGCCAGTTTAACAGCACTCGGCAGAACTGACTGAGCGAGATTTGAGCCATCTAAAGGTACGAGTATATGCTTGAACAATGGCTTATCCTCAGGTAAATGTTTGGTATAGCAAATAGATATTTAAAGCAACGATCAATGCTGCAACCAGAGAAATGAGCGCGGTTGTAAAGCGATGATTAACTAGAACACCCATCAAATCCTTGCGTCGGGTAAATAGAATTAAAGGAATAATCGCAAAGGGTAACCCAAAACTAAGCACTACCTGGCTAATAACCAAGGTCCTGGTCGGATCTAAGCCGACCAGAATCACAGCCAAGGATGGTATCATTGTCAGCAACCTTCTCACCCATACCGGGATTCTGCGGTGCAGAAAGCCTTGCATTACCACCTGACCTGACATCGTGCCCACAGAGGAAGAAGAAAGGCCTGAAGCGAGTAATGATATGGCAAATACCCAACTTGCTGCTGACCCCAGCATCGGTTCCAGGGTTCGATAAGCTTCCTGGATTGTACCTATATCGCTCCTGCCATGTAGGTGGAATGTAGCTGCTGCCATGATCAACATGGCAGCGTTAATCAATCCTGCTATGCCCATCGCTAGCACCACATCCACAACTTCAAAACGAAATAAACGTCTTAATTGGTCTTTATCTTCTGTGACAATACGATCTTGAGTGAGGGCGGAATGTAAGAAGATCACGTGCGGCATGACAGTTGCCCCTAAGATTCCAGTGGCTAACAAGATACTCTCACCCCCGGAGAACTGAGGAACCACAGAGTGGTACAAGACCTGTCCCCAATTAGGGCGGTCGAGTACCGTTTCAATCAAATAGCTTATAGAAATTACGCCAACCAGCGAAGTAATAACGGCTTCTAGTGGCCTAAAACCGTACCGTTCCAAACCAAGAATCAAAAAGGTAACCAGAGCGGTTATGAAGCCTGCCAACCAAAGAGGAATCAAAAAAAGCAAGTAAAATCCTAGAGCTGCACCCAGAAATTCAGCTAAGTCAGTGGCCATGGCTACAATCTCCATGAGAACCCACATGGTCTTAACAACGGGTGGTGAGAAGTTTGCCCGGCACAATTCAGCCAAATTCTGTCCGGTCGCGATACCCAATTTGGCAGAGAGAGTCTGGATAAGCATGGCCATAAGATTGCTGACCATCACTACCCAAAGTAAATTGTATCCAAATTGGGCACCCCCTTGTATGTTGGTGGCGAAGTTCCCAGGATCAACGTACGCAACGCTGGCTATAAACGCAGGTCCTAGGAAGGGTAATAAGCGCGCCAATCCCCGTTTTTGGCTTTTCCCCTCCAAGATTTGTGTAGCGGAATTTAATGTACCGGTGTCGCCAGAATGAGTTCCTCTTTTCAACCTCCTGCTCCACTTTTTCCTTGCTTGAGAATATCGATTGCGCGTACCAACTGGGCATCTCCGCTAGATTGCAATTGTGAAGCGGTCATACTACGTTCAGCTTCAGGGATGAGGGGGATAACATTTGCAGTTAAGCTCACCATAATATCTGGGGTGATACCAAGATGCCAAATTGTACGCCCGTCAGGAGTTAACCATTCTTCAGTAGCTAATAATAAGGCTGAGCCATCAGAGAGCGGAAACTCATTGAGTACCGTTCCTGTACCGAAAGTTACTTCTCCTATCAATTTTGCTCTATTCTGATCTTGAAGCGTACCCGAAACGATCTCTGCTGCGCTGGCGGTGCCCTGGTTGATAAGAACAACCATAGGGATGTTTGTTGCCACACCACCATTATTAATCGGAACTGGTGTAGTATTTCCATGAGCGTCCTTCTCCAGAAGAACATTTCCACTGGATAGGAATTGACTGGCAACTCCAATGGCCTCACTAAGTAAACCTCCTGGATCATTTCTCAGGTCAAGGACGACTCCAGTACCACCTTGCTGTGTTATCTCTTGCAAGGCTTTCTGTAAATCCTGCGTTACGCCTTGACTAAACGCAGCCACTCTCAAATGAGCAATGGTTGTACCTGGCAACATCTGCCAAGTAACGTTATTTATTTCGATCTTCGCTCGTGTTAACGTAACCACGCGAGTTTGATCCGTATGAGGGTCAAGAATAGTTATGGTTACCTGTGTCCCAGCCGGTCCCAAAACCTGGCTTACAACTTGATCAAGCGGCAAACCTGCGGTTGCTTTGCCGCTAACTTTTTCAATGATATCTCCTGGTTTCAAACCTGCTTTTTGTGCTGGAGATCCATCAATAGGTGCCACAATTACCACATGTCCGTCCTTCATCTGCACCTCTGCGCCAATCCCTTCGAATTCGCCTTTGGTGAAGTTTTGCTCCGATTTCACCATCTCAGGTGTCAAAAAAGTACTGTGACCGGTATCTCCCAGCGAATCAACCATTCCACTTATAGCGCCGTATGTAAGTTGGGTGGGCTGGACAGCCGTTCTATCCACATAAACACGCTGAATAGTGTTCCAAGCTTCAGCCATCAAACCAAAATTGTTGTCAGCGCCAGCAGGAATATTTGCATTTGGATCAACAGTTAATAACAGTGAGCGGTCAATAGCAACACCGCCTGTTAATCCAAGACAGAGTAAAAATATAACCAAGATTATTACCGCTGGAATGCGTAATTTAGCTTTCATTGATAGACCTCTTATAGAAGGATTGAATAACGGAAAGGTGTCTTGACTACCGGAAATAAGTACAAATCTGCTTATCTTACAATTAAGATATCACAGAGGTTATCTCCAGTCTTTATAGAAACTTGGATTTAACCCTAAAAAAACCTTAACATCTGTTGTCCCGTAAGAGGCTCAATTCAATTACAATCTTAGAGATGGGGCACCATCTTACAGAACGGTGAGCCTATGATCTTTATTATGATATCCTCTCTTCTGTTTGGACTACTCTCAAACAGGGAGATGGCTTCACCATCGACCTGCGTGAAAATGCCCGAAGTATAATTAAGCAATGCCATGTAAACTAACAATGTGAGGTAATTGATATGACAGATCTTTCCGGTATGGTCTCTCGCGCCCAAGAAATGGGACCCCGATTAATTGCATGGAGACGAGATTTTCATATGCATCCGGAACTCGGTTTCCATGAAAATCGAACGGCTTCTCTGGTTGCAGAAACGCTAAATTCTCTGGGTTACCGGATGAGAGTTGGTGTTGGGCGTACTGGGGTAGTCGCCGATATTGGAAATGAACCACCGGTCATCGCCATACGCGCCGATATGGACGCATTACCGATCCAGGAGACCAATCCGATCCCATATGCTTCACAAACTCCAGGCATTATGCATGCTTGCGGTCATGATGCTCATACCGCCATAGCTCTGGGAGTAGCCACCCTGCTCTCCAAGGAGAAATTTCCTGGGACCATCCGGTTTTTATTCCAACCCGCTGAAGAAGTAGCCGACGAAGATGGTATTAGCGGCGCTCCCCGCATGATTGCGGACGGTGCAATTGAGAATGTAGATCGCTTGCTGGCGCTCCATATGGATGCCTCAGCTCCAACAGGTACCATCTCAATCGATGTGGGTGCCGCTTCCGCAGGTGTGGATACGTTCTACGCAAGCATAATTGGTCAAGATGGACACGGTGCCAAACCTCAAGAAGTAATCGATTCGATCTACCTGGCGGGTCATGTTATCCTGGCGCTCCATGGTATCGTATCGCGCCGTATTCACCCATTCGATCCAGCAGTTGTTAGCATCGGTTCCATCCATGCTGGAAAGGCAGACAACGTCCTCCCCGAAAAAGTCGACCTGACTGGAACAATCCGCTATTTGGACGAGAGCGTCCAAGAGAAGCTTCACGTTGAGATCGAACGGGCCATGGAGATTTCAAGAACACTTGGAGGAGATTACAAGTTAAGGATCGAGATCGGCTACCCACCTATGATTAACGACGCTTTGGTATCTAAAATAATCCAAGATACAGCTAAAGATCTTCTTGGACCAAACTGTATTGAATCACGGAGAATGGAGATGGGAGCGGAAGATTTCGGATTCTTCTTAAAAGGTGCCCCCGGAGCGATGTTCCGGTTGGGCTGCTGTATTGAAGGCGATCAACGCAAGCACCATAGTTCTCGCTTTGATATCGACGAGCGGAGCCTCCCCCTTGGCGTTGCCATCTTGGCTGAATCAGCTTTGCGTCTCATGTCTAATAAGACGGTTTAAGGTGCTCCGCAATTAATCTATATCTTTGTACTTCGAAACCCGGTCCGGTTTTTGAAGTAAGATCTAGGTTGACTTAAATCCATCCACTTTATCATGAGCTCGAATGCGTAGGCTGGTTACACCCTCAGGTGCAAGTAGCTCATTTTGGCAGCAGGTAAAGAGAGGTTCTTTACATGGAGGTGCAAAAAAAAACCCGGTAAATGGGGAATTTGCGTCCCATTTAACACCGTTCTGTCTGGGATGACAATATCCCATCCATCAGCGAAATTTTCCCAACCCATACCTGGGTACTGAACAGTTACAGAAAATGACAAAGCAAAGTTTTTTTTTACTCAGGATTGATTTTGTTTGATTGTATAATGAGATTGAAATTGCTCGATGTTTTTTCTTGATATGTCTTTAAGCTGAATTTGCATCTTGGCATAGTTCTTGGAGGATCAGGTAATGCACTGGAAAAAATTTACCAGCATAATTACTTTGTTCTTGCTAACTGGCTGTACCTTGCCAGCCGTGATAGGGCAAACAACAATTACACCTGTCGGAGGGGTGGAAGAGGCCAGCAGTCCTGAGATGGATGAGTTGACTGTCGAACCACAAACTACCAGCACGCCTAATATAACGCTTGTTGTTTCCGAAACGGTAACTATGACTGCAACTCTAGCAAGCTCTCCAACAATACCAATTGCATTAACACCCACGATTCCCCTGCAGCCCATTCTTGAAACACCTTCATATATCGTTCAACCAGGGACACCGGCATGGTTGCCAAATTTTTCCCATCCTGAAGAAGATTGCAATTATCAGGCTGTGGCAGGGCAGGTATTTGATCTTGATGGATTGCCGGTACAGAACCTGGTCATCGAGGTCAAAGGTCAATTTGACGGAGAAGAAATTGACCTATTAACCTTGACAGGGGTGACGCCCATATATGGCCCCGGCGGATATGAATTGGTGATTTCAAATCACCTTGTGAATAGCAGCGACTCGTTATACTTACAGATCTTCGATCTCACTGGCCGGAAGATCTCCCACCAGGTTTATTTTGACACCTTCGCGGATTGTAGCAAGAATTTGGTTCTAATTAATTTTTCTCAAGTGAATTTGGATTTAATTGATCAATATCATTATTTCCCGTTCATCTATCATAATTCCCTTTTACAATCTATGACGCCCACGCCGGTACCATAGCAAAATCTTATTTTCTGCCTTTTGGGGTTATGAATGCCTTTCATAAACCATTTTGATTTATTAGCGCCATTGTACGACCGCTTATTTAAATCCCCAAGATTTGAAAAGTTATTCACTTTTCTGGATCTCCCGATCAATGGAACGTTACTGGATGCGGGTGGCGGAACCGGTCGGGTTGTTCAAAAATTAAACGATCAGGATACCAGAGTTGTTATCGCAGATCTGTCTTTGGGGATGTTGCGGGTCGCCGCTAGAAAAGAATGCATATTTCCCGTTTGTGCTCATACGGAAGCATTACCCTTTAAAAAAGGAACCTTCGATCGTATTATCATGGTTGACGCTTTACATCATGTCTGCGATCAAGGGGAAACAGCTGATGAACTCTGGCGTATGCTTAGACCGGGTGGTCGTATTGTCGTTGAAGAGCCAGATGTGCAGATCTTCTCAGTAAAATTAGTAGCCCTTTTTGAAAAAATGGCGCTTATGCGTAGCCATTTCTTATCACCAGGACAAATCGAGAATCTTTTTACAAGGTTTGACGCTAAAACTCGAATTGAATACGATGGGATAAACGCCTGGGTGATTGTAGAAAAAGAATAATCACGCTCTAGATATGATCGAAATGCTCGTTTTCATCGTAGGCGTTTATACAGTAGTATTTGGAAGCTTAAGCCTGCCATTCAATTTGTCTTTAAAGGGTTGGCGTGCCCGGATATCGGGATTCTTTTTGCTTATTCCTTTACCGTTAATCATCCTGTTGAGTAGATTTGTAGGTATTGGTCTTACTAAGGAAAAAGCACAATCGGTATTCGGTATCGTCGAATTGCTGCTCGTAGGTATTGGAATTGGTGCAGCGTTGATTTTTGCTATGTTGACAAAGCCTAAAAATGGCCCCGCTTCTAAAGAGACTTGATTAATCTTATCGATTTTGACTGTTGAATGTGCTGATTATATTTATTATTGAGACCTGGTCATTCCAGGTCTTATCGTTTGCTCCAGATTGAGTATTCAGCAAATGCGGGGTAAGATTTCTCCGCTTAAGACCTCAACCACTCGTGTACTACCTATCACGGTTTTCATCAGAACCCTGCCTTTTGGTGATCCAAGCACCTCGCCAATTATTCTGCTTTGTTCGCCATAACGGGTTTTACGCATTACCTCCAGGACCAGATCTGCATATTCGCGCGCAATAATAGCGATTAATTTACCTTCGTTAGCAATGTATAGGGGATCAAAACCTAACATCTCACAAGCAGCCATAACTGCCGGCTGAACTGGGATTGCATCTTCATTGATCAAGATTCCCACTTGAGATTGGGCTGCAATTTCGTTCAAGCTGGTCGCGAGACCCCCGCGCGTTGGATCGCGTAGAACATGTATCCCCGTGCCACCTTTTGGAAGATAGCTGGCATGAAGCATGGCTGCCACCAATCCGTTCAAAGGGGCGACATCGCTGGTAATATCGCTCTCAATTCCAAGATCTCCACGTGCGCAGAGTACTGCAATACCATGATCGCCTACCGT
>Ga0315552_1001664_pt1 | contig 13445 bp, 11 predicted proteins | sample SalMarSW160170MG_2_FD_203102 | JGI IMG/M metagenome (GOLD analysis project Ga0315552, IMG submission 203102) | Salt marsh sediment microbial communities from the Plum Island Ecosystem LTER, Massachusetts, United States - Salt Marsh Sediment SW1601-70 ...
ATCCGGTGCCCCAGAATCGCTGCCAGTGATGTGCGGCTGCTGTGCGAACCGAATGAAAATCCGGCAACATCCCTCTGACCGGAATTGGAGAAAAGGCAAATGCAATTTCGAGCCAGACATTTCCGCCTGAAGCATTGTGCTGATAAATCTCAAATTCGTGTTGTGATTTGGTTCGCAAATCTGCTTCCTGCGACCAGCCGAGGTAAACATAGTAACGGTCGGCATCGAGCGTCCGTGTCAAAATTGCCTGATGGTCTGCGAGTTCCAGCGCAGTTGTATGGAGCTTCGGATGCTCCCAATCCGCCGCGCCGCGCCAACTCGCACTGCCATAAGGAAACGCCAGCGAAACCATCAACCGCCCCTGCTGCAGCAGCGGCGATTCGATGCGGACCGACAATAAATCACGCTCCGGATGGCACACGGTCAGGACCTTGACCGGCTGACCTTCTATTTCAAAGCTGCTGCTCAGCAGGCCTGTCCACAAATCAAGGGTCTGTGAGATATTGTCCAGGTCATCGATGGATACTGCTGAACCGTCGGACTTTGTAAGGCGCAATCCAATCTGTCCGAGGTGTAGCCGGTGCGGATTGGCCCGCAACCAGGTGCCGGCGGGCGAGTATCCGCCGGCTTTATCCGAAGCATAGGGCACTTTGCGCCCATCCACATCAAAGAACTCCATAACATCGTCTAACTTGTAACCCTCGGGATTCGGGAGAGTATGCCAGCCCCATTGAGCCAGCGTGCCCAGCGGCATACCTTTATTGTGATAGTCGGGAAAAGTCTGCAGGCCGGTGATGTCGGCGGTGAAAGCAAACTCGCCGTTGCCGACACTAAGCGGTGTGAGCGGGTCGGGCTTGTTGAGCGTAACATTGTGCCTCGTTACCAATGCCCGGCGGTCAATTCCGCTTTCAGCAGAAACCTGATGTCGTCGGTTTTCAGTTTGTGAGACCATCGGGCTAACGGCCTCAGACGTTTTGTCCTGCGGAGTTTGGTCGGTAACAGCGGCGGTGCTGTTGGGGTCGTTGGAATCAACGCCGAGATAGTAACTGGTCATAGGAACCTGGTCGTAGCCCATCGCCCTTAAAGCCACATCCAGCCGATATATAGGGTCCTGCATTAGGCAAACTCGCCTGTCACGTGCCGGTATTACAGTCGTATAGATTCGCATTTCATTGCCGACGTAAGTTATGAGCTCCTCGCGCCAGTCGCCGAGGATGTCGGCCATTAATATAACACGGCCCTCGATACCGGAGGTGAGGGTCGGGCCCTTGTATTTGAAAATTGACAGCTCGCGAGACCAAAACCCTCTGCCCTGTATGAGCTCTCGCAGCAGGTCGCCGTCCCACCAGATAGGCTCACAATCAGGCGGTGCGGGACTGCCCAGGTTCTTTCCCTGAGCTGAGAAGAAAAATTTATCGCCCCAGCATTCCATACCAGGGATTGACGGGTCGATGTCAGCAGCAAAATCAAACCTCATTTGATTATCGGCTATTTCCTCTGTAATGCCCCATATCAGGTTACCGGTGCGGGCATCCCACAGACTCAGTCCGTTCTGCGGATGCGGGTCTTCGTAGCTGTAGAGAACCTCCAGGCCTGGGCGTTCAGGGTCAATATCGGATATATAAAATCTGTCGCCGTGCCCTAAACCGGTGCTCCACATAATCCGTCCGTCGTTATCAATCGCTATCGAGCCGTTCAATATCTCGTCACAGCCATCGCCATCGATGTCTGCTACGTGGATGTTATGCTGGCCCTGGCCCTGATATTTCCAGCCGGAGGTTTGATTTGACCAGCTCCAGGCCTTATGAAGCTTCTTGTCCTGCAAATACCAGGCGTCTATTCTCATCAGCCCATAGATACCGCGGATAACCAACAAGCTGGGCGTTTTGCCGTCGAGATATGCGACGCCCATCATATGTCGGCTTGCGCGGTTGCCGGTAGTATCTCCCCAGTCGCTGAGCTGTCCCCGTGCAATCCAATCGACCCTGTCAATAACCTCGCCTGTTTCTCCGTTTAAAACGGAGCAGTATTCCGGTCCGGTGAGGACCTGGCCGTTCTCGTCACGGTGGTCGCCCTCGCCGGTCTTCAGTGCGACCTCGGCCTTGCCATCGCCGTCGAAATCATAGACAATCATCGGCGAGTACCAGGTGCCCAGCTCAATAGACCAGCCGAGGTCCATTCTCCAGAGAAACGTTCCGTCTCTTTTATAGCCCTCGACCTTGAATGTGTCGGGGCTTTTCTGCACCCTGCCCGGGTCCACGCGTCCGCCGGGCCGCTTGATAATAAAATCATACTCGCCGTCGCCGTCCAAATCTCCGATACCCACTTTGTGAATCCCGCGGCCGGAGATGTCATCCCGCAGCTTGAGCGAGATATACTGCTGCATCGGCGGCTCAGCCGAAAGCTCCGCCCGTGGGGAAGCGGCCTGCTCGATACCCTGCACAACAGGCGCAACCCACCAGGCATTGTTACAGTCCAGCGGTGCATCGGCATCGATGAAGTCGGTTGTCTTTTGAATTAGCTCGGCGTTCAACTTTACAGCATCTGCATCATTCGTGGAACGGTAAACATTAAACGCGATGCCTTCGGGGTCTGTTTTTAACAACCGCCAGCCGATATAGACTTTGCCCGTATCAATCGGCGTAGCGACAACACCGCGGCCGAGCTTCTCTTCAATCCGCTGCTCGGCCCACCCTAAAGTGGGATTTTCCTTATAAAGCGGATTGAGCGTATAAGCGCTGTAATTCGGCGGTATCGAAGACCCTACAGCTGACGAACATAAACAAAACAAAAACAAAACAAATGCGTGCCTCCTAAACATAACTAACCGCCTTTCGGTTTAAAAAGTTGAGTTTCCAATTAATCTGTACTTTCCAAAAAGTAAAATGCTAAGCAACGAGCTTTAGCAATTTATAAAACTGCTTATGAATTTTGTTAATTTCATAGCTTTTATCAGAACCAGCCAAAAATGTCCACTTCAAAACCTCTCTTCTAATAGTAGCACACTTATCATCATGAGGCGACCGCCGATTTGCATTATCCCATGGGCTATCACTGCGGTTGCAGAGAACCCTTGCGGACTTGTCCCAGGCCCACACCACCAAATACAGCCACAGACCGATCACCGCCGCACACAGCGGGTCTGCCTGCTTTTAATCGTCGGTATAAATCCCTAAAAATTATCACAAATCTGCTGGCCTGAGCGAACCTGTCCTGGGCGTTGTCGAAGGAGCAAATGCTCTGCCGTAGCCAAAAGAGAGATTCCTCGCTGCGCTCGGAATGACGTGTCGTGTTCGTATGTTTAATGCTTCTCGAATAATGCACTATTTACCACATAGCCCTTAAATGCTCAATCACCACCAGCAGTTTGTCCAGCGCCAAAAACATCAGAGATAAAATCGCAATTACCCACATCACCGCCTTTACATCTCTTGCCCTGCCGGATACTACCTTTATAAGTACATAAGAAACAAATCCGAACGCCAGGCCCGTGCTGATACTGTAGCTCAAAGCAATCATCACCATAATAATAAATGCCGGAAATGCCTCGCCCAGATTTGAAAAGTCTATTTTCTTAACCTCCTTCATCATAAACAGTCCCACCATAATAAGCGCCGGAGCCGTTGCATATTCCGGCACTACTTCCACAATCGGCACAAACAATATTGCCAGTAGAAACAGCAGGCCGGTAACTATAGAAGTCAAGCCCGTTCGTCCGCCCTGCTCGATACCCGCAGCCGATTCAATATATGAAGTAGTGGTTGACGTCCCTAACACAGCTCCTATCATAGTTGCAACAGCATCGATGCCCAGCAACCTGTCCAGCCCTCTGATTTTCCCCTCTTTATCTACCATATTCGCCTGGTGACAGCACGCCACCAGCGTTCCGATACTGTCAAACATATCCATAAACATCAGTGTAAAAATACTTCCCAAAAAGCTCCATTTTAAAGCACTAAAAATCTTCAATTGCAGCGAGACCGCCTTTATATTCAAATGCAGCGAGATAAATTTCTCAGGCAGTGCGGTTTTTTCATCAAATAAAATTGCCAGGCCGGTTGACACCAGTATCCCGATGACAAGACCTCCTGAGACCTTTTTCATTTCAAAGAAAATCATTACCAATAAACCTACAAGGCCTATAAGGACTGTCTTCGTCAAAGGACCTGCTGTTACAAGTGTATGCTCATCACCGACAACAACTCCCAGTTTAACCAGACCTATGAAAGTGATAAACAAGCCGATACCAACAGCAATGGCTGAAATAAGAGATGCAGGTATCGCATTCACAATCCTTTTTCTAAGGCCCAACAGCGTCAACAGCAGAAAAAACAGTCCCGAAAGGAAAACTGCCCCCAGGGCGGTCTGCCAGTCCATTTTCTCCGATACTACCAGATAGGCAAAGAAAGCGTTAAGCCCCATTCCCGGCGCCATAGCTATCGGCGCTTTTGCAAATATCCCCACGATAAGAGTGCCAATTGCGCTGACTATGCACGTAACAGCTATCAGGGCCTCTTTGTCCATACCGGTTGAGCTTAGAATCATCGGATTGGCAAATATGATATACGCCATCGTAAGAAATGTTGTCAGCCCCGCTACGAACTCGATTCTGACACTGGTTTGTCTCTCTTTGAGTTGAAAAAATTTGCCGACCATTTATTTGCCTCCCTGCAACTTTACCCCGTCAGAAATAATCTTTCTAACGGGGTTTTACAGTCTTCTGTTTTAACCGCACGCCAAAAGTGTCAAACCACCATTTCTCTCAATGAGCCATCTTATTTTACATTGACATTCATAGAAAACAATATAAAATAATCTCTTTTCATAATTGGGATTAATCCGCCTTACGTCTGGCGGATTAAAACAAATCCTGATTATTCACTATCAAAATATTTTGAGATTTTTTTATGTACTCGGATTATATTCGTAATGTAGCGATAATCGCCCACGTTGACCACGGCAAAACAACCCTGGTAAACCAGCTTCTGTACCAGTCCGGCATGTTTCGAACAGAGGAGCTTGACAAGCTCGCTGGGGACGAACATGCTTTGATTATGGATTCGAACCCCCTGGAGCGGGAGCGAGGTATAACAATTCTCAGCAAAAACTGTGCTATTAACTATACGAACAGCGCCGGCGACGAATATAAAATCAACATAATCGACACCCCTGGCCACGCTGATTTCGGCGGAGAAGTCGAACGTGTTTTGGAAATGGCAGACGGCGTTCTGCTTCTGGTTGACGCCTTTGAAGGCCCTATGCCGCAAACAAGATTTGTATTGACCAAAGCCCTCGAGCATAAACTGAAACCCATAGTCATAATCAACAAAATCGACCGTGAAAACAGCAGACCGCAGGATGTTGTCAATGAAGTATTCGATTTGCTTGTTCAGCTTGGTGCCGAAGATGACTTTCTCGATTTCCCCTGTGTCTATGCTTCTGCAAAACAGGGCTGGGCAACAATTGACCTTTCCCAAAAAACCAGTGATATGCAGGTAGTATTCGAGACCATTATAAATAAAATTCCCGCACCACAGGTTACTCCTGATGCCCCCTTGCAGATGCTGGTAACCAGTCTCGAACATTCGGATTATGTAGGACGGATAGCTATAGGCAGAATCTTTGCAGGCCAAATAACCGAAAACCAGCCGGTTACCGTGATTGACAGAGAAGGGCTACATACACTACAGAAGGTGATGCAGATACACCAGTTTGACGGGCTCGGACGAAAGCAGGTCCTAACTGCTCAAGCCGGAGATATATGTGCGATATCAGGGCTTGACCCTATTGACATCGGTAACACTATTGCCTGTGCTGACAATCCCTCCAAACTTGCGGTTATTTCCGTAGATGAGCCGACCATGTCAATGACATTCAGGGTTAACAACGGACCTTTCGCAGGAAAAGATGGAAAATATCTCACGGGCAGGCAAGTTGGCGAAAGACTCGAAAAAGAACTTCACCATAATGTTGCACTAAGAGTTGAGCCAGGCCGGACACCCGATGAATTTAATGTTTCGGGCAGAGGTCTAATGCATCTCGGTATTTTACTGGAGAATATGCGGCGAGAAGGATATGAGATTTGTGTCGGTAAACCGGAAGTAATTTTGAAAATAGTTGATGGAATACGACATGAGCCGATAGAATTACTTGCGGTGGATTGCCCCCTCGATTGCCGGAGTTCCATAATGAGCCTTCTCGGCGAACGGCGAAGCGAAATAATTAAAATAGATACCAAAAGCGGAGCCAGTGACTTTGTCCATATGGAATTTCTTGTGCCTTCGCGAGGCCTGTTCGGCCTTCACACAAGAATGATGAATGCAACGCAAGGCAAGGCAATTATGCATCATTCGTTTGAAAGATATGAACCAATGCGAGGTTCGATTCCCCATCGCAAGGCAGGCGTTATGATTGCAACTGCCACCGGGCTGGTAACAGCTTATGCACTTGACGCTTTATACAACCGAGGCACTTTTTTCGTTGAACCAAGCGAAGAAGTATATGAAGGTCAGGTCGTTGGGGAGCACTGCAAGGAAAACGATATACCTGTAAATGTGGTAAGAGCCAAGCAGCTTACCAATATACGCGCGGCAGGAAAGGACAATGCTGCTCAGGTCCGACCAGCAATAAAAATGAGTCTTGAGCTAGCGATGGAGTATATTCAGGCAGATGAGCTTGTTGAAATTTGCCCTAACTCGATTCGAATCCGCAAACAATTCCTGAAAGAAGAAGACAGACGTCACGCGGCACGCCAAAGCTCACGGTGATATCAAAATCCAAAAATCCACACCTGTGAGGATGGATACCGGCAAATAACCTGAAAATACCGTAACTACTGCGAGCGAAAGGAGTCGAACCTCTATCCCCTATTTTTTCTTTTTGTTGGCCAGCCAATCCTGCAGAATCTTGGCGAGTATTTGCACATCCGCCTTTTCCATAATATGGTTGACTATTGCAGGCGGGACATTCAGCTTGACCATCGCCTTGTGCGCCCTTTGCCAGAGCCGGTCTTTCTTAGCTGGCGTGTCGGCCAAATAGAGCTCGGTCACCAGCTCACTGATTTTCTGGAGCATTATCTCATCAAGGTTGTCGTAATGCCGTGAGATGACCCCTTCCTGATATTCGGAACGTTCATTCCTGGCCATAAATTAACCGCCTTCAGCGGAACTTCTTTAGACACAGATTAACACGGATTTACACGGATTTATATTTTTATATCTCTGTGACCTCTGTGGCTAATACAAATTCCTATACATTTAAATTAGAATTTCGTATTGCGTATGCCGAATGCCTCAACTAAATAAGTTTTTATCATACAAGGTTTATCACTGCGAGAGAGAGGAGTCGAACCTCCACGTCCATAATGGACACAAGGACCTAAACCTTGCGCGTCTGCCAGTTCCGCCACTCTCGCAAGTACTACTTTATAATTCCCAATTCCAAGGTGGAATCTCACTAAACTACTGCCGGTTTGCCAAAAATCTTTTGTAGGTAGCATCGCTTTCAGCCTGTTTAATCCAACTTTCCATTTTAAGAATGTCCCTTTCTTCACGCAGTTTATTAATTTTCCTAAGAAGCTCTCTATTTTCTGGAGTATCTCCCTGCTTTGTCAAATTATTGTCGAAAAGGAGATAAAAAGTATCCAATGCCTTCTTATCAAGTTCGGAGTATTTGTTGTGCCTTTTATTATCTTCATCATTATGGTCCTTTAAATATTTATCCAATGCGTCCCAAGTTGTAATTTCCCTCTTGTCCAATTCTGGATGCTCACTATTGCAGAATTTCGCTTCTAATGGTAAGTAATAGTCATTGTAAAATCTACTAAATTCATCGTTTCTTACCATCCAGAGCTTGTTCTTTTCCAGATATTCTGCCTTTAATTGTTCACAAGTTGGGCAGGGTTCCCCTTCTGCGGCAAGAGGGCAACTTTTGCGATGGCGCTCATACCTATAATCAATAGCCCTGAAAGCATACCTGGCCTCGTACAGCTTTTTCCTCATATTTATCATTTCTTTAGTAGCTTCTCTCAAAGCGGTGACGGCGGATGATTCCTCCGTTGATTCCCCTTTTCTCAGGTTATTTATCTCTTTTAAGAATGCGTCCAGGTCTTTACGGGTAAGTGTTAAATCACGAACCTTGCTCTGAAGATTATTTATTATCTTCACTAATTCGTCGCGAACATTCCCAGGCTCAAAATCCTTTACGTCCGTATAATACTTGGCAAACATGGTCAAGAACCCGTTTTTATTTTGTTCGGTCACTCCAGAGAAAAGGTCTCTTGTTTGCTCTATCTCTCTGTAGAAGAACGACAGTTCCCTTTCCAACGTGAGTTCAGAGTTGGTCTTCCCTTTCTCTCCGGGGCGAAAGACGGGGAAGGGAACAGATTTCCCTTCTTTGTACAGGTATAGATCCTTGCGGCCAAACCAACCCGGCGAGCCTGCTTCAACAAGAGTATCAGCAGCATAGACTTTGCCTTCGGAAGGAAGAATATTGGCTACATAGTGAGGAAATACAGAGGTGCCTACATTGCAGTTGCCAAACGTGATTGAAGGTGACCTGCAAAAAAAATCGGAAGGGCTTTTTCCTTCTTTGGCCAGTTCCCTTTCCCAGTCCGTGAAGTTTTTCTGCCAAGCCATAGCTCCGTGGGTATCCTTTCTCGTCTCTTCAGCGAAGGTTTGTGGTCCCTCTGCCGACCCATGACCTAAGAAAAGAATGTCCTTTATCTTGCGGTTCTTGTCCCTTCGGTCCACTTTTGTATCTGAGGAGCCATCGATATGCTGCAAAAACCGCTGGCTGTTGGTGGAACCATCCACGTAGATAATCCTGTTTTTTCCTGTGGCATTTTCGCTTTTATAGGTGACTTGGGAACGGCCGTTCTTAACCGTTACTATAGTAAGGTCGGGGTAGTTTTTTCTGAAATCCTCCATGTATTGTTCGGCCACCGCCTCATTGGCCTTCCTTTCTGGGTCATCCGGTGATACCGTATTGAATACCAGCCAGTCAAGGGCCCAGCCAGGCTGACTCAGAAAGCACTCAGCCAATAAAATCACTGCGACAAATGTTATTCTTTTCCACATTGCAGTTTCATTCCCTTTATTTTTTTCTTCATAACAGTTTAGCTTTGACAAAAACCTCATTTTATCTTTCTTTTAACTTCATGTCAAAATTCTGCACGATTTCAGCTTTGGCAAACAATTTCGGATATAGCCAAAAACGCTTTATCTGAAAGGGACAGCCGAAACGGTATACTTATTGCAGCTTTAAAATGCGACCCATCAGATAAGCTCCATGTAAAACCTAAACCTTGCGCATCTGCCAGTTCCGACACGCTCGCATTTTTCGTGATTCGTCGCTCGTGTCTCGTGACTCGTGACTCGATAAAACTAACAATAAGAATCGGGGCAAAGAATTTCATTCTGTCTACTGACTCCTGTCTCCTGTCTTCTGCCTGTCCTGAGCTTGCCGAAGGGTCGTCAGTCGTCCGTCTTCTTTCCTTCAGCTATCTTCTCTATTCTCTTCTCTGCTTTTTGCAATATCTCTCTACAGTGCTTAATCAAGGCCATTCCTTTTTCATACTGGGTGAGACTATCGGCCAAAGGTATTTCGCCCTGCTCAATCTTGCCGACAATGCCGGTAAGCTCCTTTATCGCCTGCTCAAAGCTCAATTTACTTATCCCGCTACGGCAAAGGCCTTCGCCGCGACGAGTATTGCTATTTTGTTTTGCGCTCATATCTCAAATTTCCATAATTTTTCACCTGTTTTCAAGACCTTGTAAGACATTAACAGCCCTGTAATTATAAACAATCGTTCGTGAATTACAACTGAGGGTATTTTTCGGGGCGGAGAGTGCACCGGGTTCAATCCATTCGACAAGCTCAGGACAGGTAGGTTCGACAAGCTCACTATAAATTGGGTTTGATTGGGTTTGTTTTGCATATTGGTAATTGGTTATTGGTAATTGGTAACTGGTTATTTGGGCTGATGTTACATTCATTTGGGCGTTTTGGAAATTGGGTTTGGGATTTTTGGGCCAAAAATCGATGTTCATTTTCATATCCCTTTGATTTACAAGAGCTTACGTTCGCCCGATTTCTTAGAAAATTGGGTTTGTTTTGCATAAAAGAGTTCATTGTTTGTCGTTAATTGTTCGTTGTTAAATGTAAATTACCGATTAAATTTGACTTGGACGACTTGTCCTGTGACTTGCGGGGATCCGCGAACTTGTCCCGCCGGGGACTAACGTGTGCTGCCTGAGCACATTCGGTATTATAACAAACAGGGCTCTTTTTTCAATAAAAATCTAATAAAAATAAGAAATATTAACCGCGGATTACGCGGATAATCACGGATTTTTTGGCCACCTATAATAACGAATTGGAACAAATTTTCACTGATTTTATGCTGAGTTGCGAAGCAAAGCCCATTCTATATCACTGGACCGATTAAAACCAAACAACGGACGATAGTGCCTTTTCTAAGTGAATTCCTTAACTCGTTCGTTGAGATATTCTATCCATTCCTCCAGCTCTTCGGCTACCGCTGAGGGCTCAGCACTAATCTCGGCCAATTGATGATGTAATTCTTCCCCGCGACTCAACAAGTATTCATACTCCACAATTGCCCATATTACATCCTTGAGTGTTTTATTGGGGTCTTGGAGGAGAGCATGGTAGTGAGCATGTTCCTCCTCAGTGGTAGATGGACTATAGGGAGCATTGATCCGGTTCATGATTAGAGAATTCAATAGATCGTTTTCAGAAGCATCCGGGAACTTTACCTTAAGACGCCTATATACATTGATCTGGGTGTCTATCGTTCCCTTGAATCCCAGCGAAGGGAATGCTTGCACCAATATCCCTTTGAGGAATGCTGCTATCCTTCTCAGTATTGTCATTACTCCACCTAACATAATAATATACAACACACTTTTCACTGATTTTATCCGCCTGCGGCGGATTTATGCTGCAATTATGTCGTACAATATTGCGTTGCTCTTCAGTCGGACGGGAAGCTCAGCCAACCGCAATAGCGGCTCGGCTGGAACACCTGGTTATTCCTATCTTACTTCGTCTAATCGTCTTAAAAGCAAAGATGCCAGACTTAAATGATCTAGGCATTTGTCGGGTGTTTCTTTAAGACCATATTCATGGCCTCTTGGATTCCTAATAGCTAATACCGAACCGGAAAATATAAATTTATAGCCTTGCTGTTCATCTTTTTCACTAGTGGTTAATAAGGGCGTTAGCTTAATTAGGGGCGATGCTTCACTAAACGCTTGCATCATCAGCTTGTATCCTGACTCTTTCGATTTAGAAAGTCTTTGAACTTTTTTATCAACATATTTATATGCTTCAAATGTTGACTGTGAATAGTGACCATCATCGAATAACTTCTTTGATACTTTTTCTACTTCCGAGTGTATATTTCTTTCGTCAAAAGGATGCAAACCACCAGTAGGTTGCGTTCTTGCTTCAGTGAATTTATGGCTTCGCCTTACTATATCCTGAAACATAGACAGTGCATCATTCATTGATTAAGTTCTCTCTTATACTTTTAAATATATTGTCATATGTTTCTTTTGAACCATCAGCAGGCAAATTGATTTCAATCCTTACTGTTAGACCAATATTTTTATCTGGTTTTGAATTTGCACTACCCGCCGGTGCAGCCGCTCCCTTAGACTTTGCAGAAGTCTTGGCAGTTTTTCTTTTTGGAGATTCCGCTTTCTTAACCTTGTCAATTTTAGTATCAGGTAACTCACCATGACCAGATAACCCAGCCATTATTTTAAAAGTACCTGCTTGTCTCCTGCCGATAGTGGCGCTTGTTTGATCGCTCTGTCTAAAAAAAGTAATCAGATCGTCTTCGTCGAGATTCCATGAACCATCACCATGCAATTCAAACAAAGTAGAATATGCCTTCTTTACAAGTACTTCAAAAGATTTGGTAAAATCTTCATCTTTGTGACGCGAAAATACTTCAGTGGCTTTCGATGTTTTATTGCCTTCTTCATCAATGACGCCGATGAACTGTAAAACATTAATTAAGTAACTCTCATTATTAGGTGCTAATCCCAGCTTTTTTACCGTCTCGGACGTTATTTTTGAAGGAAAAGATTTCCTTAGATGGACTATCATTTTAGCTACGTTTCCTGGTCCTGATATATATGGATGTGTACCTTCCATGTTTACTCCTTACTAATGTTTAATAATTAAACCTAACATAATAATCTACAACACGATTTTTATTACTCAAACAATAAAAATATCCATTCGCCAAAGGCGAATTCCACAATTTTGCATTTTTATTTTTAACTTTTGAATTCTCGCCGTTGTTTCCCTCAAAGTAAAAAGATGGTGGGGCAGCCTACTCCGCCGAAGCGGCTGCGAAGGCCGGAAGCCCCACCCTACGTCTGAATTTTAACAAACTTGAGGCTATGAAGCAAGAACATTTAATTGATTAATGATGAATGATAAGTGATAAATGTAATTGAGATTCTTCGTCCGGCACTACTTTTGCCGGACTCAGAATGACAAATTATTTATGAATTCTCTGTGTCCTCTGTGAACTCTGTGGCTATTTTTTCGTTACTTTGCTTTCAAGGAGTTTTTCTTCTGCAAGCTCGGTAACAAGTAAATCGCCGAGCTGGACATCATTCGGCTTTCGGACAAGTCGGCCGGTTTGTTTATTAGTTGTAATGCTGTAGCCCCGCTTCAAAACCGATTTTGGATTCAGACCGGTCAGAAGGTTCGCCTGCGCAGTAAGCTGCATCCTTCGTTTATTTATAACTGCCAGTATTGCAGAACCTACCCGATTCTGCAAAGAATGTAAATCATCCCTCATTTTTCCTAACAGCCGATGCGGCTCGATTTTGGTTAACTGCTCGAAGCTGCGATATAATCGCTCGCGCCTATCGGTGAGAAACTGTTTTATGGCGTCTATTATATTACCGGCTGATTCATCCAACTGCTGCTGGCGATAGTTAAGGCATAAAGTTATGTTATTATTCAAACTGCTTTGGTAATTTTCCAAATCGCTTAAGACTTTATGCATATCGGGAACGGCTACGACGCCTGCCTTTGTCGGCGTCGAGGCCCTTGCATCGGCGACCAAATCGGCAACGGTGGTATCTATCTCGTGGCCAACCGCACTTATAACGGGTATTTTCGAATCGAAAATCGCCCTTGCTAGGACTTCCTTATTAAACTCCCATAAATCCTCAAGCGACCCGCCGCCCCGGCCGACAATCAAGATATCCAATTTCAATGTTTTATTCCGCCTGTTTATATCTCTTAAGCCGGCTGCGATTTCCTCTGCTGCTCCTTCGCCCTGCACAGGCACAGGATACAGAAATAATTTCACACAAGGCCAGCGGTTCCAGATGCTGTCTTTGATATCCTCTATCGCCGCCCCTGATTCGCTCGTCAATATCCCGATTCTTTCG
>Ga0315552_1001690_pt1 | contig 13330 bp, 13 predicted proteins | sample SalMarSW160170MG_2_FD_203102 | JGI IMG/M metagenome (GOLD analysis project Ga0315552, IMG submission 203102) | Salt marsh sediment microbial communities from the Plum Island Ecosystem LTER, Massachusetts, United States - Salt Marsh Sediment SW1601-70 ...
TACTTGTTGCCTCAGAGCGTGGATATTCTGGGTCAATGTATACCTTTTTTTGCGCCTAAGCGCTCACGTTCTGGCTCCTGACCTGGGAAGCGAAAACCATCAATTCAGTGGCTTCATATCCTTCAGCGCCTCAGTGGTTCAATCACCCACTCCCACAGATCCAGCACCAGCCTCCTCGTCCGGTACTCCCCAACCTGTTTGATCTCCTTCTCCTTCAGCACATGGAACGTTTCACCCTGGAAATCCTCATCGAGGATGTGGCGCAGCTCCTCATGCGTCCCTCCTCTCGGCATGCCTCAAGCTGGTTGACTCCACCGCCAGGATTTTACATTCCCTTCGACATATGCTGCTTCCTTGCCCTCAAATCTCCAAAATTTTCCGGTATATCTACCTAAATTGTTCGATCAGGTCATTAAGACTACGGTTGCGGACAACCGTGAGCGAGCAACGCCAATCCTGCTCTGCTTTTTTGCAACCCATTTTAGAATGAGCGCAAAAAAGGGGTGGACTTCACAAACCGTCCACCCCTTCTAACCGGTTTGGGATAGGTATCCCCCTTGTCTCCTCGCAAAGACCTTTCGGAAATTTATACTATCGTGAGTTCGGGTGTTAATCCAATTCGCCAGAAAGAGGTATGAGATGTTGGTTTATTTACAGTAGCTATCATTTTCCCAAACTGACTTCAAAGTAGATTTTCGATTCTTTACTGGACATATCCCCCTGGTGAGGCTGGCTGGTTGTCGCTTACAGGATTCCCAGCTGGGTCAACCGCGTACCATTTTCCAAGTAAGCCCTCACCATTGGTATCACCCGGCTTGCTGTCACCCGCATATAGGTAAACCGGCATACCGTTGATGGTAACCTGGTAACTTCCGTCTGCACGTTGGATCACGCCTAGCGCACCGCTAACACCTGCTCCAGCACTTGGAGTGACTCCCTGGGGCAACGTTACCGGTGGCCACTTCTGGGCGCAGCCTCCCGTGCAAGTGCTTTCACCCGGCTTATCGTTCTCAAAGATATAAAGGGTCATACCATCGCTATTGGTTAGACCTTTCCCTAGCGAAGTATCCCCGATGAGTACGGTTGCAATCTGAATGGATTGATTCGCAGAGGTAGTCGGCTCTGCCATATCTCCAGACGTTGCCGGGGCTGAAGGTAGCTCAGGAGTTGTTGGACTCCCTGTAGTTTGAGCCGAAGCTGTCCCACAGGCTGCTAACACCAACGAAGACATTATAAGAATACTAACAAGAGTGGTTTTGTGTGAAAAGTGAAACATCGCAATATGCTCCTATATTTCCAGTCTGATTTCATACCACCAAATATTTTTTCTTGCCTGGACATCTCTCGTTGTGGTCGAAAATTGGGTTGCTTGCTCATCTCTTCGCCACACACCAGGATGTCGTCTTTCTCGCAGGAAAGTGAACGGTATAGATATGAAAATATTATCCCGAATATAAACGATATCAAGCGCTTGTGTGTTTATGACAACCTTACCCACAGCTTAAGTGATCATTATGGTGAAAGACTTCACAAACCGCCGAGAATCGGACACCCGAATATAAACACATGGCAGAGCCGCATAAACTCCCTAAGATTAAAACTCATCATTAATAAGAAAATCGCCCGGACCTCCCGGGCGACCCTCGTAATAATACCTGTTGGACTTTCTTTCATCAATTTTGGAAGAATGCTCGCTGACTCTCCGATGCTTTGCTGCCTACCTCAATAACTCAACCAGGCTGCAACGCGCAGGTCTGCAAAACCTACCGGGTAATTAGAAAGTCGTCAATAACTCACCAGCTGCCTGTAGTTAAATAAGTTCTGATAGCATCTTGGAGAGCCTTCAGCATCTCCTTATAAGTTTGCTGGTATGATGGGTTTACATCCGTCGCTTTCAATTCGAGTTGCCCCAACAAATAGATCATCCAGGTTAACCATGTTCTGGGGTTGCCATCTAGTTTGGCAATCTCGGTTGCAGTTTCATCCAGGATATCGCGCAGTTCATCTTCTCGACTCATTATTCACACACCCGTATTTTCAATAGATTATTTTAGAACCTTATGAGTTGTCGCCAGAAAGGTCCTATAAATGCTAACGCAGCGAGGTTCGTGTGCCTCTTTGTCGCCAGCACAAGTATACTTTACATTATTTTCTTCATTGCTGCAATATTATTACCTGGCTTTCAGGCGTAATTGAGCAGGCGGGTAGGATCTTCTGCAATCCCGTTAGAGCACCAACTGCATTTGATTTGTTTAGATCTCAGCAATCCTTAGGACCTTTCCGAGATGGAGCGTTAGAACCTTTCTCAACTTGAACTCGGGATCTGGCTTGCTTCCTGGTTTTGTGACTTCCTGAGCAGCATCCGTTATCGCCCGGGTATTCTCCTCCATTGCTAAAAACAGGTAGATGCCTTCGCCTAAGGCATACAGAGTCACGGCGATACCGCCACCGTTGATTATCGCAAACAAGCCCACGACAAGACCTCCAAAAACGCCGCTGAGAAGCCCAGCCCCGCTGGTTTCTCCACCCAATTGGTTTGACAAGTTATTTAAGAACGCACCTCCCAGGATGCTTGTCGCACAAATGCTCAATACAACCAAAATGGTAATGACCCCTGCGATTATCCCCAGAACCTTATAGATCGTGCCAATGATCCTTAACCCCGTGTATCTTTTGTCCATTTCTCCCTCTCCTGCTGTCTAAAACTTGAAAATTCTTCAGTTATTGCACACCAGCTGCCCAACGCACCAAAACTCTAAGCTCCAATCTAAGTCCAATATACTTCACATCATTTTCGGGAGCCTTGCAACACCTTCATGATATCATTATGCCGAATTACACAAATCCTTGGTTCATCTGCTCATTTGAGCCTCCATCGCCTTAATAAAATTTTTCCCATATCCTAAGGCACCGCCTTTTCTTATAGACCCACGCCCGGAAAGTCTTAAAACTTAAATTCATCAACATGACTACATCAGAATCCCAACCTTTGCTGACACCCTTGATGCGCTGGTTCCTATTCGCCATGGTGCTGGCTAACATCGCCGGCTCCATGTTTCCGATGTTGCTGCCCATTTACCTTACCAATCTGGGTGCCAGTGTGACCCAGGTCGGCTTGGTCTTTACCCTCTCTTCTATCGTGATCTTTATTCTCCAGATCTTCGGTGGTTGGGTATCCGACTCGATCGGTAGGTTAAGCGCCATCGCTATTGGGAGCGTGGGCGGCATCTTTGGATTTTCTGCCATGTTGTTTGCCAATTCCTGGCAGTGGATGTTAGTCGCCATTGCTATCAATCAGATCCCCTATGCCCTGGTAGGGCCGAGTTTTGGAGCTTTTATCGCGGAAAATTCTAGCGAGGCCAACCGCGGCCGGGTATACGGGCTCACCGATACCATCTACCAGATCACCGGCGTAGTGGGTCCACCTTTGGGGGGATTCCTGGCCGGTGGATACAGCTTTAAGGCCATGCTGATAGCGGCTGCCATCCTATATTCTTTTGCAGCCATATTGCGTATTTGGATGGCGACCACCATGCATTCCCCTGCCGATCGCAACCCCCAACAGCTCACCATGGCCTCATTGAAGATCAGCCTTAAGACCATGATCACCATCTTGCTTGGTGGCGGTGTGGTTACCTGGATATTCCTTACTGATGGGGTTAGGGATATCGCCTTCAGGCTATCCGGAGAACTTGAACCCCTCTACCTCCAACAGGTTGCTGGCATCTCTATTCAACAAATCGGTCTTCTTGGTTCCGTCTTTTCTATGGCGATGATGTTCACGCCAATTCTTTCCGGGAGAATATCGGATAAATATGGCGAGCGTGTCCCCATATCAATGGGATTCTTGCTGATATTTGTTGCCTATATGATCTTTCTGAACGTGAGTGCCTTCATTGGATTTGCTCTGACCTGGATGGTCTTCGGCATTGGTGTAGGCTTGCTGAGCCCGGCTTACCAATCGATTATCTCTAAAGTCATTCCCCAAAAATCGCTCGGTATCTTCACCGGGCTGTTTCGTGGTAGTCTGGGATTCATCTCCTTGCCAGCGCCTTGGGTGGGGGCGCAGCTCTGGGAACGCTATAATCCGCGCTTACCGTTCATCATCACCGCTATATTGTCACTTATCACGGTGATACCAACCTGGTTCAAATTCAAAGTCCCAGAAAAAGCGGAAGCTCTGCCCGGCTTTGATTTAGGTCAGGTTATCTCCCCTTCCGATGCAGAGGTCGCTGCCAAAAGGACCTGATCACGAGATTCTGATCGAGGTTAAACCTCAATCACGATTTGTCTCTATCGTAACAAGAAAATAATTGACCGATCCCATCCAAAGCCCATCGGTCGTAATAAAGCTCATGAAGTTCCAGATCAAAAGGCGGTTCCAGTAATCCCCCCTCCACAATGGAAGCATATTCCTGCCCTCCAAGCAGTCGCAACGCAAGCGTGAGATACAATCGATCCACCACCCTAGCATCCAACAGCATATGGAAAACCCGGGGTCCCGCTGTCACATAAACTGTCCGGTACCCCTGCTCTGACAGGCTGGAAATTAATCGCTTTCCATCTACACTACCCATCTCCCCGCGGAAAAATACCTTTGCGTTCTGTTTCTGCAGCTGGCCCACCCTGGCAGGGTCCGCTGCATTACTGGTATAGACCAACACCCCCCGGTAATTCTCCCATATTCCTTCAGGAAGGGAGAAATCCAGGCTGGCGCTGATCACACCTAAAACAGGTTTTGGATCCAAGCCCTGATCGCTACGCCACGCCATCAAATCAGCAAAGCGGGGTTCCATAAGAGATGAAATAATATCCTGCGCTTCGCCTTTGGCGTATTCACGCAAGTAGCGACCGCTAGAAAGGATCACATCCGCTTGGATTGCCAGTTCATGAAAAAGACGCCAATCCCGTGGGTTCGAGATCTCCTTGGGAACTAACAGCCCTTGATAAACAGGACGGGGAATAGCGATGCGTCCATCTAGGCTGGTGATGAAGTTAGCATACACAAAAGCTCTACCGGATTTCTGCCCGATCAGGTGCAATTCATGCTTTAAATATAATCCCTTAAGAGGTAATGATCGGCTCGGTGGCGGGAAGAGTTGCACGACCGTAGCTCCCAGACTTTTCACCTCCATTTTAATTCTCAGTCTCCCGCGCCAGGAAAGCCTGGCGGATTTTGCTTACCACCTGGGTGGCGGTCATCCGCTGGGCAGTAGCCATACCGCTATAAACTGCTTTGGCTTTGCTGCGTCCATGCCCAATAAAAATTGGGTGGTTCACACCCAGCAAAGTCGCTACCCCGTAACTGGCATAATGGTTACGAGTCCGCAAAAGGTCCAGGTGTACCCGCACAGCCGCCCTTGCATCAGGAGGCAACTGCTCTAGAACCTCTTCCACCTGCTCTAAAAGCCAGGCTACGATACCCTCAGCTCCTTTGAAGAGCACATTACCCACGAATCCATCGCTGACCATCACATTTACGCCGCTGGAGAGCATCGTATGACCTTCCACGTTGCCGATGAAGTTCAGCCGTTCGTCTGCCTCGAGTAAAGCGTAAGCCTCCCGCCCTACTTTGTTGCCCTTATTCGGCTCAGATCCATTTGAAATCAAACCCACCCGCGGGTTGGCAATCCCGGCCGCATGTTCTGCATAAGCTGCTCCCATCAGGGCAAATTGATGTAAATGCATTGGGCGTACTTCCGTGTTAGCCCCCGCGTCAATCAGGTAGAGATCATCACGTAATCCCAGAAATGGAACGATCAATGCTGGACGTTCCACGCCTGGGATGCGTCCAAAATTCAATAAGGCTGACACCATACCTGCACCAGTATGACCCATGGTCAGCACCCCATCGGCCTGGCCTTCCACGACCAAGCGGCAGGCAACGTTGATGGACGCTTCAGGTCGGGCTCGCACCGCCTGGATCGGATCATCAACCATATGGATGGTGTCTTTTGCCGGGATTACCTTCAAGTCAAGATCATCTACTTCGATCTTGGATAGCTCCCTCTGGAGCGCGACAGGTTCACCCACCAATACCAGCCCCAACCTCATGTCCCGAGCGCCTTGGACTGCCCCAGCCACGATCTCGGCCGGGGCAAAATCGCCCCCCATGGCATCAACAGCCAGGCGCATCAACCCCACTGGGCAGTGACCCCTAATAAACCGGGGCCAAAGTGGACGGCCAATGCGGGACCGAAATCTACCACATAGGGCTTGCCTTTAAAACCTAGCGTTTGAGCCACTTCTGATGACCATTCGGTCGCTTTCTCCTGGATGTTGCCATTAACCACAGCTATGCGTTTGGGATGGCCTCCCCCCATTTTCTGGCGAGTTAATTCTAACACTTTCAACAATGCAGCCCGCTGGGTCCGCTCAGTTCCCACCGCCTTGGGCACGCCATCTATGATCGAAATCACAGGCTTGAGGCTGACTGGCGCCTCGGTTGCCTTTTCGTGGCCTTCTATACGACCAGATGCTGCCAACATTTCCACATCTGTCGCCGTAAAGTTAAGGCAGGAGTTGGCCTTTACCTGTTCGATGGTTGCCAGGGCCTCTTCGACGCCGCCTCCCTCTGCCACGGTCTGGATAGCATCCAGCAACATAAAGCCCATGTGCATGGATGTTGAAGCGCTGTCGACCACATAAACGTTTACCTCCTCGAGCATCTTGCGCGCCAGATCGGCGGACTGGCAGGTGCCCGACGACTTGGCAGTTACATGGATGGATATGATATCGGTATATCCTTTAGCAGCCAGGTTGCCATATGCCACCTTGAAATCTTCCGGCGTAGGTTGGGAAGAAGTCGGCATCCCCTTACCAGCCTGGCGGTATTCCATCAAGCGCCGGTAAAATTCGGCCGGTGGCATCTCCTCATAATCTTTGTAAGATTCCTCACCAAATATGACATACACAGGAACTACGATTATATCGTGCTGTTTGATCAAATCCTCAGGCATATTACAGGTACTATCTGTGACAAAAGCGATCTTGGACATGGTTTTCTCCTTTGACAAGATGATTTATTGCTATGATCTACTGCTTTATGGTTCGATAGAGACCACCGCGCCAAAGCTGTTTATCTTCAGACGCCAACTGCTTCCAACCTGGCATTTTTGGAAGAGCTGGTAATCACTGGTTTGATAAGTATAGCTATGATCACCAGAATTGAAGGTGATTTTATAGATTTCCTGTCTGCTTTCCCCTAAACGCTGCCCCTCCTTTAAAGAAGGTTCGGGCCAGTTAGGGGAATAATCGTTTCCTGTTAACACCCCCGGATCCACCTCTATCCACTCATCCTGGCTGTACTTGCAATATTGATCGTACACCTGATATTCACAATCTTGCACCACCTCAGCGTACCCGTTTCCGGTGTCAACATTATAGGGCGTTCCACACACTTCGATGGAATTTGCAGCAGGTTGATCTTGTACATATCGCACTTCTTCATCACATGTCCCCACTACCGCGCCCTGCGGGATCTGATCTCGCCAATCCTGGTGATCGACGGGGACCAGCGCTTCGATTGGGATGGACCGCTGCCAGCTCACGCTCTGCACGGTACCAGTTACCGCTTCGGTCCTCATGGAGAGTATGGCAAAAACCGCTAGGGCTCCACAGACCAAAAGGACGATCGCAATTATGGCGATTGGAACACCCTTGCGTGCTTTAGGCTTGGGTGCCGCTGAGAGGCTTGCTGGTTCTTGGTGGTCTTTTTCGGCTGTTCTTAAACTAGCCCCACAATTTGAACATGTCCCAGCTGTATCCGGGTTTTTTGTGCCGCAATTCGGGCAACTCATCATGACAATCGGACTCGTTTTGAATGCGCCTAGCACACGTCCGCTCGCACGTTTCTCCCCCTCAATCAGGTCACCGCCACAATGACTGCAAATCTTGGCGCTTGCTGGATTGCGTGTCCCACAGTACGGACAGTGGATATCTGCTCCAGCTTCAACCTTGGTTTCGAGGTTTTCGTCTGTGATCAATACCTGCTGTTTGGGCTGCTCGAATTCCACATCTTCTGGCTGCGGAGCTCCGCAGTTGTTGCAGACCTGTGCTGAACCCGGATTTACCCCCCCACAATTGGGGCAGGTCCATTGTAATTCGATGTGTCCAATTGTCTTCTTCGCCATCTTGAGGAAGCTCCTTATGGGATCCTAAAGACTCCATCTTCAGACAGAACCCTGATTCCGATGCCCTAATTTACAACATTTTTTCTAATAATGCAACTGGTTTCTAAGGGAAAATTCTTCTTGGAGCTAGAATCCAAATACGGTCTGCATTCTGGATTCACTCATCCTTGAATTTCACCCCCAGTTCCTTTGGATCGATCCCCAGGTGGGAGATTACAATTTCAAGAGGCCAATGTCTATGTTCATCGAAAGCTTTTCTGGCATCCTCCAAAGCAAGTTTCTTTTCAGCGCGCTTCGGAACGATCAAGCCAGAAATGCGCTTTTCCCACAGATAGCTTGAAATCCCCGCGTTTGTGCCGTCGCTGTTTTCTAAAGCTTCTGCGACCAGCTCCTTTAAAACCTGCCGGTAAGCTCCAATATCCATAACCAATCCCTTCCGATCGCGTATAGTTTTCCAGTATACCTTTTTTTCACCCGATATCCAAAGGGAGTATTTATGGACCTGTTAGAAATGCCCAATTTGAATCATAACCTATCCCCCCGCCAGGCCACCACCATCCACTACCAATGTGGTGCCGGTGATATAAGCCGAATCCTCGCCAGCCAGGTATAGGGCTGCCCGAGCAATATCCTCGGGTTTACCGATCCGTCTCAAAGGGCGTTGCGCTGCCTCATTCAGAAATCGCTGCTCCGTTATCCCCAACTGCTGCGCTTCGCTTCGCAACATGTCTGTGTCGGTATCACCCGGACAGATGCAGTTCACCCTGATGTTCTGCCCGCCGTGGTCAATCGCCATAGCCTTGGTTAGCAGCACCACTGCCCCTTTGGAGGCACAGTAAGCAGCTGCTTTGGGTCCACCTGCCAATCCCCATCCCGATGATACGTTAATGATCGTGCCACCGCCGCCTTTTCCCATCAAGGGGATCGCCAATTTGCTCATTAAGAAGACCGACCTCAGATTCACCCCCATTACCTGATCCCATTGCTCCTCGCTCGTTTCCACCACGGTTGCTCGTTTGATCATCCCGGCATTGTTCACCAGGATATCCAGGCTGCCATACCTGCTGCGGGTTTGATCCACCGCCCGCTGGCAGTCAGGCGCCTTGCTGACATCCGCTCTGATGAAGAACGCCTCGCCAGGCTCGCATTGGATCAAGCGAACGCTTTCTTCCCCTGCCTGACGATCGATGTCCACCAGGGCGACCTTTGCGCCTGCTCGGGCAAACAGTATGGCTGTCGCTCGTCCAATCCCAGACGCCGCTCCCGTGATCAAGGCTGCTTTCCCATCTAAACGATAACCTTCCATGGACTCCCTCCAGCTATTAAATCCTGCTGTCTTTCACCTGCCTTTATGCTTAATCGCTTACTTTGTAAATAATCGCCTCATCATATCCACTGATCAGTTTGATGTAACCCGCCAACCTTTGATCCACTGCTTTGTCTCCCGTGTCTACTAGTAATGGTCTGCCCTTCAGTGCGTTGATCTTATCAGGTGTGCTGACCACCAGGATATGGTCCTTCAGATCCTGGGAATCTCTCCCGATTTGTTGGATTACTTTTGCACTGATCTGCTGGTTACCCCTACCTAATAAAAAACCCTGACCGCCAATGGGTGCCAGTATGATTTTTGCTGGACGTCCTTCAATTAATTTTAATATCTGCATCTCGTTCACATCCATTGCGAGAGACCCCCCATTTATCACCGCGTCCACTCCAAGTAAAGTCTTCTCCAACCCCAACTTGTCAGTTATCGCCCGGGTGGTCGTTCCAGGCCCAACCAGGTAAATCGAGTCTGGTTCCATCTCCTCGACGACCCTGCATGCAATTGCATCCAAAAGAGCGTTTTCTCCTGGTTGGCTGGCAGATTTCTGGCTTTGTATCATTCTTATTCGAAAAGGTACCTGGAGATAACCGTACAATTTTGCCGAAATCACTCCCTGCCAGTAAGCTTGCTCGTCGATATCCAGCACCTCCCCCTTTCTGAGAGAAGTTGATTTGCCTTCAAGATAGGCTCGAGCCAGCTCGCCCGCCCTGTCAGGGTTCACCCCAAAAACCGCTGAGTGGATCTTTACACCGGCTGGAATTCCCAAGGCCGGTTGCTGCTCACCCACCGCTGTATAGACGTCTCTAGCTGTCCCGTCGCCCCCGGCGAACAACAACAGACTTACCTCTCGCGCCATCATCTGCTCTGCTGCCCGGCGGGTATCGTTTCCTGTGGTTTGACCAGGTTGGATTACCCCGATGATGGTAGCTTCTAAACCACAAACCTGGCAGGCAGCCGCACCCATTTCTCCCGGAAATGTGATCACTTCAATGTCTGCTGCAATAGGTTGGATCTTTTTCAAAGCTGCCACTGTGCGGTTAAGCGCTTCGGGGATCGCCCCCAAGGCGCGTGCTTGTGCCTGCACGGCCCAGCCATCACTGCCCTTCAGACCTACCTTTCCACCTAAGCCGGCTATTGGGTTGATGACTAATCCTAAACGCTTCATGGCTTTCTCGAACTCCTTGCTCACCCAGGTTCATCGTACCACCCTAAACAGCCAGCTGGTTCAGTACCTTCCTTTTGTACGCTCGCCAGGTCATTGCCCATCGTCCCGGATCGTCCAAAGAAGTATGGTCAATGCTATGTATTGTGCTATTGTGAGGAGCGCTCTTGACCAGCTCGGGTTCACGATAAGCTTCTTCGGCAACGTGTTCCAAGATAGCCACATATTCATCCAGCTCTTCTTTGGAATACGATTCGGTTGGTTCTAAAGTACACGGCTCTGGCACAATGAAAGGGTGATGGCTGGTCCAGTAATGGACCCCAAAGTCTGCCGCCCTTAGTCCGATTTCCTCAGAATGGACCCCTGTCTCCATAAATAGGGTTTCCCAACTGTAGCGCACCTGTTCGATGCGGCTTTTACCCTTGGCGAAGGGCGCGCTTACCCCCCGGATTTTGAGTATCTTATTGAGCAGATAATTGTTATTGAGTACCGCTACCTCAGAGACTTCCCGCAAGCCCGCTTCACCCAGGCTCATCACCCAGGCATAGGCTCTCAGGATCACCGGCGCAACACCATAAAAAGGACCGACTTTTCCAATACTGTCGGGCAAATCGTAATCCAGGTAGAAGTGATCTCCATCAAACGCCACCAATGGCACCGGCAGGAATCGGGTCAATTCCTCCCTGACGCCACTGGCACCCACCGCCGGTCCACCACTTCCATGCGGTGATGAGAAAGTCTTATGCAGGTTAAAATGACAAAGGTCGAAATCGGCTTGCTTCGCCCGCGTAATCCCCAGGATGCCGTTAGCATTGGCCTGGTCGTAAGCACACAGCCCTCCGGCCTCGTGCACAATTTCCACGAACTTATCGATCTCTGGGTTGAAAATACCCGTATCTTCCGGATTGGTGATCATCAGCCCTGCGGTTCGCTCCGAGACCGCCGCCTTCAACCCCTCCACCTCGGGATAGCCGTTCTCATCTGGATACAATGTAATAACCCTGAAACCTGCTGTTTTGGCGCAGGCTGCGTTGGAAGGGTGAGAAAAGATCGTGGTGATGATCTCATCTCTTTTACCTGACTCCCCTCGGCTTGCATGGTATGCCCGCATAATGGCTGCATTCGTATAGATGGCAGCTGATCCGCCTCCGGGTTGCAAGGAGAATCTATCCATCCCTGAGATCTCTTTGAGCATCTCTTCGAATCGATACATGATCTCCAGTATGCCTTGCAAGGTTGTTTGATCCTGAAGCGGGTGAACCTCAGCCAATTTAGCGCTTCTTGCCAGCTGGTCATTTACTTTAGGGCTGTACTTCATTGTGCAAGTCCCCTGTCCCACATCGATGTTTACATCGGTACCCAGGTTTTCCTGGGAGAGCCGTATATAATGCCGCAACACCTGCGGTTGTGAGAGTTCAGGAAGGTTGGCAGACTCCTTTCTGATCATCTTCTCCGGCAGGAGCGCTAGCACATCTCCAACCTTGTCAGTGATTTCGTACTCCACTTCAGGTACTAATATCCCTCGCAGCCCTTTCCGGCTCATTTCGAAAATAATGGGTTCGTCCCATTTTGCTTGATGGAACCTGCGCAGGTGTGATTTTTGAAATGTTCCGCTTATATGTTCCGCCATCTTATTTCAAAGCCTCCTGCAATGCCCCCAATAGATAGTCGATATCCTCTTTGGCGTGAATTTCTGTTACGCAGTACAAGGCGCTCTCGCCCAGCTCTGGAAATTCTTCTGTCAGATCCTTCCCGCCAAATATCCCTTGATCCAACAGCGCTTTGTTGATTTCCTTCACCGACTTGCCTGTGCCATCGAAATTCACTACGAAATCTTTAAAATGTGGAGAATTAAACATGGGAGCCTTTACCCTCCCTATCCTCCCGATCTCCATGGCCGCGTATTGACCTTTCGCCAAGATTGTTTTACCGATTTCTCTCATACCCTGAGGACCCATCAGGGCCAGGTATACGCCAGCGGTTATCCCCCATAAGGCTGCTGCCGTTCCCACCCATTCCTTTCCATGCTCTCTATGCGCAAAGGAGGTCCTTTCATAAGCTACATCTCCAAATCCGTATTCCCCCTCTACATTGGTAGATGCAATCCCAAACAGCCGTGAGGGATATTCCATCACGTACTTCTCTTCATCCCGGCTGGCAATATAACCGGCCTGCCCACCTCCAAACTGCATGTGCATCCCTAATGGCTGAATGTCACCACAAACAATATCAGCTCCGTAATCAGCGGGGGGTCTCAAAACTCCCAGCGAAATGGGATCAGCCCCAACCACGCATATGGCGCCCAGCTCGTGAGCTAATTTGCTGATTTCATCCCCATTCGTCTCGATAATTCCCAGATAATTAGGGTTTTCCAGGTAAACTGCCGCACTTTTCTCTGAGATTTCCCTTTTGAGGGATGCCAAATCTATCATCCCGCTATCGGGATCATAGCCTACCAACTTTATCTTGATCTCTGGTTTGCAGTATTCCACGATCTTCCAGAGTTTATTTTTAGCGATGGTAGCTGATACCAGCACCTCATCTCGCCCGCTTATACGCGCCGCCATCCGAATGGCTGTTGCCGCAGCTTGGTAGCCGTCATAAGTCGGTACGTTGACTACCTCCATGTTGAGCAGCTCGCCCATCATGCTGGCGTATTCGAAGAGGACCTGGAAACGACCATGGTCGTCGTAAGGTTCCCCCGCATATGCA
>Ga0315552_1001691_pt1 | contig 13328 bp, 6 predicted proteins | sample SalMarSW160170MG_2_FD_203102 | JGI IMG/M metagenome (GOLD analysis project Ga0315552, IMG submission 203102) | Salt marsh sediment microbial communities from the Plum Island Ecosystem LTER, Massachusetts, United States - Salt Marsh Sediment SW1601-70 ...
CTACCAGTATGAATAAAGAAATGTATGATTTAGCCGCCTGGTCAATGAAGACCACGTTATCCGCCGGGGCGGACGAATGTCGGGTCGGAATATACAGCGAGCGCTTTGTGGAAATAAGCTATCGCGAACAAAAACCGGAAAGCATAAAAGAAGCGTCCGGAAGAAGTCTCAACATCGAGATTTTCGCCAACCACCGATATTCAAGCCAAAGCACTTCGGATATGCGTAAAAATGCCCTGAAGGACTTTATCTCGAAAGCTGTTGCCACAACAAAACTCCTCGCTGAAGACCCATATCGTTCTCTGCCCGACCCGAAATACTATCAAGGCAGACAAAAAATTGACCTGCAAATCGTTGACCCCGGCTACGAGCAGCTCTCACCCGACCAGCGACATACGATGGTCAAAACAATTGAGCAGGCCGCATTTTCTACAGGCAGCAAGAAAGTTATATCAGTAACGGCTGATCAGCAGGATTCTCATACGGAATCCGTCGTGTTGAGAAGCAATGGATTCGAGGGATATCGCAAATCGACAATATATTGGGTTGGTGCGGAAGTAACGGTGCAGGACGAGGGTGACCGCAGACCAAACGGCTATAATTTCGTAGCTTCCGTCAATAAAGACAGTCTCCCTTCGAATGAAGAAATTGGTAAAGTTGCGGCACAACGTGCGCTCGATTTGCTTGGCGCACAGAAAATCAAGACAGAGACCCTGCCTGTCATCATAGAGAATCGAAACGTTCCGAGATTGCTTTCAGGCCTTCTTTCAGCAATGAACGGCAGAAATATTCAGCAGAAGCAGTCCTTTCTTGCAGATAAAAAGGAGCAAAAAATTGCAAGCGAGCATCTTACACTTATTGACGATCCTCTGGTCGTGAGTGGACTGGGCAGTAAATTATATGATGGGGACGGATTCGCCGCAAAAAAGAGGATTATGATTGAAGCAGGCGTCTTAAGGGAATTTTATATTGACTGGTATTACAGCAGGAAGCTCGGCTGTGAGCCGACAACAGCAGGAACTTCAAATCTGATTATCCCGCCGGGCAAAAGGTCGGTAAAAGAGATTATGAAGGACCTTGTCAGGGGTATTCTCGTTACAGGATTTATCGGCGGTAATTCCAATTCGACCACGGGAGATACATCGGTCGGAATCACCGGAAAGCTCTTTGAGGGCGGCGAGCCCGTTCAATCGGTTGCAGAAATGAACATTGCCGGAAATCACCTTGAATTCTGGCACAAACTCTCCGAAGCTGCAAACGACCCCTGGATATATTCATCATATCGAACGCCGAGTCTGGTTTTTACAGATGTTGTCGTCTCAGGCATTTAAGATTGCCTCTGATTCTCATCCAAAAAATATTTCGGATTGGCTTATAATCAATAGGAGCCATACTGATAAGCTGCATCAAAAAAGGCAACGATATTTTCCACAGGGACATCCGCCTGAATATCGTGAACGTTACTAAAGACATATCCTCCAGCCGGTTTAAATATTTCAAGATTCTTTTTAACCTGCAGCCGTATTTCATCTGGTGACGCAAATGGAAAAATACGCTGCGAGTCTATTCCTCCGCCCCAGAAAACTATTTTCCCGCCAAATTCCGATTTAAGTGCCGCCGGGTCCATTCCTCCGGCGCTCAATTGAACAGGATTCAGAATATCCACACCATTATCGATTAATTCAGGGATATATATCCTGCATCCCCCGCAGGTATGATACCATATTTTCGCATTTGTGAGTGTTTTGATGTGCTGAATAAGGGCTTTTTGACGAGGTTTCACGACTCGCCTGTAGAAATCAGGTGAAAATAGGGGGCCGCTCTGCCCCGTCAAATCGTCGCCGGTCATTACCACATCCACAAGGTCTCCAATCTGGCCGAGAAAACCTGTGTAAAAGTCCTTCCAATATTTCAGCATTTGGTCCAGTAAGGCCCCACAAAAAGCTGGATTTTCCAGTGTATCCATCAGCCAGCGTTCCATACCGCGTAAATACCAGCAGTACTCATACACAACTCCGCCGATTCCGGTACAAATCGCAAAATCGGTTTCAGTTCGCATCTTAATTGCCTTTTCCCTCAACCCGGCAAAACGGGATGGGTCTCTGCCGTTTGGAAAAGGATATTTTTTAACATCTTCTATCGTGGCATTTGCGAGAGGATGAACAGAAATATCCATATATAACTGCTGGTCATCAGGCATCGACCAGACTATACCGAATTCATCTTTTAAATCATGCCACAGCTTTCCATCACGTTTGTTCTGCAATATCCTGCCGTCAAAACCTTCCGGGGCATTTGCGCATATATATCTCGTATCTACCCTGAAACGCTGTAACACCTGTTCGCTGGGCTTTGCTAATTGCTGCACTGCATCCATAATCACGATTTCTTCATCCAGCCCTAAATAATCAATTAAATTTTGATAGGCCTTTTGATGAATACCTGTCTGAAATCCCCCCAAATCGATTGGCACTCTATCAGGGACTTGATAATTGATAGCCCTTAACACCCGTTGTCGTGGTTTCATCAGCTCTTTCAATGATTTACCCCAAATATACGTAAATATTAATTCTACCCTTTTTCAACTTTTCCATTATATCGTAATCCCCCTCGTCAAGAGAAGCCCCGTTGGGGTCATTTATTTCTCATTTTGGAAACAATCATAAAGGCCGTTTTTTAGTAATTTCTAACAGTTATATTTGCCTTGACTGCAAATTTCTTCCGGTATTCCTGGGGGGACACTCCTGTTTCTTTATGGAAAAAACGGGTTAGATGTTTTGATTCGGTAAATCCCATCGAATATGCAATCTCTGATATGCTCATATCTGTTCCCAACAACAGGCGTATAATCATATCCATACGGAACCTGGCGATTTCGGCATGGATTGACCGGCCGAGGATTCTATTAAACTTTTTATTCAGACCCTGGCGCGTCATCGCAACAGCATCAGTGACATCGCTGACCTGGATTGGCTCGCGACAATGGGCTCGAATAAATTGCAGAGCGTTAGCCACCTGTTTATCGGAAACAGCTAACACGTCGGTCGAATGCCGGGCTACAACATATGTTGGCCTGACAGTAATCGTCATATCCTTTTTATCCGGCTTTTCTCCACGCATCAGTTTATCCAGCAACGCCGCAGTTTCATAACCCGTTTGTTCTCCCGTAATGGCTACACTGGAAAGTTGTGGATTCGATAATCCACATATCAATTCATCGTTGTCTCCGCCAATGACTGCGATTTCCTCAGGAATAGGAATATCTGCCTGCCTACATGCCTGAATAACATCCAAAGCCCTCTCGTCAATACAGGCCATCAGCCCAACAGGTTTGGGCAGTGATTTAAGCCAGTCAGAAAGTACGCTTTGTTCGTAACCCCATAAAAGCTTTTTGCGAGATCTGGGTTGTTTATAAACGGCAACATCGTAACCGGCTTTTGCTATTCCTTCAGAGAAACCCTTTGCTCTTTCACGAGACCAAAAGAAATCGTTCAAGCCGCAGAACGCAAAACTACAAAAACCTTTTCCCAACAAATGTTCGGCTGCCATTTTCCCAATGGCGTAATTATCTACATAGATATTTCCTATATTCGGCTCAAGTTTTTCATCAAAAACCGTTGAAACAATAGCAGGGATGCCTAAGGCAACGATTTCTTCTCGTGTATGCACAGACAGCTCACGGGCGATAATTCCGTCTGCTCCCCATCTCTTCAAATGCTCAAGCTCTGCTCTTCTGGCCTTGGCTGAAAAACTTTTATCCAGGTAGAAAAATCTCCCGTGATAAAATATCCATGGGCCGAAAAGAGAAGCATATTTTGCAATACCCCTCATCAGCGCCCGCCCAAAGCCACGCGAACTTTCAATCATCAAGATAACCTTTTTAAATTTTTGCATCGAGCCGTTCCTAAACAAGTTTCCTTAATAAAAATTATACTATTAGCTTGACCCTTATAGGAAAATCAATCCCTACCTGTTGTTTCATCTGCAATTCTCGGGGATTTTTAAACTAACAAAATTTAATCATACAAACACGTCGGCAACAATCATAATTGTATGACCTTTGTAACTTTAGAGTCAACCTTATCTGATACAAGTAAAACTCCAAACCGCATATAAGTCCTTATTTTACAATGATTTCCCAGGCGTTTTTATATGAAATATGAGTATTATATCAACTGTAGTAATTGTAGCGATTAAATAAGATAATGTTGTTTTTTCCTCATTACGTAACCAGTTTCCAAAAAGAGAAACTAATATTCCGATTTGGGGTTTACACGTCAGCGTTTTTGTGTTAAATTACGATAATATAGAACCGATGGAATAACGCAGCGTCATAATCTGGCGAATTCTTATCCTGATTTGCAGGAAATAATTTGGTCAGTGCTATTGGCAGGTGTATAAGCTGATGAGCAGTCTTGGCGCTTGTTTCAAGTGTTGTTTGAAGTGGGTGAAGTAAAGGAGATTACGTATCCCTTCTAAACAAACGAATTTTTTGGTGCGTAGCCAAGAAGCAAAATAGAGTCTGTAATCGTAACAGTAAGGTTTGATTTTTAAGGAGGATTATTATGAGTAAAAGATTATTAGTTTTAGCATTAGTGGCAATGTTGTCGCCGGTGGCCTTGGGTGAAACGGTTATTGTAGATGATCACTTTGATGATGGTGACGTTACGACCAACACCACGGGCATCGGCACGGGATTTAATTACTGGGACATTGGATGGGAGGGAAACGTCACGGAAGCGGACTCAAAAGTAACCCTTAATGGCCCGACTCACGGTGGGTCTCGATGCTCGATTGTCTCCAAAGAAGGCGCCGGCATCGGGTCCGGTATCTCTCGCTTTAAGTTTCAGGATGTTAGCTTTGCTGTGGGCAATACATCCGCTGGAGCGACAGCTCGGGATTGTGTAGGTGTCAAGGAAGGTAATGAAACCTGGGACTACGACACCGGACTGCCGACCGGTTTCTGGATTCAGTTTGAAAACACTTCTCTCACGACATCGGACGGTACCGGCGGATGGAATGGGACCTCTGTTTTGTTTTACGAATCCAGTACCGACGTCAAAACAGTGTTGGCGACCTGGAGCTTTGATACGCTTAACTGGTATCCCGGAGCACAGAACCTTGCACCCGTTTTGGACTTGACCCTGGACATCAGTTCCACAAGTTACTCGCTGACCATTGGAGGCGATTCGATCACCCTTCTGTCAGGTGCGATGTCCGGCAACCTCCCATTCGCGAACGAATTAACCACAGGTTATGCGAGCGCTTATATCCAATCGGAAAACCCCGGTATCGACATTTTGATTGATCAAATTATTATTATGGAAGATGTTGCCCCCCCCGTGTTAGCCTCTCTCCCAAGTCCGATTGATGAGGGCACAGATGTGCGTCGAGACGTGGTTCTTAGCTGGACTCCGGGAATCTATGCCGACACACACAATGTATATTTCGGCACCGATTTTAACGATGTAAACGACGCCAATCTCCCAGGATTGATTTATAGTCTGGAGCAGAGTCAAAATTACTATCCTACCAGCGGAACACTTGCTCTGGATCTTGGCCAGACTTACTACTGGAAGGTCGATGAGGTAAATGACGCCTGTGCTCCCGGCCTGTGGGAAGGCGAGGTTTGGCAATTTACTACCGAGCCCTATGCCTATCCGCTTCCGAGCGATAGAATAGATGCCAATGCCTCCAGCTACACAGCAGGTAAAGAACCTGAAAATACCATTGATGGCTCCGGACTGGACGCGAACGATATGCACTCGACAGCCACTGCAGATATGTGGCAGAGCGGTACTGAGTCGCCGGGCAGTGCCTGGCTCGAATATGAGTTTGACAAGGTCTATAAGCTGCACGAGATGTGGATATGGAACTATAATGGAGAATATCCCCTCACCTGGTATGGCCTCAAGGAAGTTGTCATTGAGTATTCTACCGATGGCGACAGCTATACGACGTTGGGGACTACCCATATATTTAACGAGGCGACTGGAGAGCCGAATTACGTGCACAATACCACTATTGATATGGCTGGCGTTGCAGCAAAGTATGTAAGGATTACCGCTAACAGCAACCACAGCACCGGCGCATTTAGCCAGTATGGTCTCAGTGAGGTTCGTTTCTTCTATATACCTATGCGTGCAAGAGAACCGGACCCGGATGACGGGCAAGCTAATACTCCCATTGATGTAACCCTTGAGTGGAGGGCAGGAAGAGAGGCGGCCCAGCATAAGCTGTATATGAGCACAGATGAGCAGGCGGTGATAGATGAAACTGTTGCACCAAATACTATATCAGCAGACAGCAGCTACGGCAGCTACGGCCCATTATCCCTCGATTTAGGCAATACCTACTACTGGAAGGTTAATGAGGTCAATACGGCTGAGACACCCACCACGTGGCAAGGCGATGTCTGGCAGTTCAGCACGCCCGAGTATCTCGTTGTTGACAATATGAACTCATACGGTGACGCTATGACACCCGGCGAGCCCGGCAGCCGCATATATTACGTCTGGCGGGACGGCTGGGACGTTACTGACCCTCCTCTGCCGGGCAACGACACCGGCTCTCAGGTATATCACTGGAATGGAGAGGGCACCGACTTTATGGAAAGCACCATTGTTCACAGCGGTGTGTCGATGCCGTATTACTATGAAAATGACGGAGAGACCGAATCCAAGCCCATCGGCGGGTATTACAACTCTGACCTGGATTATTATTCGGAGGCCACGGCCTCTACATCCGATTTGCCAATCGGAACGAACTGGAACAAAGCCGGTGTCGAGTCAATGGTTATATGGTTCTATGGCGACCCAAATAATGATGCCAATGCCACCGAGCAGATGTATGTGAAGCTGAACGGCTCTAAGGTGGAATACGATGGTGATATGGATGACATAAAAGAGCCATCGTGGCACGAGTGGAACATCGATTTAGCAGATTTTGGCATCAATTTGAGCAATGTAACCAGCATCTCCATTGGCTTTGGCGATGAGGATAACGAAGAAACGCCGGGCGGGGCTGGTATTGTGTATTTTGACGATATCCGGCTGTATCCGCCAAGATGTGTTCCCTCACTCAAAAAGCCAGATTCCGACCTGGATAATGACTGCGACGTTGATTACGATGACCTTCAAATAATGGTAAGCAACTGGCTGATTAGCAACTATACTGTTACGCCACAGAACCCCGGCACAGGCGACCTTGAGGCATACTATGATTTCGAAGGCGACTACGAGGACTCGGCTAACGACTATGACGGCGAGCCAAATGGAGGCGTATCAATAATCGCTGATGGCACCAGAGGAAATGTGGCGAGCTTCGACGGCAATGACGGCTACGTGGATTTACCCATCGACTCACTTATAGGAACGATGGATAATGCTACTGTTATGACGTGGGTGAACTTTGGAGGCGGTGAAGGCGGATGGCAGCGTATCTTTGACTTTGGCAGCAACACCACGGTCTACATGTTCCTAACGCCTCGCATCGGCACAGATGGAGCAATGCGTTTCGCGATTACTACCGGAGGCGGAGGTACCGCTGAGGAGGTAGCGGATGCTCCCGAGACCCTGCCCAGTGGGTGGCACCACGTGGCTGTATCAATTGATACAGATAACGATACCATCAGCTTATACCTGGATGGCTTGCTTGTTGGCGAGAATACCGATGCCAATATAGCACCGAGCGATCTCGGTGAGACCACCAACAACTGGATTGGCAGGTCTCAGTGGGAACCTGATGCGTATCTTTTGGCTTCATTGGATGATTTCCGAATCTACAGTCGTGCCTTGTCGCAGGGCGAGGTTGCGTGGATGTATGGCCTGACGGAGGAATTTACACAGCCGCTGTATCTGCTGCTGACACCGGAGAATCCTGATATCGATGCCTATATTGATGGCGCAATAGACTTCAAGGACTTCGCTGCGTTGGCTGCTGATGCGTGGCTTGAAGAGCCACAATTGTGGCCGTAGAAGAAATGAGCTGTTTGCGATAACAGCAACGGCTGATTAGAAACACTTCAGGGCCTGCACTTCGGTGCAGGCCCTTTTTTAATGAACCCATTTTGAGACGGCATCGGACTTTACGACACTGATGATTTAATCAGGATTTGAACATTCACAAACAGATGTGAGATTAAAAATATTCGATTAATTGATATCCATCAGCCAGTTTGCTGCAAACTCGCCCAAGTCATCCAAGTAAACGTTACCATCATTATTTGCGAGGTCAGCCCCACCACACAAACCGCACGAGGTTTGCTGCCAATAAAGGGCAAATGCAGCAAAATCGTCAAAGTCCACGTCGCCGTCTCCATCCATATCGCCCGGTTCGGGTATGCCTTGATACAGGTGCACCTTTCCATCTGCTGCTCCGATTAATACATCGAAATAAGCGTCATCGGTCAAGTAGCAGACATACGGCCTGGACCTTGGCGTGTCCGGAAGGTCGATGGGAACACCATCGGCCTCGACAGCGGAGTAACCCGAAAAGTTCGGGTCCTGGTCGGTTCCTGTGTTGCTGTAGAATAAAAGCTGGCCATTTGTATTGCCTGTAATCAAATCTTTTTTGCCGTCGCCGTCCAGGTCAAGAACATCGGGACTCGAACGCTGATATGGAACAGACAGGTTAGAGCCGTTCTGCTGGGCGTATGTTTGGACCCGAAAGTCCGGCTCGGTATCGGTCCCTTCGTTGATAAATATATGTATTTTTCCATCGAGCGCCCCAATGGCAAGGTCTTTCCTGTCGTCACTGTTCCAGTCCACAACGCAAGGGGTCGCTCTGTAGCCTACCTTGAGGTTTGTCTTGGAGCCGGGTTGTCCTACCTGGAGCAACGTCCCGCCATCGAACGTTGGATTTTCGTCGGTGCCTGTGTTCAGAAAGATTTTGACAGTCCCATCTGACGACTGGCCCACGAGGAGGTCTTTGCGCTCGTCAGAATCCCAATAGACTACACGAGGAAAACAGCCCATGCAGCCAAAAGGGGGACAATAGAGGTCAGCTCCGTTGGACTGGGCATAGAAGTAGTCTAAGAATTGAGGATTGGATTGCGTTCCAGTGTTCAGATACACGCGCACCTTGCCAATGCCGCAGCCAATGACGAGGTCCATTTTGCCGTCGTTATTCCATTCAGCAAAAGACGGCACCGAGTATGTTCCTACACTAATATCAACGCCATTGGCTTCAACAAGCTCCTCAGGGCCAAGATTAATCACCCCAAATGCAACATTAAGGGTGATTAACAGCACCGAAATTCCTGCTGCCATAAACACCAAACGTTTCATAATTAACATCCTCGGCTCGTGTGAATAAACGACAACCGCAAATATGAAAATCCTGTTTTCGACGGGAAAGCCGGTTAAGAATGGGACAAAAGCTTTCTCAGCACCCTTGCCTTAATATGAAAATTGTATCAAATTAGGTGAAAAATGTCAAGAGATTTGCGGTAGTTTTATTACAAACTCTAAAACTGTTTTCTTGCGCCTGCAGGCAAATACATCCGGCGTTCCGCCGGTTCCACTGCCCCGCTTATTGCAATTTCGGTCTTTGTAATGATTTGTTCCGAACAAAATAATCCGGCAGCAGGTATTGACCCAATTAGAGAATTATCTTCTCCTAAATTACATTTAACGGTTAAAAATAGATCCAAGCAGGTGAGAAAAATAGTCTCTAATGGGGTTGACTATCAAAAAATTTTGGGTAAATTTATAACTGCTAATACATCAAGCTTATAGTGTCATTAAATTAAAGTTTTTTACAAAAATACTACGACACCCCATTATATGGGTTCTGTTATGGTTTTGTGGAGATTGATATGATAGAAGTAAAAGAGCTTAGGCGGAGTTTCGGGCCAATCACAGCGGTTGACGGTATATCATTCAATGCAGAAAAGGGGCAGGTCCTCGGCCTTCTTGGGCCTAACGGAGCAGGCAAAACCACCGCGATGAGAATGTTGGCGTGCTTTCTTACGCCTGACAGCGGGACAGCTACTGTGTGTGGATACGACATTCTGCAAAATCCCGTCGAAGTCAGGCGTTCACTCGGATACCTGGCGGAAAACTCGCCCGCTTACAACGAAATGACCGTGGGAGGATTTTTGAATTTTATCTGCGATGTCAGACAGATTAAGGGAAAGGACCGAAAGCGGGCACTTGACCGTATTGTCCCGATGTGCTCCATCGATTCCGTCTATCATCAAACAATAGAAACACTGTCAAAAGGATATATGCGGCGTGTCGGGCTGGCCCAGGCATTAATTCACGACCCGGATGTGCTTATTCTTGACGAACCCACAGATGGCCTGGACCCCAATCAGAAATATGAAGTGAGACTGCTTATAAATAAGATGTCGAAGGATAAGTGTATCATTATCTCGACCCACATACTCGAAGAAGTAGAGGCCATCTGCTCAAGAACAATAATCATTTCCAGAGGCAGGATATTGGCAGATTCGACACCACAGGAACTGAAGGACAGGTACAAATGCAGTCTCGATGAAGTCTTTCGCAAGATTACCAAAAAAGGTCGATAGTGGATTGACCAGGTCAGGAGCGCAAAAAAAATGAATAGTTTTCTTTCTGTTTTCAAAAGAGAGCTTAAAAGCTACTTTACAACCCCTCTTGCATACGTATTTCTTGTTATTTTTCTGTTTTTCTCGGGATATTTAACATTTAAGGAGGGCTTTTTTGAAATGCGGCAGGCAGATATGCGTGCGTTTTTTCTGAATATGCCTCTTCTGTTCGTATTTATGGTTCCATCGGCAGCGATGCGTCTATGGGCCGAAGAGCGCAAGACCGGCTCCATAGAGATATTGTTTACTTTGCCTGTTACAATAACACAGGCGGTTTTGGGGAAGTTCTTCGCCGCCTGGCTTTTCATTGCAATTGCGTTATCGCTGACTTTCCCTATGGTGATTACCGTCTGCTATCTCGGCGAACCCGATATCGGTTTAATAATTACCGGATACATAGGCAGCTTATTGACGGCGGGAGGATTCCTTGCTATCGGCTGTTTTTTTTCGGCAGTAAGCAAAAACCAGGTAATAAGTTTTGTCCTTTCGGTGGTAGCATGTGCAATACTTGTCTTTGCGGGGATGCCGACTACGCTAAGCTATTTTTCAACTTTTTTACCTACAGGGCTGGTCTCGGCAATAGAGAATATGAGCTTTCAGACACACTTTGAGTCTATCCAGAAGGGTGTGCTGGAGTTTAAGGACGTCAGTTACTTTGTGCTGCTGATTATCGGATGGATTGTTGCGAGCAGTATTGTTCTGAACCGAACAAAGGCCGGCTAATGAACGCCGTTAGAAATCTTACAAAGATAAGGAGCTATATATAATATGGCAGAAAAGCAGCAAATTTCTCACGGTTTGAGTCGAACAATAAAAGTGATTATTGGTGCGGTTTGTGTTTTGGTGATTACTTTCAGCGCAATCAGCATCTGCCAGAACATCGGCAGGTCATTGAAGATTGATATAACCGACCAGAAGCTTTACACGCTTTCAGACGGCACAAAAGCAATCCTGGCTAAACTTCAACAGCCGATTAAAATTAAGCTCTACTACGCAAAAACGGCTACATTGAAAGCACCTGACCCCATTCGCTACTTCAACAATTATTACGAGTACGTAAAAGCGCTGCTGGAAGAATATGTCGCCGCGGCAAAAGGAATGATTGAGCTGGAAATAATCGACCCAAGACCTTTTTCTAACGACGAGGTGCAGGCGTTGAGATACGGGCTGGACCGGTATCCTATAACTCAGGAGGAGAGCTTTTTCTTCGGCCTGGTTGTGCAGACTCCTTTCGGAGTTGAAAAGGTGATAAAATTCTTTTCGCCGGACCGCCAGAACTTCGTCGAGTATGACATAAGCTATCTGATAGATACTGCAATCACCCAGGAAAAGAAGAGAATCGGCATATTAAGCTCACTGCCTGTTATGGGCGAGGAAATCAGCGGGTATATGGCACAGCTTCGGCGTATGCAGGGGCAACCGTTACCGCAATCCTGGACTTTCGTTGAGCAGTTACGCAGACAGTTCGAGGTCAATCGCGTTCCCACAGATGTTGTCGATATAAACGGCGTTGATATCCTGCTGGTTATTCACCCCAAAGAACTGCCGGAACAAACCCTGTTTGCAATAGACCAGTTCGTTTTGAAAGGCGGCAGAACAATTGTATGCGTTGACCCGCACTGTGTTGTGGACAGACCCAATCAAATGGCGATGCAAACGGGCACACTACCCTCACAAAGCTCGAATCTCAATATACTTCTTAAAAACTGGGGTCTCGAAATGCCTGATAGCACCTTTGTCGGTGACAGAAATCTGATGCTGGCTGCGTCTCTTGGACGCGATGGTCGGGCAGAAAATGTTATTGGTTTTCTTGGCTTGAGACCTGGCTGCTTTAACAGCGACAACGTTATCACTGCCGAGCTTAACCAGGTGCAATTTCTATTCGCCGGTGCACTAAGGAAAGTGGCAGATTCAAATGAGACAGAAAGTGGCATTCAGATTAAGCGAACGCCGCTTATTATGACAACCAGCCAGGGAAATACCGTTCCAGTGAGCAGTCCACTCGAGCTGATGTTTCCAGACCCGTCAAAACTAATGAGCAAATTCTTCCCGGGAATTGGACAGGTGCCGATGGGTTATCTGGTCACTGGTCGTTTCAGGAGCAGCTTTCCCGGCGGCATTGAAATCGAAGTCGAGCAGGAATCAGAAGACCCGAACGAAACCAGGAAAGTCAAACAACAAATCACAGGTTTGACACAGGCGGAGAAGGACTGTGCTGTGGTGGTTTTTTCGGATGTTGATTTCATAAGCGATATGTTGGCATATCGCGATTTTTCCATATTCGGCAAGGCCGTCTTTGGCGACAATAGCGCTTTAATGCTCAATGCAATCGAGGATTTGACCGGTTCCACGGAACTAATCTCAATCAGGTCACGCGGCAATTTCAGACGGCCTTTTACCGTTGTTGAAGAAATTGAAAAGCAGGCAGAAGCCGAAACTGAACAGGAGGTAGCAAAACTAAACGCTCAAATCGCCGGCTTCTCAAATGAATTGCAATCTATTTTGGCCTCGTCAAAAGGCGAAGAAGCAGAGGTCATCGGCAGCACAATACTACAGAAACAACGAGATTTGGAATTGAAGAAACTCGAAGCGCAGCGACAGCTAAATGAAATAAAATTGAAAAGACGTGAGCGAACCGAGCATTTGGGCAACGCCCTTCGCAATTTCAATATGCTGACGGCTCCGGCTTTTATCCTGATAATTGCCGTGGGACTGGGTATCCGCAGAAGTATCAGAAAAAGGCATTATATCAGTC